>Ga0209191_1000884_pt1 | contig 20967 bp, 24 predicted proteins | sample S_130626_EF_Meta_FD_187320 | JGI IMG/M metagenome (GOLD analysis project Ga0209191, IMG submission 187320) | Freshwater microbial communities from Lake Simoncouche, Canada to study carbon cycling - S_130626_EF_MetaG (SPAdes) (version 2) | ecosystem: Environmental > Aquatic > Freshwater > Lake ...
TAAATAAATTACAAGGAGAAAATTATGTTTGGAACAACTTATACAGGCGGAATGACTTATCGTTCTGCTAGCGAAATTAACTCAGCAATGGGCCGTGTCTATGGACACATGAGCCTTGCTGTTATTGTATCAATGCTGGTCAGTTACTTTGTAGGAACTAGTCCAGAGTTGCTGGAATTCTTTTTTACAGGTGTGCTGAAGTGGATTGTAATTTTTGCTCCACTAGCGGCAATCTTTGGTGTTAGTATGATATTGGCTACTAATCCTAGTAAACCTGTAGCACAGTTATGCCTACATGGCTTTGCGGCACTGATGGGCTTGAGTTTTGCTACAATCTTTGCTGTATTCACTATGGGTAGTATTGTTAGTGCTTTCATGGGTGCGGCAATCCTATTTGGTGTTATGAGCGGATATGGATACTTTACCAAACGTAGTCTAGACAGTTTAGGTAAGTTTATGATCGTTGGATTGATTGCTATTATTATTGCCAGTATTGTCAATATCTTTATTGGCAGCACAGTTATGCAAATGGTTATCAGTGCCCTAGCTATCATTATCTTCCTAGGCTTAACTGCCTATGACACACAGAAGATTCGAGAAGAAGTTAGTGTGGACACCAGCGATGTTGTAGAGATTCGCGGAGCATTGACTCTGTATATGGACTTTATCAACTTGTTTATTAACTTGTTACAACTGTTTGGCGATAGAAAATGATTCGAGAATACATCAACATTGTTTTGGCAGAGAATGCCGTTACACAGTTTGCCAGTGCGGCCCACGACGAATGGCGTCGTAACTTTGATCCAACAGGCACAAAGGAAAGAGTTAAAAAGAATTCAGATGGCTCAGAAGGTAACATCAATGTTCCTTTTGAAAAACTGCATCCAGACTGGCAACGAGAAAACTTGGCCGCAGGTAGAGCCGCTGCCGAAGCAGTTAGTAAGTTTCCAGATGATATGGAAAAGGCCGCGGAGTATATTCACATCCAATGGATGAAACGTAATCCCAAGGCAGATTATAATGCGGCACAACATGTGCCCTATGACGAGTTGCCTGAAGATGAAAAAGAAAAAGATAGAGTTCATGTTAGAACTATGATCAACCTAATGAGAAAATAAATGGCACAACGAAGTAACTATTGGTCATGCACTAAATTTGCAGATTGGGTTCGAGGCACTCCTAAACGAGGTGCCCTAACTGCGGATGGTTGGCACGAGTGGGAAGTTGAAGCTAAAGGCTACAACCCTATTCGTTATTGGATTGCTGAAGAGGCCCTTGACGCAGTTCAAAATTTTATCTGGTGGCCAGTGGATCAATTATATGCTGTCAAATATTACATCAATAATCGGTGGGTTACTCGCACTCATAGCCTTACTGCTCATGCTAGGGACATCAAACCCGGGCAGTGGCAAGACGTGGGGAACCGCTTTCTGCCTTGCCTATTCAATGAGCTTGTTGATTTTGTTGAAATAGAAACAGCGTGGAGTCACATTGCCTGGGGCGAGAAAGAAGATCGTGCAAAATACAATGCTCCATTCTGGGCCACAGGTTGGTTCCGTTGGAGATCATGGCGTTGCCCACAAGCAGGTCTTGATCACTTAGATTGGGCAATGACTCTGACCAACACTGACTGGTGTGATAAGGATGATCCAGAATATGGCAAACTTAGTCCTCAAGCAGAACGTGCTAAAGAAATCAAAGAACTATACACATGGTGGACCACAGTGTATCCCAATCGCCCTGAGCCCTATGAAGTCAGCGGCTGGACAGACTACTGCGAAGCTAAACGTGGCCTTAACGATGGCCGCTTATTTGGCAGCAAAGAAACTGATGAACTTAGAAAGCAAGGTAACAAAGCCCTTAAACTTTCTAGCAAAATTGAAAAGCAATATGCTGACGAAGATGAACGCATGATGATTCGTCTTATCAAAGCCCGTGACAGTCTTTGGACGTAATTCGTTAACATAGCATAATATTCACTAGCACCTTCGGGTGCTTTTTATTTCACCAAATTGTGTCAACTAACTCTTGGGCTACCGCGTTATATATATGTAGGGATAAAAATTCTTACATTAACCAAAAGGAAACTTTATCATGAAATTGATCGCAACCCTAATCGCAACTATGTTTGCAGCCACAGCTTTCGCCGCAGAACCTGCTAAGAAAGACGACAAGAAAGACGCAGCCAAGCCTGCTGTTACAGCACCAGCCCCTGCCGCAAGTGCGACAGCAACGCCTGCAAAAAGTGAGCCTGCTAAGAAAGACGACAAGAAAGACGCAGCCAAGAAGTAATCCAAAGGATATAGATGACAGTGACTTTGAATTTAATGACCAAGTCACGTTTGGTCGTAATCGACGTAGTGCAGAGTTTGGTAAGTTAGTAGATGAAGATCTAGAACTATCGGATCATGTAAAATTTAGATTATGGTTAGCTCGTCAACTAGCCCTGGCAAAATACAGAGAAGCTCATGGTTAATAGCCCTGGGCTTTTTTGTGTAAATAAATAATCAAAAGGAGACTGCTATGAAATTATTAGCCGCGTTAGTATTAGGATTAAGTTTAGGATTAGCACACGCCAGTGGCGAGCCTGCTAAGAAAGAAGAAGTTCGTAAGCCAAAGAGCGCCAGTATTAACTGCAAAGATGCTGCCAATGCTGAAAAAGTAGAATGCAAGAAACCTACTAAAGAAATGCCAAAAATCGAAAAACCAAGCACAGATAAGAAGTAAATAATTTTAACACGGCCTGCTCCGCTAATGTCATAGACTTACGGGCAGGTTTTTCTTTTGACTAAACATTCATAATTCTTCTTGCAAATATATTGCTTTTAATATATAATACACTATGACAAAACAAACCATCTGCGCCGTGCCCTGGATGCACTTAAACTTCGAACCCAACGGAAAAGTTATACCATGTTGCTTAACATCCGTCCACAATTATTTTGCTGGAGATTTAAAAACTCAAAGTATTGAAGAGATATGGAACAGTGACAACATGAAAGTGCTGAGAAAAGACATGATTGAAGGCAAAGAGCCCGAAGTGTGTCGTAAATGTTTTGATAGAGAAAGAGTAACTGGAGAGAGTGGACGAGTTTACCATAATAGAGATTTTCCAGAAGTGCTGGAAAAAATTCCAGAGATTACCTTAGAAGATGGCACTTGCACTACGATGGAATTAAAATACTGGGACTTCCGTTTCAGTAATCTTTGCAATTTTAAATGCCGCAGTTGCGGCCCACGTTATAGTTCAGCCTGGGTTCCAGATGCTAAAAAACTAGGGCTTACTGATCAAGAAAAAGTATGGAACATTGATTCAGTAGATGACCAAACTAATTTTGATTTCCTCAAGGATCAAATAGATCACGTCAAGCGAATTTACTTTGCAGGCGGTGAACCATTGCTCATGGACGAGCACTGGCAAATTCTAGAAATGCTGGTAGACAAGCAACGATTCGATGTCAAGCTATCATACAATACCAATGCATCAGTGTTAACATATGGCAAAAAGAATGTCATGGACTACTGGCGCAGATGGAACTTTGGCAAATTAGAAATTTGGCCCAGTATTGACGAGATTGGAGAACGTGCAGAACTTATTCGGTCAGGCACAGTATGGAGTAAAGTAGAGTCTAATCTCATGGAGCTCATGACACTGGACAATGCCATTGTGCGGCCCGGTATCACAGTGGGTGCATGGAACGTAGGCCGCTTCCCGGAAATCATAGAGCATCTTATTTCCATTGGTGTTGTCGGCCGTCATCCAAAGACCGAATTTATCAACTACAATAATTTCTTTATAAACTTGTTAGAACATCCACCACACTATCATGTTAGCATTTTGCCCTATGAATATCGTCAAGCAACTATTAGAAAATTAGAAGCATGGACCAAGGATCACAATGAAAAATACAATACCAATATTGATCACTTGATGACACACATCATACACGAACTTAAAAAGCCCACTGACATGAAGGCTGCAAAAAGATTTGTAACAGTGACAGATCAACTGGATAAACTGCGTGGTGAAGATACCTACGAGACCATTCCAGAAATGTATCTAGTATTAGAAGCTGTGAGGATTGCCGAAAATGGATAAAATTGATCAGCTAAGAGAAGATATTATAAAAAGTGAAACATTTTGTTTCTATCCGTTTACACAACTAAGTTCTAATCCCTCTGGACACCTTAAGCCTTGTTGTAACTATGCCGGTCCCATGAGACACCCTGATAGTCGTGTTATCAGTATTCTAACTGGGGATAATTTCACCAATGCTTGGAACAGTGAGCATCTAGTTAATTTAAGAAAAAAATTACACACTGGAGATGTGCCAGACGAGTGTATGGTCTGTATTAGAGACGGTGATGTCAGTATGCGTAAACGTTCTGTAGACGATTATAAAAATGATCGTAAAACCTTAGAACTAGTTGCTGAAAGTATACAAAATGATTACCACACTGCACACCAACCAAGTTACTTAGAATTAAAACCCAGTAACTTGTGTAACCTCAAATGTGTAATGTGTAACAGCTATGACAGCAGTCAAATAGCCAAAGAGCTAGGCGAGCTTGCTGATAAGTTTGGGGGCATAAACATATCCAATGGTAGATTCATTGAAATTTCCAGCGTTCCGGGAATCACTGAAAATAACCATACATGGAAAGATATGGAACAACCCGAGTGGTCGGACAATGAGGTTGTGTGGGAAAGTTTTACTAAATTAGCACCGGGACTCGAAGTCTTGAGCTTTGCCGGTGGTGAGCCCACAATTATGCCATTTGTGTTAAAGGCATTACAATATGTGGTGGACCATGATCATGCTAAGAATATCACTGTGTTTTTATCCAGTAATTTTACCAACCTAAATAAAAACTTTTTAGAGCTAATGCCCAAGTTTAAAAAGTTTGAACTCATTGCCAGCATTGACGGGTTTGATCGAGTCAATGACTATTCTAGATATCCCAGCAAGTGGAGACAAGTATCAAAGAATTACATTGAAGCAAAGAGTTACATGAAACACAGCAATGTTAAGATATTGAATAATATCACTGTTAGTTCATTGAACATTGTCAACCTAGATAGCCTACTATACTTTATTGAAGGACAGGCCAAAGTATATCCATACTTTAAAGAATGGCCTTATAACATTAATCTAATTATGTTTCCCATGGAGCAACAAATTTCCATGCTGCCACGAGACGTAAAAGACTTGGCCGCTGAACGTCTTAACAAGTATTTAGAAACCAGTCAAATTATCAAGGACTTTCCGGGACTTGATGGCAAGATACATCTATTGTTGAATGAGCTTAAGAAGCCTGACAACCCAACAGTATTCAACGTGTTTAAACGACGAATCAATATACTTGACGACCACAGAGAAATTTCTATCGGTGACTATATTCCGGATTTAAAAAATGTCTTTGAATAACAGTGTATGTGCGTATCCCTGGCGGGCCGCTGCTATACGTCCTAATGGTTCTACAATACCTTGTTGCAGATATCCTAACCTCGCTGACACTGATATATTTGTAGATAGTCCCGATCCTCGTAACAGTGTGCATTGGACTCAACTACGTGAAGACATGCTAGCTGGAAAATTAATTGACGGGTGCAAAAGTTGCTATCAAGATGAAGCAAACGGTTTAGAAAGTATGCGTCAATATAGCTTAAAAGAGTTTATTCCAATCAATAGTGACGTGCAACCTTTAGAAAAATTAGAAGTTGCATTGAGCAATTTATGCAATCTAGCATGTGCTCATTGCAGTAGTTACTTTTCTACTAAGTGGTATAGTGAAGATGTCCGTGCAGGCAGAGTTAAAAAGACTGGGGTTGTTGAGAATGCCTTTAGTTTTGATCATTGGGATTTGTCAAAGTTAACTGAATTAAAAATCATCGGTGGCGAGCCTTTTATGGAACAGAAAAGATTTATTGAGCTATTGAAGAAATTAAATTTATCAAATATCAGCTTACAGATCTGCACCAACGGCACTATTATGCCTAACAATGAGCTAAAATCATTAATCGAGTCTTGTAAAACCGTTTACCTATGCGTTAGTCTAGACGGTCTAGGAACTACCAATGACTGGTATCGCTGGCCTAGTAAATTTTTAGATGTTGTTAATAATATGAATTTATATCAAACATGGTGGGGAGAGCATGAAAATATTTTGCCCATAGTCCATCATGTAGTTAATGCTATAAATATTTTCGAGCTTGAAGAGTTTGTTAAATTCATGACTAACGATTTCCCCACATGGAGAGTCGAATGGGACTGGATTCGCTGGCCCCAATGGCAAGAGCTATCTGCATTACCCACTGATATTAAAAAAGAATTAATTCTAAAATTTGAGCTGTTAAGTAATCAATTTGCAGTTCATGAATTTATATATATTGACCCGTATAAAGTATCAATTGATAAATTACAAGAAACTCCTAACAGTAGTTGGATAACACTAAAGGAAGAAGCAACAAAACTTTCTCAAGAAAGAAATTTAAATTTTTTAAACATGGTAACTCCTTATCAAGATTTATGGAATATGCAATATGACTAAAAACACTATTTGTGCATATCCCTGGGTGCATATGGCTGCACATTTAGACGGCGAAATGATTATCTGTTGTAATACGCATACTAAGGGAAATATTAAAAAAGATAACGGATCTAATTGGACACTAAAAGACATAGAAGATCCTTTAGTATATTTTAATTCTAACGATTATAAGAAAATTAGATTAGAAATGCTCAATGGACAGGAGCCTGAGATATGCAAAAAATGTTACGATATCGAACGTAGTGATGGACATAGTATTAGACAACAGACACTTACTGAATATAACATTGAAGAGTTGATTGCTAAAACTGATATTAACACAGGAGCACTAGAAGAACTTACACTAGATTATGTGCATTTTATGTGGGGCAATAAGTGCAATTTAAAATGCAAAATGTGCTGCCCTGATGCAAGTAATCAACTCATTGAAGAATTTAGAGCAATGGGTATGGATGTTTTAGATAATGTTGATACCATAAACTTAGAGTGGGGTTTTGAATCTAATCGAGCTGTGCTGGAAAAAATTGCACCACACATCAGTATTTTAAATGTCACGGGTGGCGAGCCTTTAATAAACAATGACTTCTTAGATTACTGCAAATATCTATCGGAACACGGTTATTCGAAAAATATTAGATTAGCATTTCATACAAATCTCACAGTTATGCCCGGAAAGTTTGTTGATACTTGGAAAAATTTTAAATGGGTCAATGCAAAACTTAGTATAGACGCCATTGAAGAAGATTACGAGTATATTAGATATCCTGGAAAATGGAACATTGTTTCACAAAATATCAAGGATCTAATTAGTATTACAGACGACATGCCGCATGTCAGCGTGGAGGTGCATACTGTATTTTCATCTTTTAATGCTCATGCTTTGCCTAATCTTTTAAATTATCTCACAGCAATTGAACATCCTAGATTTATAAATTTTCCTAACACACTGTGGGTAACATGGCCGCAGTATGCCGATGCTAGATGCTTGCCCACAAATATAAAACAACAAGTAACAGATGATTGCCTTAGATTTATTGCAGAGTATTCTGGTGAGAAATCGACTCAAATAAAAAATAATATTAGCAATCTCATTTCTAATTTAAAAACTATGAATGAAGTGCATTACGATCAAGAATCGTTTATAAATTTTAATAAACTTCAGGATCAATATCGATCAGTTAAAACTGAAAATATAATCAAGTGGTATAACGTATGAAAACATTAGGAGTATTCGGTGATAGTTGGGCTGACGGAACTTTTGGGCATGACCTCGTTGGACCAGAAGGGGACCGATGGGCGTGGTTTTATAATATTCCAGACCACACGGCCACATCTCATGGAAGAGGTGGTGCCAATTTATATCATACCTATAAGCAATTTTTAAAACATCATGGTAACTACGATAAAATTGTAGTGATACTAACACAATATGAGAGAATATCGGAGGGAGTTTTTTATCTTGAAGAATTTGGCGACCAGCCTGTATTTCTGCCAGGAGTAGATCAAACTGAATTTTATTTGAAAAAGTATGAAACACAGTTAACAATTCACAATACTAACAAACTTAACGCCATACGTGATTTTTATCTTTGGTGTCTAGACGACACAACCTGTTACGACATAGGAATGTTGATGGTGGATAAAATTAAACAAATTCGTCCGGATGCCATATTAATCAATGCATTTTATCAAGGACTAGGAAGTCCTACCATAGGTCAAAATAAATTTCCAGAAGTTACCGGTCCTGCAATAATGGAATATTTAGATGCAATGATACGTGGCATAATACCGGATGTGTCTGATGTCCGGTTTCCTCACTTAAAAGTAAGGGCCCGGCCGGAAGTAAGAGGAGCATGTCATTTAAGCAAAGAAGCAAATCTTGTGTTGGCTAAAGATGTATACCATGCATTAGTCACAGGTATCTGGAATCCCATTGTTCCTTATGCAATACCACATGAAAATACCGATATAGATTACTATTACGGTAAACATCTATGGTAATAAATATTAGATAAATTAAGGTAATAACATGTCAAACGGATCGGGCCCTAATGGGGCATGGACACACACAGACGAACTATTTCAGAAACAATCAGTGAATCTCACTGATCCGGATCAACGTGTGGGACTAATGGCTAACGAACATTGTCCTCAATGGTTACTACACGGAACATTAACTTTAGATACATTCCCCCAAGTCTGGGAGGCGGCCGCCCTTAATCCAACTAGCGGTGATGAAGTTATACGTGCTAATATTTTTAAATTTCCAGAATTAGATAATACTGAATTTTGGAAAAAACGTGAAATTAAGGTTCAAGCACATGCTAATCTGTTAGCTCTTAAGGAACAAGAAGACAAGGCTAGAATGGGATTATCCAGTGATCGGGATAATGTTATCATGCGCCACATTCTAGGAACACTACCGGTCGCACAAGATATTGCTGTAAAAAAGAATCCAGTGGTGCCGTGGAGTGAAACAGAAAAATATAGAGTTGCTATGATTATGGCACCAGCATGGGGAGTCATATTTCCGCCATACGGCATTGCCAAACTCACTGCATTAATGCGTAAACAAGGGTATGCTGTTCGAGTATATGATCCTAATGTAGAAGCATCCCACTATCTTCAAGATCTGCACGGCATAGACTATTGGGCTTACGAGCGATATTTTATGTGGCAAAGTTTAGATACGTTTAATAATATTTTGTTACCTGATTTAGAGGAACTGCTAGACGAGACAATTAACGATGTTGTAAATTCAGATGTTCGAGTAGTTGGATTTAGCATGTATAATACTAATCAAAATGCAGTATTACATATGGCCAAAAAGATTCGAGAGTTGCGACCCGACATTTGTTTGCTAGTTGGCGGCCCTGGTGCAACTATGACAGGTGACTGGTGGTTCAACAATCATGGAAATATTTTCAATTATATTTTTGTAGGCGAATCAGAAGAACAGTTAATTTATCTACTGGATAATTTGCCAGAAGAACGTCCATGGAATAAAATTGTAGGCACTAGAGACAGTAGACTAAGCCTCGAAGAATATCCGTATCCCGATTATACTGATTATAATTTAGAGTTATACCGAGTCAACGGAGTAAGTATTGAAACTTCTAGAGGCTGCACTGCCAAGTGTTCTTTTTGTGCAGAAACACATTTCTGGAAATTTAGAAGCATTGATCCCGAGCGTGTTGTAGAAGAAATGGAACATCAAATTAAACTACACAGTATGCAGAGATTCTGGATTGTAGATAGTTTAATTAATGGCAATCTTAAAAGTTTCAATCGATTATTAGATTTGATTATAGAAAAAAATCTAAACATTGTATGGAACAGCTACAGTCGATGTGACGGGAGAATGAATTTAGATTTCTTTAAGAAAATTAAGCAAAGTGGTTGCACCATGTTAAGTTTTGGCATAGAGTCAGGCAGTCAAAAAATTCTTGATGATATGCATAAGAAAGTCAAAGTTTGGGAAATTTTATCTAATATGAGAGATGCTAGAGAAGCAGGATTGTATATTCACAGCAGTTGGCTACAAGCATTTCCTACAGAAACACCATTAGATCATTTGCACAGTAGGCAAGTAATGTATAATTGCCGCAAATGGATTAATGCAGTAAGTCTAGGCATGGGTGCGGGGATTACTCCTAACAGCGATATGGACACCAATTGGCAAGCCTATGACATGCAATGGAAGCGTCAAAACCCAGACGGAACTATACATCGAGGAGCTGCCGAGGATCGATTCCTCGGAGACTGGTATACTGGTGGATATAAAAACACAGTTATACATAGATTCCTGCGTGTTAAATTAATGAACATCTGGATGAAAACTATAATGGATCATTGTCCAGAGAATATTATAGACCCGGGGCCTTTATACGCAGATATGGATAAATTTTATACATTAGAATTTGAACAAAGAACTGGCATAGATCAAATTGAGCAGGATCAATACATCGATACCGCTCAAGGCGTTAGTGACGACTATAAGGGACTTATACTACAAGACTATCTTGGTTTCATATACGGACTATTCCAAGTGTATGGTGAACTAACGTGGACATTCCATTGCGACCCAGAATTAGATCAAAGAAATTTTGGAGAATTTTTAGTTAGAAATTACTGGTGCGACATTACTGCAAATATCGATACCCGAGGTAATTACGAAATGCAGGTAACACATAAATTTGATCACAGTGATCCTGTTGATCGATCCAGCGGTGAAGTTTCCATTACTGGCGAAGTGGACTACGATGCCGAACGAACAAGACAAAATATGAGCTTTGATCAAACAATTACATTAACTGGAAATTTTGAAAATTGGCAATCTAAAAAAATACAAGTTGTAGAAAGTGTGCATCCGCAGTATAGAAAAAAAGAATGGAAATTAGAAGTAGAAAAGGAAAGTGCATGAAAATAAACACTAAAACCATTGAAAAATTTCTAACCGATGATGAAATTTTTGAGATAGAAAATATAGTAAAAACTACAGAAATTAACACAGGATTGTCTGGGGTTGAACACGGAGCACATCATGCAGATTATCATTACATTAATTTGTATGATCATGCACCCCATAGCACGATTGCCGATATGCTATTACCGAAATTAAGAAATGCATTGCACAATGACATTTACATAGATGACTGTCATATAATGGATTCTGTGCAACCATACACCTTTCACAGCGATACCCTTACTCCTGTTCCCAGAGAAGGATATAAACATGCTTGGACTATAATTATTCCCTTAGATGACTATTTTAGTAATACATTTATGTTTGAGGAAGAATGTCCGTGGTCTAAGAGTGTCACTGAATGGGTAACTAAAGAAAAAATCTTACCTAGATATGCAATCAGTGAAGATTTTTATCAAAGGTATTTTACTCACTGTGAAAGAAACGAAGTAGACTATCTAACTATCCACGAAATATTTCCGTGGCGTAAGGGTTGGTTTAGTGCAACTAGCAGGACTAGATTTCATTGTTCTGATAATTATCTGGCTAGAGGAATCAAGATGAAGCGGGCCATTGTAATGTGGACCAGTTTGCCAGATAACGTGTAATGCAGTTGCCTATTGGTAAAATTGATTTTTATAATATGGTTCCTAATCATGGAACTGTGTTAGAAATAGGACCGTATGCTTCACCTATATTTAAACGGCCAACATATAATGTATTCTATGCAGATATTTTAACTGCTGATCAAATTAAAGAACAATGTATTCAATACAACAGAGACCATACTAATGTTCCAGATTGTATCGACATTTTAGTCAACGTAGATAATCAACCAACATTGGTCTCTGACATAAAATTTACATCAATTTTTAGTAGTCACAACATTGAACATCATCCCGATTTGATAAATCATCTACAAGAAGTTTCCAATGTTGCAGATACGGGTGCTAAATTTTATCTAGCCATTCCTGATAAACGTTATAGCCTTGATCATTGGCATGCTGAAACAAACATTGCTGATGTAATTGCCGCGCATATTGAAGGAAGAAAAAATCACACGTTGACCACACATCTCAATAACATATTGTTTACCGCAGAACACAACGAAAATGAGTCCTTACACTGGATCGGTGAACATGGCCCCGATTTGAAATTACCAACTATAGATCAAAATTTTATTGGTAAAATTAAACACGGCATCAGCACAATTATTGCCAAAAAAGACAGATACACTGATCAACACACTTGGTATTTTACGCCCAAAACTTTTGAGCATATTTTTAAGTTGCTTGAAAAATTGGATTATTCTGATTGGGTATTGGAACGCATATATAATACTCGTCCTGGCTCTCACGAATTCTATGCCATTTTAAGAAAAAAGTAAACCAAAAGACATTGACAGCTAGTCAGTTTGGTGCTATAATACATATATTGTTTAACGCAGAGGAGCAACCAAATGGCAACCAAACTCAAAAAAGAATCAATCGCACTTCGTGAAAAAGCCAAACGTGACTACAGTCCAAGTTGGGTAGGAGCCGAAAGTTGGGACGAAAATCAATTTCTGCGATTCTTCCACAGTGCCATGAAATACTATCGTATGGAGTCCTCTGGCAAAGAGCTCAAAGGTAAAGTCATTGACTGGATGGGCAAAAACGGCTACGATAAGAAAACTATCCAATCATTTAAGAAGACCAAAGACAATCGTTGCTCATTAACTGTGGGCTCAATTGCTGCCTGCTTGCTCAAAGGCATGCCTAGCACACGCCCCGACTTTAACAACGGTCGTGACACTGCCACTTGGTTGGGTGCGGAAATTGCCAAGATTATCGACGAAGGTAAAAACGACATTGATGAAGAAGCAGTTAAGGCCGCAGAAGAAGCCAAGCCTGCTGTTTATGTTCCTTCAATTCAAGAACGCACACGAGATGCCGCATTGAAGATGACTGAAGAACTCGAAAATGCCTATGCAAGTTTTCAAACAGACCCAGAAGCATTTGATCCAAAGGCATTTAAAGTGCTTAATTTGTTAAAGAGCCAGCAGGCCAAAGCCGCTCATGCTCGTATTATCCGTGACTTCTATGCACGTGATTTAGCAGAACTTGAGGAACTTGCCAGTGGTGCTGGTGATGAACAATTAAAAGAAGGTTACAAGCATCGTAGCCGCAAACAGATTAAGAACTTTATTGCATTTTTAACTGAGATACAAACTGCCTGCACAATGTTGATGCAAGAAGCCAAGGTTAACAAGAAGCCACGCAAGACCAAAGCAGTCAGCAAAGACAAGTTGGTTGCTAAACTCAAGTTTAAAAAGACTGACGAGCCATTAAAATTAGTCAGTGTTAATCCTGCTGACATTATTGGTGCTCAGGAACTGTGGATTTTTAACAGTAAGACACGCAAACTTGGCAAGTATGTTGCTGAGGAGTTTAAAGAACTGGGCATCAAAGGCACTACAATTACAGGCTTTAGTGAAATGAAGTCAGTGCAAAAGACTCTGCGTAAACCTGCAGAACAACTAACAGCCTTTAAAGCGGCTGGCAAAGTAGCACTACGCAAGTTCTTAGAAGATATCAATGCTGTTGATACTAAAATGAACGGTCGTATCAACGAAGATACACTGCTACTCAAAGTAGTCTAAGCATATCAACACCATGGGTAAATACTCCAAAGGAGTATTCTCATGGGAGTTGGTGTAGCAACAACAGATGCATTTAGGCATGTAATTATTCAACCAGGGCACCATTATATTGGTGCCGACAGCCCCGACAGTTCTCTACAGCTCAGAGCCGGCATAGGTATTTCAATACAGCACGACATAGAACAGCAAGAAATAGTGTTTTCTAACACAGGAAAAATTGCCTGTTTAAGTCGCCAAGAAATACTGGAAATAAAAGAACCCACGCCGGGACAAATAGTAGCAGTTATTGACAACGGTCTAGTAGAATCTATGGCTGTCTACACTGGTAATACCTGGCGAAAAATTGATCTGGGCTCTACTCTGTAATACTGCTAAATACAAAGTCTAGAGGGCAGTCATGGAACGAAATATACAATTTACCGGAAACAATCCAAGAGATTTGGATGGGCAAGGTTTACTTTTTAACGATGGATCAAGCACCAAGCATTTGATAATGCGTGAGGGCAATCTCTGGTCTAATACCAACATTAATCTCACAGCTGGTCTTGCTGTAATGTTTAACAATACTGTTGCACTAAAACAAAACGAATTAGGTAGCACAGTAATTAAAAGTAATCTTAGAGAAGTAGGGATTTTAAAATCACTGAGAGTTGCCGGTAGAACCGCACTCGCCGATGTAGTCACTGTAGATCCAGATTTTAAAAGAGTGGGCATCAACTCTGATAGCCCTAATGCGGCCCTAAGCATAATAGACAATGGCGTGGAAATCGTCATTGGAAGTCATAAAAATGACACTGCAAAGATTGGCACATATACTGCCGACGACATTACCATTGTCACAGACAACACTGAAAGAATGTTGTTTTCTAGATCAGGTGAAATTGTTGTTGGCCATCCTAAACACAAAAATGGTGTGTTTAAGGTCAACGGTAAAATCATTGCCGACAGCATAGAAACTGAAAACCGTAGCATTAAATCTTTAGAGTTTGGTCCTCCTGAGTGGCACACAGAGCCTTATCAAATTGGCTTATTCTGGAAGGGAACTGCAACACGTTCATTGACTTTAGACCTTGATCCTGATAGATTATTAAGCACTGAATCGATTGATCTAGCTGTAGAAAAATACTACAGCATCGATCGTGCCATGGTGTTGAGTAAAAGCTCTTTAGGTGCGTCAGTTACTGATTCTAGTCTAACTAAATTAGGCCTATTAGAAAGTCTCAATGTTGTTGGTCCTGTGAAATTTGAAGGTGCAGGGCAGTCGTTGACATTTAACAATGGATTAACATTATCCGGCCCAACTAATTCTATTACATTTGACTCTAATGCCATTAAGGCAACTAACGGTTTTGCAGTAGAAGTAGACGGGGAGCCAGAAATCAGTGTAAGCTCTAGTGGTAATATCTCTATCGGTAACAGACACAACACCAACAGAACTGTTTCTGTATTTGGTCAACTAAGTGTAGGTGTTCGTCACCCTGATCCAGGTGTGAGTTTTGTCACCGCTGGCACAATGAGTTTTGCTGGTAAGAAATTTATCACAGGTGATACAGTGCCAACAACTGGTCAATTCAACAAAGGTGATATTTGCTGGAACACTGATCCTAAAACCAGCGACTATGTTGGCTGGGTTTGTGTAATGGCCGGGGATCCTGGACAGTGGGAACCATTTGGTGGAATCGGTAAGTAATGTCTGGGCAATCGGTAACGGCATTAGCAGACAAAATTTCCAATTAAAAAAGATTCAAGATTGGACCATTGGCTGTAATGCCATACATAGGGATCACCGAGTCAATGAGATAGTGGCCGTTGATCGACGAATGGTCAGCGAGATCATGGGCAACGAAGAATATGCTGGCGTGCCTATATACACCAGACAAAGTTGGATGGTATTTTTTAAAGACTTGGAACAAATACGCACCGTTCCTAACCTTCCATATGATGGACACAACAAGCACGATAAGCCAGATCACTGGAACAGTGGCCCTTATGCTGTGCTGTTGGCTGTATCAAAACAACCACAGACAGTAAACCTACTGGGGTTTGACCTATATGGTATAGGCAAGACTTATAACAACTTATACATGAACACTGTCAACTATGGCAAAGCTGGAGACAGGCCTGTGGGGCATAGCTTCTGGGTTGTGCAGTTGGCAAAGATATTTGAACTTAACCCCAGTATAGAATTTATACAATGGCAACGACCTAATTGGCAAAATCCCTTCCAATGGAAGAGCATCAAGAACTTGACAATTAAAGAAATTCCTGTATAATTACATATAGCGGACTTTTAACGTCATTCATCCCGCTTTATAAACTCTGCATGTCGTCAAACTTGCTACCTTACAAAGGAGACTAGAGATGGCAAATCTACCTATTATTTACAAATACACCAGCACCAAAGAGTATGTCGACGCATTTCCATGCGCCTACCGTCAATGGAGGGCTGACAGTCACTGTAATTTAAATCATGGCTATTCATTTAGTATGAAATTTTACTTTGGCACCAACGACCTGGATGTCCGCAATTGGGCGGCAGACTATGGTGGTTTAAAAGAACTTAAAAAGATCTTAGAGGATCAATTTGATCACACTACACTGGTCAGTGCCGATGATCCGGAATTAGAGTTCTACAAAGAAATGGAACGCCGCAAGTTGGCTAAACTAACAATACTACCTAGAGTAGGTTGTGAAAGTCTAGCAGACATGCTTTACAAATACATAAATGGTGTTTATATTCCAGATATGTGGGGTGACGGTGAAGCCAAGCGTCTATGGTGTTATCGTGTAGAAGTTCGCGAAACACAGGCTAACATGGCTTATCGTGAAGGGCACCGTGAGTGGAATGAAGACTTATTTGAATGATCAATATTAATAATATTTCTATAGGGTCGGGTCAGGATCTTGCATTGATTGCAGGACCCTGCCAAATTGAAGGCATGACTCATGCCTTAGATACTGCTGAACACATTAGCGAAATTTGTAAAAAGGTAGGTTTAAAATTTATCTACAAAAGCAGTTTCGATAAAGCTAATCGTTCCAGCATTTCTACACAACGAGGGATTGGCATTGAAGAAGGATTACAAATTCTCAATGCAGTTAAACATAAACTTGGTGTGCCAGTGTTAACAGACATACATGAAAGTTGGCAGGCAAAAGAATGTGCCGATGCTGGAATAGATGTTCTTCAAATTCCGGCGTTCCTTTGCCGTCAAACAGATTTGTTACTAGCAGCCGGCGAAACTGGCTGCGCTATCAATGTCAAGAAAGGACAATTCCTTGCACCTCATGACATGAAAAACGTTGCTGATAAGATTGCATCAACTGGTAACAAACGAATAATGCTTTGCGAAAGAGGATATACTCATGGATACAATACTCTTGTGGTTGATATGCGTAGTCTACCCATTATGGCTCGCACCGGGTATCCAGTGGTCTTTGATGCTACTCATAGTGTCCAACAGCCTGGAGGAATGGGAATCTCATCAGGTGGTGATAGAACATTCGTTGCTCCGTTAGCGCGAGCCGCAGTAGCCACAGGATCAGTAGATGCCGTGTTCATTGAAACTCACGAAGATCCAGATCGAGCACCTAGTGATGGACCTAACATGGTTCCGCTTACTAATTTACAATCGATACTAACACAATTGAAACAAATACATCAATTAACTCAAAATTATGAATAACGAAAAATGGATTGTATGCTTAAAGCATGGTAAAAAGTATAATGCCTACTATGTAAACAAATTATACAACATGGTTAGAAGACACTCAACAGTGCCTTTTAAATTTGCTTGTATAACTGAAGATCCGGTGGGTCTTAATCCCGATATCCGTGTGTTAAATCTTCCTATGCTGGGCGGCACACGTGGCTGGTGGTTTAAGCCTTATATATTTTCTAAACAACTTCCATTAGATGGAACCATATTATTTTTAGATCTAGATCTGGTCATTGTTAATTCTATAGATAAACTATGGGAATACGAGCCCGAAAAAAATGTTATCATTGAAAATTTTAAATTACCTAAACAGATAAACTCCAGTGAGTTTAACAGCAGTGTAATAAGATTTACCAGTCATTCATTGCCACACATTTATAATGAATATGTAGCCACTTCGAAAGAAATACAAGACAAGTATCATGGTGATCAAGATTGGATTTTTGCCTGCGCCCAAAAACATTTTATTACATGGCCTAAAGAATGGTGCATGAGTTACAAATGGCAGATTAGAAGCAAAGAAGATCTAGAAGTTTATAATAACAAATTTAGATTTAAATCTATTGCTAATCCTGAAATAAATCCCGAAACTAGTATAATGGTATTTCATGGAGATCCAAAACCCCACGAAGTAGACGACGGAGCAGTTATCGAAAACTGGCGTTAATGATTAATGTTATTTGTGTAAAACACGGAACTAAGTATTCCGTTGACTATGTTAATCGATTGTATAACATGATTTCCAGGCATTTAACTATGCCTTATAAATTTTATTGTTTTACAGAAGATCCAGCTGACATTAATCCTAACATTATTGTTCGAGAGTTTCCGCACAGTAAATTTAAAGGCTGGTGGTGGAAACCTTATATCTTCAAACAAGGTCTGTTCCCTGACAGCGGCATTAATTTTTACATTGACTTAGACATGGTCATTGTAAGAAATATAGATAAGTTTATGGACTATTTGCCAGGCCAATTTTTAGGGTTGAGAGATCCAGGACGAGTTTGGAGACCACATCATCAAATGTTAGGCAGTGCTGTAATGCGATGGCCTACTAATCAATACAGTGATATTTGGGAGAAAATGGAAAGTAATCCAAATCTAAGTTCTAAATTTCACGGGGATCAAAACTACATCTATGATCTACACAAAGATCGTATTGTATTTTATCCTGATGATTGGATTAGAAGTTATAAATGGGAAGTAAGAACTAGAAGCGAGTTGCTATCCGATAACAGTAACTTCAAAGAAATACGCAAAGTTACATTGCATACCGATACTGCTATTTTAGCGTTTCATGGCAAGCCCATGGTCCATGTAGTCAAGGATCCAATCATAGTCGATAACTGGATTTAATATGCGTTAACAAATGATCAAGGCAGTCTGCTTGCATCATTTCTTCTGTAGTATATTCTGTCTGCATTAATCTTTTAAGCCAATCGTGTCTATTAAACACTGTTGGCTTTTCTATTGCGGACAAGTCAGTGTTACTGACATCCCAGGCAAGACTAGATCTATCAACATGCACCGGAACACCCCATAACGCTGCAATTATTGCTGGATTAGAATTATGGTTGATTAAAAATCGTGTGTTGGGCAACGACTCAATAAAGGATTGATCATTGCTTCTAGGATTAGGTTTAGTGATAGTAACACGTTTATAATTATGAACATTAAATTGCATAGGAACTCGAGGATGAGCACGGATTTGTATCTGTCTGTCTGAGTATTTTCTTACTTTGTTAACTGTTTCTTCGATCCATTTGGCTGTTATGGGTTGGTTACGCCACTGTTCACTCATTGGATTTTGTGTGCAAATCACTATGTCATTGCCAGTTAGTCTATCGGGCTCTACTTCTAGTCGTTTTGGAAATGGTCTGTGGTAATTTTTTGCCCAATCAAAGTGTCCATTGTTAACTCCGTTAAGTCCAATCTTCCAAGTTCGGTCTCGATCTAAACAACCGATCTCTAACACTATAACTGGTTTGTTTAATGACAGGAATTTAGTGTATACTTCTTGTGCAGGCCGCATCCGTCCATTCCACAGCACTGACCAAATCACTGCTACATCAGCAGTCATGTCATGCTCTGCCACTTGCTGTCCGTGTTTGATTAGTCCTTGAACAAAGGCATCAAATACTGGGGGACTATTTAGGGCGCCGAATTTATTAAATATCGAAAATTTCATTGACAAATTTCATTAGTTCTGTTATTATATAGTATGACTACACACACTACACAAAAAATCGGCTTTGCTTGTAAATGGATTGATCGCCCTGATCAAGTTAACGGTATTGATAAAAAAGATGATGCCAAACAATATAATACTGGTTCTACTACCGTTGCGTGGTTAAATAGACAGAGCCAGGAAGTAGCTGAACAACGCCTATGGGACCTAATGGTAGGCAATATCGAGTCTACTCGCAAGCTCGTTGAACGTGTAGGAACACTTGATGAAACTCTTAGAATGGTTAGACTCAGTAGCGATATACTACCTGTATATACTCAGTCAGTTTGGGGCAGGTTTTGGAGGCTTCCCGATGTCCGAGCATATTGCGAAAGAGAATTTGGAATCGTGGGAGATTTGGCTCGCGAGAGGGGTGTTAGGCTGTCTATGCATCCTGGTCAGTTTACTGTGTTGGCAAGTATCAACCCAGGTATTGTAGAACGCTCAATAGAGGAATTTGAATATCATGCAGATATGGTCAGGTGGATGGGATACGGCAAGACTTTCCAGGACTTTAAAATTAATGTCCACATCTCGGGTAAACTCGGTCCCGAAGGCATTCGAGCTGCCTACAAAAGACTTACCCCCGAAGCCCGGAATTGTATTACAATTGAAAACGAAGAAAACGCCTGGGGAATAAATGACTGTTTATCTATTAGCGACGTCGTTCCTATTGTGCTCGATATACACCATCATTGGATTCGCGAAGGGGAGTATATCCTTCCAACAGACGATCGTGTTAAGCGTGTTGTGGATAGTTGGCGTGGTGTGCGCCCTACTATGCATTACTCAGTATCTCGTGAAGACTATCTCTTGGATCATAACATTGATCTAGCACCTAATCACGCCGGACTATTATCAGAAGGCTACAAAAAACAAAAGCTCAGAGCACACTCGGACTTTTACTGGAATACAGCAACGAACGATTGGGCTCTGAGCTTTCTGGACACACATGATCTCATGTGTGAAAGTAAAGGTAAGAATCTGGCTAGCTTTGCATTACACAAGCGGGCTAAAGAACTTACTTTGCTTTAGGAGCACGTGGCTTTTTAGGAGCCGCTGGTGCTTTTGGCTTAGCTGGTGCTTTTGGCTTAGCTGGTGCTTTAGCTTTTTTAGGTGCGGCAGTCATTGCTGGTGCTTGTTCAACTACGGCTGCTGGAACAACTGCTGCCGAAACAACTACTACTGCCTCAACTGCGGGAGCTGTAGTCGCAATGACTGAAGCCTCTGTGCCAGCTGGGATTGGATCAACTTTGTATGGTGCCTCTGGGGCTGCTTCTGGCTTTTTGCCTGTGAAGAATTCTGCAATTTTCTTGAACATTTAAGTTCCTCCTTAGGTGTGTATTTATAACTAAATATAACT
>Ga0209191_1000885_pt1 | contig 20967 bp, 41 predicted proteins | sample S_130626_EF_Meta_FD_187320 | JGI IMG/M metagenome (GOLD analysis project Ga0209191, IMG submission 187320) | Freshwater microbial communities from Lake Simoncouche, Canada to study carbon cycling - S_130626_EF_MetaG (SPAdes) (version 2) | ecosystem: Environmental > Aquatic > Freshwater > Lake ...
TCGTCTGTAGCAATGGCAGTAATCAAGGTGTCAACGGTGGCGGTGGCTAATGTTATTCCGGTAACGCTGCGTTTTGTTCCGGTTAGTCCCCAATAGTTAATATCAGCCATTATCACTCCCTAATGCAATATTTAGCAGGGTAAATAACATTACTATGATCAACAAAGCTCCCTTTAATACACTGCTGAAAACACTCAAAGACACGGGCAAATACCGTGTGTTCAACGACATCATACGCGAAAAGGGCAAGTTCCCTTCAGCCATGTGGTACGGACCCTACAACATCAAAACCATCACCAACTGGTGCAGCAATGATTACTTGGGCATGGGTCAGCACAAAGTAGTTCTCGATGCCATGCATACCGCATTGGATCACACAGGCGCAGGATCAGGAGGTACTAGAAACATTGCAGGTACCAGTCACTATCACGTGGCCCTGGAATATGAACTAGCCACTCTACACAACAAAGCACGAGCTCTGTTGTTCTCGTCAGCCTACGTGGCCAATGAGTGGACACTGATTGCGCTCAGTAAGATCATACCCAACATACATTTTGTGTCGGACAGTGAGAATCACAACAGCCTAGTCATTGGCATGGTACACAGTCGAGCACCTAAAACAGTGTTCCGTCACAACGATCTCGATCACTTGGAAGATATATTAACCAGCATACAGCTTACAGGCAACGTGCCCTGTATTGTATTCGAATCAGTTTACTCGATGGATGGCGACGTAGGACACATCAAGGAGATCTGTGATCTAGCAGATCGATACGGTGCTATGACCTACATCGATGAAGTACATGCGGTAGGACTCTATGGACCCCACGGTGGTGGGAAAGTTGAAGAGCTAGGGCTACAATCCCGTGTTGACATAGTCAACGGTACATTAGGGAAAGCCTATGGAGTCCAAGGTGGCTACATCGCTGCCGATGCTGAGGTCATTGACGCCATCCGTTCTGTAGCTGCGGGGTTCATATTCACCACATCAATGAGCCCTGTGAGTTGTGCAGGAGCCCTGGCTGCGGTCAAGTATCTCAAGGATCACAACGAGATACGAGACAAACATCAAGAACGTGCTAGAAAGTTAAAGCATAGATTGAGTGTGGCAGGCCTGCCAGCCATGGAATGTTCAACCACACACATTGTTCCTATCCTAGTTGGGGAAGCTGTGCGTTGCAAGGCCATCAGTGATGAGTTATTAAACGAACACAACATCTACATCCAACCAATCAACTCACCCACTGTGGCTGTAGGCACAGAGCGGTTGCGTCTAGCACCTACTCCGTTCCACGATGACGGTATGATTGAAGATCTAATTACTGCGCTGACAGCTTCGTTTGCGTGTCACCCGGCGCAAGTCTAAAGCGATCTTCCACGTAGTCCCCAGTGCCAACTTCAAAGATCACACTGTTGGCAACTAGTGCTTCAATTTGATGAGGGCCAAGAGCTGCGAAGTCTGCAGTCTTTCCTTCTTCTAGAATAGCTTCTTTGATTTCACCTGTGGCAACATCGATGTAAGTGACTTTGAACTTGCCAGCATTGATAAACCAACTCTTGTATTTCTCTTTGTGTAACACCAAACTGGTCTTGGCTCCTGCACGATCAAATACCAACAGTTTTCCACAGTATTTGTCGTTGTTGGCCCACACCAATTCAAATCCCCACCCTTTGTCTACCTTGCCTAATGTTTGTAAGTTCATGGTCGTCTCTCAATTATTTTATCTACCAGGCCGTAGGCCAGTGCTTCTTCTGCTGACATGAATGTGTCACGATCCATGTCATGTTCAAGCTGTGCATAAGTCTTGCCTGCGGTATTGTGCTTGACATAAAGTTTGGTCAATATGTCTTTCATCTTGGTGATCTCTTTGTATTGTATCTCAATGTCGCTTTGCATGCCACGGGCGCCGCCGCTGGGCTGATGTATCATGTGTCGAGCATAGGGCAATATGTGGCGCTTGCCTGCTGCTCCTGCCTGTGCTAGAAAGCTGCCCATGGAACAAGCCTGTCCCATAACATAGGTAGCTACATTTGGTTTGATAAACTGCATGGTATCATAGATAGACATGCCGGCAGTGATAACACCGCCTGGGCTGTTGATAAACAAGTTGATGTCCTTGTCTGGGTTTTCACTTTCCAAGAACAGCAATTGGGCCACAACCAGATTGGCCATTCCATCTTCCACAGGACCATTCAGCATGATAATGCGTTCTTTGAGCAACCGGCTAAAGATGTCATAGGCCCGTTCGCCTTTGCTTGTGGATTCAACTACCATCGGTACTAACATAGATTTCCTTTTGTACAAAATTAAATTATAGCGTGTCTAGTAATTATTGTCAAGGCTCTTGTTTTCTTTGTGATCTGAGCATATAATAGTCATGTAATCAATCCGCAGTTAAATATATCATGAGCACCCTTTTATTAAACGCAGACATGCAACCTGTAAGCCTATTGCCTTTATCTATTGTAGATTGGCAGGAATCCATACGATACATGGTTCTGGACAAGGTCAAGGTCTTGGAATGGCACGACGATTGGATCGTCCACAGTGCCAGATGGCAGACTCGTGTGCCTGCGGTGATCATGTTGAACACATATCAAAAACCCAAGCATACAATGAGGTTAAGCAAACGCAACATATTTCTGCGTGATGCCTACACCTGCCAATACTGTGGCACAAATGTCACAGAAACCAATGCCACTTTGGATCACGTGCATCCTGTGAGCCTGGGCGGCAAGACCACTTGGGAAAACTCAACCACGGCCTGCAAGCACTGTAACTATCGCAAGGCAGCTCATGTGGGCAAGATGAAACCAAAGATCGCTCCCTACAAACCTACATTTTGGGATCTAGTTGCCAAACGCAAGGTTAGAGGGTATCACCTAGGCCATCCTAGCTGGGCAGACTACTTGGGCATTTAACCTATTGACAATATCAGTCTTTGATGTTACAGTTAGTATGTGAGCTGAAATAATAGTAAGCATATCACATATTAACTGTCATTTAAGGAGACACCATGTTAACGAAGGTAAAAAAGCCTTGGAGCCAAAAAGCGGCTATCAAGCAGTGGGTCAACAACTTTACAATCAAGTTTGAAGTAGAAAGCGATGCTATAGATCTTAGGACTATGGCAAAGAACTATACAGCATCAAACGAAATTATTCCGCTAGAAGATATCCATCAAGGGCTGATGGCAATACTAGGACCAAACTATGATCCTAGCCTGCAGAAGCCCTATGATCCTAGTCAAGGAATTCCATTTTTTCCATCAGCAGTGATGTCAGCGATTGCTCCGCAATTTGCCTATGTTGAATGGGATCAACTTTATCTATATTCCATATTCCAACGAGATGTAGCTGCCAATCATTGTGCCAAGCTCAAAAAAGATTGGGACCATACCGCTGTGTTGATTCCATGTGCCATCAAGTTCACATTGAATGGCAAGGTTTATTACTGTGTGTGGGACGGACATCACACCTTGCAAACAGCACGGATAATGAACTACACCAAGTTCCCTGTATGGTACATTGACATCGATGCTATTCCAATGAAAACCATTGTGGCCGCAGGGTTCACAGCAGATGAAGCAGGCAAGGTTGCTTATGGTTGCTGGGTAGCCGGACACAACATGATCCGCATCAACTCTACCAACAAGCGACCGCTGGTACACTATGACAAGTATATGATCTTGTTGGAAACCAAAGATTACAAAGCTGTGTCTATGGATTTGATTCTACAGGCCACAGGCTGTGTTGCCAAACGCAATGCCAAGGTTCCAGGATCATGGACACAGATCAATTCAGGTATAGAGTGTTACGACTTGCCTGATGGCAACAATGTTCCCAGCAAAGGACGTTATTGGAAACGGGCATTGCAGTTCCATCGCAACACCTGGACAGCGGCTCCGTTGGAGTTAGAAGTGTTTAGACCTCTAAGCTATCTGTATCAGGCATTTGATGTCAATGGCATTGTTTGTGATGCACAATTCGACACTGAACTGGCTGCTATACTGACATCTAATTATGGTGATCCCGAAAGTGTACAAACAGCTATCAAGAACAGTTATGCTGATGCATTATTGAATAATACTGGACGTGGTCAATTGTTAAACAATCACAAAGAGCAGGTTACCGCAGGGTTAATAAATCTTTACAATCAACATTGCGGTCGATTGGCAGTGCTGCCTCCAGCGGCCTATGTTTGGGCTGTGTGATATGGCTAAGTGGCTCTATGTATTCAAAGACCCTATGGGACACCCCGATGTCAAGATTGGCATCACTGGGCATCCCAAGAGTCGACTAGGCACATATCAAAATGCCATGAGTCCTCGCAGTCATCGAGCTTGTTTTGATTATGTTTGGGTAGGTCCGGACAAACAAATCGACAAGCTCGAGGCTGTGCTCAAGGATCATTACGATTGGGATATCGCCAGCGACAAGATGGGAGAAAGCGAATGGGTTCAGGACATCACGGTTGAAGAAATACAACAGATTGTTCAAACAAAGATAGATGGATTTCACTTTCATATCAAACCCTTGGAAGCTGAATTTCCTATTAACCAAGACGACTGCCCTTACAAGGTAAGCGACACAAGCAAAGAAGTTAAGGAATTATTATGATTGACGTTTCTCAATTACCATCAATAACCTTTGATCTAGGCAAGTGCCTGCATGCCTGTGAGATCAAGGGCATGATGAAAACACTTGGTATCAAATACTACTGCTATGCCTTTATCTATAAGAGCACTGTGATGAAATACGGACAGAGTGCTGATAACGATTGGGCACGAGGTAGTTTCGGTGAACGAATATATCGCCAGTCATTTCAAATCCCAGGGTGGCCTACCAAGCCTAGCACAAAGAGTGCTGGCAACGACATGCTGGATGTAATTAAAAACTTTCCTCACATCAACAAAAATGATGTTTGCGTTAAAGTCTGGGATATGACTAATTACCCGTTTGCGGTAAGCGGCGATCCAAAGCACGAAGTAACCCAACTTGAAGATCAGTTTCTAGATTCATACATCAAACAACACGGATCTTTACCGTTGGGTAACTTGCGTGACGAAAGTCACATTAGACGTAAAACTAGAGTCACTGATCAAATCTTTAACTCTATATTTGACCAAGAATAAAAAAGCACCCTAGGGTGCTTTTTTTATCTGCGTTTTACCGCTCGTTTTGCTGCTCGGGCTACAACACTTTTGGTTGCTCGCCATCCTTTCTTTCTTGCCATGATTATTTCCTCTTGGCAGCTCGTTTAGCCATAGCTTTTACTGTCTTTGGCTTTGGCGGCTTTTTGCCTTTAAGTATTTGACTAACTCTACGTGGACTAGGCATGATTACTTGCGCTTACGTAATTGTCTACGAACTGCGGCTTGCATTGGTGTTTTTGCTCTATCGGATCTACGGGCCATAATGTTCTCCTTGAAAATGAACAATCTTTATAATACTATTTATTGTCGTTGTTGTCAACCACCAAAAAGACTTGACAAATACCGCAAAAGGCCGTATAATATACACACTAACACAAACTGGAGCAGAAATTGAGAACACAGCCCGAAACTATTATTGCCAAACTTGAAGCAGACAACAGCCGATTAGCCAAAGAAGCTGTTCTTGCAGAAGCAATGACAGAAGGACTTGATGAATTCTTTGAAGGAGTTCGCTGGTGTTTGGACAAACTACATACATTCGGAGTCAAGCAGGTTCCAGAGAGTGCGGTAGATGGCCAGGGCTTGAGCTGGGCTAACTTCAGTGAACTAGCAGATGCTCTGTACCGCAGAACACTCACAGGACATGCCGCACGTGATGCCATCAAACTGGCCATGGATGTGGCTACCATGGCACAGTGGAATGGCTTCTATCGCAGGATCCTTATCAAAGACCTACGCTGTGGTGTAAGTGAAAAGACTGTAAACACAGTGGCCAAGAAGTCTAAGAAACCCGAGTATGCAGTTCCTGTGTTTGAATGCATGTTGGCACATGATGGTGCTAACCACGAAGGCAAGATCACAGGCAAGAAACTGGTCGAGCCCAAGCTGGATGGTGTGCGGGTGTTGACTGTGGTAGACTACGAAAGCCGTATGGTTACCATGTACACTCGCAATGGCAAAGAATTGGTTAACTTTCCGCATATCGTCAAGGCCTTTGAAGACAACATGGACAATTGGGGCCGTAGTTATGTATTCGATGGTGAAGTGGTTAGCTCTAGCTTCCAGGCCCTGATGAAAGAAGTGCATCGCAAGGAAAATGTCCAGGCACAGGATGCCCGTCTCATGCTGTTTGACATCGTGCCTTTAACAGAGTTCAAGGCAGGAGCCAGCGTGATGGGTCAGAAACGTCGCAGTGCATTCCTGCGTGAGAACTTTTCCAAACTGTTTGCAGACTCAGGCTGTATTGAAATTATCACACAGCGAGAGTTTGATCTAGATGTGTTCACAGATGAAATCGAGTTCAAAGACTACAACAAAGCTGCCGTGGCTGAGGGCTTTGAGGGCATCATGATCAAAGATCCCAACGGCAAGTGGGAAGGCAAGCGAAGTGTGGCTTGGCTCAAACAAAAGCCTTTCATCGAAGTCAGCCTTGCTGTGATCGAAACAGAAGAAGGCACAGGCCGCAACGTGGGCAAGATGGGTGCCCTGGTATGTGAAGGCACAGAAGATGGCAAGCTGATCCGAGTAAACGTGGGTTCGGGCTTCTCAGACAAGGATCGTGACGAGTTTTGGCAGTGCAAGGTAGACGGCCAGGTGATCGAAGTCAGAGCAGATGCTATCACACAGAACCAAGACGGTACCTACAGCCTACGCTTTCCTAGGTTCATGCGATTCCGTGGCTTCAAAGCAGGAGAAAAGATATGACAACAAACGCATTTATCTTCAGTTGGGACCATTCTGGTATTGAAAGTATTGTGCCTATCACTCAGTACGAAGACTGGGACAAAGTACAACTAATGGAAGTGCTCAAGGGCAATGATCAAAAGAAGAATCCACTCAATCAACTGATTCATGTATTGACCCTGCGAGCTCGCTTCAACAGTCAGCGACACTACGAGATCTATGCCATTGACTGTGATCCTGAATTAGACCAAACATTTTGGCAAGAACGTTGGGAAGCTGATCCACAATGGTGTGCTGACCTTGTACGCAAGAAAGGCCACATGATACACAGCGATCGTGCCAATGCAGATAGGATTAAGATTGTATGAACGAACGAATTCGAGAACTTGCTGAACAGGCTGGTGCCGAGACTTGGAGTCGTGCTCCAATGCGAGCTGTGACTGGGTTGGCATTTACTGATGAGAATTTAGAAAAGTTTGCCGAGTTGATTCGAGCAGAGCATACTCAATCAGTTATAAAATTGTGTGCCAACACCATCAACAACAATCTAAACAATCAAGCTCGTCGCAAACGCAACAACTATGAAGTTCTTGAACTGATTGTTATCGTTGGAGCAATGATAGCTTGGGCCGCTTGGTGGTATACCAATGCTCATTGATATGAGAACGCACATCGATGCCATAGTGATTGCCTGCATGTTTGTGGCCATATACATCAACTGGACTGACTTTCCCAAGCAGCCACAGATTGTACATGGAACATTGATTAAAATCGGAGTAGAAGAATGAACCTTGCTGAATACTTTGAGCAGAATCGCCCTGAACCCAAGTACAATTTTGGAGACAGGGTTGAAGGCACATACAAGGGCATACCTTTTGTAGGCACAGCATATGGAGACAACATGCGCAGTGAATTAGACGGCCCTATGGTCAGTGTACATCTGGACTTGCCCATGATGATTGGATTTGTGTGGCATCATTATATACTTGTTGCATACAAAGACATCAAAGGATTGAGAAAATGACCTTAGAAGACTTACAATACATCTTTGAATATCAAATGGAAGAAGGCACGGAGAACTTGTACTTCATGTTGACTGATGGTGAACGCCTGCCCTTAATACAACGACATCCTGCCGATAAGTTAGCTGACCTGCTGCCCATGCTGGATTCGTTTCAATACACAGGACACAATGTCATGCCGAGGTTTGCAAAATGAAAGTAGGCGGAATTGACCCAGCTGTAGCTCACAACATTGAGCTGGCCAAGCTGACCCAACAACAAACAATCAAACAGCAACAACTCAAAGTGATTGAGGATAGACAGGAAGAAATAAAACAAATGCGCCCCAAAGATCCAGGCAAGGGTGCCAACATAGACGAAATGGTGTAACAATGAATATCTTTATTCCTGTGTTGATCATCTGTTTGAACGGCAACTGTGAGTTCATGCAGGCACAGACCTACTATAAAACTCAAGAACAATGCAGGGCCAGCATGGAAATGCAGAAACAGCACATGCTGAATCTGATCAAACAAGCAGACAAGGGTGATGCACAAGTGCTGGAAGGTACCTGCATTGATGCTAATATCAAAACAACTCCAGGACGAGTATCATGAGTGAATATACCCCAGATCGTTGGTGCGTGATACGCATACCCGGAGATAAAGAAACTATCTACAAGGTGTTTGCTTCGTGGTCAGGCAGTTACACTGGGTCGGACTCCTGGAAGCTGAATTCCGGCATAACCCAAGCTGTATTAGTTGACGGGGCTTGGGAGTTTGAAGGCAGCTCAGGCAGCGTGTATCGATGCAGGGTAGGCAGCTATGGGGCCAATGCCTATGGCCGGGCTGTGCTTGATGACATGATTACTAGAACCCACGAAGGCACGGGCATGGACATAGAGATCTTAGATGAACACACCAACTGGGCTAGCTTGGACTATGACCCTTTGCAACAATGGATTCGGCAAGGACATGATTTAACCCAAAAAGACTAAGTATAACAATCATCTTAACAACAATCAAGGGAAAGCAATGAACAACGAACTAGAACAATTAGATGTCAGCAACAGTGAAGAGGGAGAACAGGCTCAGGCCATTGCGTTGATACGTGAAGCTCAGGCCCTGGACAGTGTACGTCAAAAGCTGGCCAAACAACGCAGTCAACCCAGCTTGACAGAGTGTGATGACTGTGGGGAAGATATACCCGAGGCTCGCAGACTAGCTGTGCCGGGTGTGACCATGTGTATCTATTGCCAAAGCAAATCAGAACGCTTTACAGCCAACTATCGACCGCCTGGTGCGAGCTTAGAGTAATCACGTTAGACCATAGTTCTTCCACGGGCTGTTCAAACAGCCACTCAGGGCCTAGGTTATGTGCAGTCAACCATGATTGTTCCTGACGCCATATCCCCTGACCCTCAATCTCCTGATCCAACTGATCCGGTGCCCAAGCAGCATAGCCCATGAGCAGTCTAAAGTATCTGGGCATGTCATTGGCTGCTAGACCATGAAACATTTCTTCTGAGCTGGTCATGGCCCAAGCAGATGTGATCATCACGGTTTGACTACATACCCAGTCTGAGCTGTGCAACATCCATATGCTGGTGTTGTTCACTGGCCCACCCCAGTATATAGGCACAGGGGGTAGCCCATGATGCTCTAGGTTGGCATGCCGAAGCACGTCATCTAGAGTGTGACCCAAGGGCTTGTTCACACACAGGCCATGGGCTCCTCGTTCATCGTGATGGGTCAGCATGAGTACTGCGTCACGGAACCGAGGGTCGGGAATGTTTGGGGGTGCTATGAGCAGATCAGTGGGGTTCACGGCCAACTTCAACTCCAGTCAGGTAGGGGTCCGCCGTATTTCTTGCCTTTGATCTTCTTGCCACGAACGCCAATTCTATCTGCACCCACCTTGTGAGTCTTGCCGCCATCACGGCTGCGATAGCCCTGGCTCTTGCACGAACTGAGTTGGCTAGCACCCAGAGCTGAATCGGGCTTGCCTGATGTGCAAAGACTTCGACTAGCAGGCTCTTCACTGACCTCTGAGTCCCCAGTGCTGATGCCCAGGATGTCGTCATTTAGGGGAAAGTTCAGCTCTTGGAAACGTTCTGGCAGTTCTTGTGTGTCTATGATAAACTCCAGCTCTTCTGCTGAAGGGTGTTCCTTCATCAACACTTGTGCAGCAGCATCGTGTGCTTCTGCATTTGACCATATGTCCACATCATAGTGTTCTTGATACAGGCTAGCAACTGCGTCCATGACCAATCTATAGTCACAGGTGAATATGTTTTCAGTGACGATTTCACGTATTTTCATACCAGTTTGGCTCCAATCATTACCGCAGCAACTAGATAGTTTTTGATCTCTAGGTTGTCTGCTTCTTCATTGAACTGGTCTGCATGCACTAGATCACGCATGAGTTCCTGATATTCTGATTCTGCTAGTTCGCCCGATTCGTAGGCATGGGTGATCTCTAGAGCATACTGAGCACGTCTAGCTGCCCACTCTGGCGCTGTGGCCACTAGATGTTCAAGTTCTTGTTTCATTAGAATCTCCCCAATACCACTGCGGCTGCTCGTGTGGTTTGTTCAACCAACAACTTCTTCTTGATTGTGCAATAGCTCTTGGATCCTTCACCACGCTGTACCCATTCATCCACTGATTTCTTGATGGGTTCTACCACACGTATGACATCCTTTTGTAGAAAGCCCTTGCTTTCCGAATACAGTTCAAACCTGCGTAGATCTGTTTGTAGGCTGATGACCTGGGGTAACTGTAGTTGATCGCAGTTGATGCGTTCTGCACCCATTCTTGCATCAATTATATAATTGCTTTGGTTGTCGTCCCAGAATGAAGGGATCCACGACTTGATGGTGCCGCAGCCTGTGAGAGCGACTGCTAGTATGAGTGATGTTAGTATGCGCATGTGATATTTATTCAGGTTCTGGTGTTTCTTGAATCATGCCCGCAAGAGCTGATTCTGTGAGAGCAAACACATATAATTGACCCTCGGGTTGGCTTACACCAAGACTGCGTGTGACAGCACCCGTTGATCCCTTGGTGATGATGATGCAACGGTGCGTGGGTTCATCAACCCAGGCCTGTACCACAGCCATATCTGCTGTGTCTAAGATATCATAGTGTTTGATCTGCATATGGTATTTATCATCCTAGAACAAGCTGAGCCATACAGCTGTGGCAGCATCACAGTCGATGACAGTGATATAGTGATCTTGAAGATCGTCAAATATGATGTGTATGATACGCATGTCCCAACGACTCAGCACAAGGTCATGACAGCGATCCAATTGATCAAAGTCAAAATCAAAGGTATAAATCATACAAGTATTTACGTGTGATGATTAACTAGCTGCGAAGCAGCAGCGCAGATATTTTGTAGAGATTTTTTTTACACATAGTCCTCTTCTGGCACACGATGTATTATTGTTGTATACCGTAACACAAACTCTGACTCTAGACTGCTGCCCACAGGTAGCCAATATCTGCAACGATTCAAGTGGGCTTCGTATTGTATACCGTTATGCTGTGCCCATGTCCAAGCTGATGAGCCGCCCTGTGCTAGATCTTGATTGAGTATACCGTAACAGTGCATGGGCTGTGAGTTGGAAGCAAACGCTGCTAGTTTTGGCATGAACATATTTAAATACATGATGCGTATACTATACACAAGACTGATCCTAGAATGGCAGGATCTGGATGTCACATATCCCAAATGGGTAAGCACGTTAGTAATGGATGATGTATACTATACAGCAGTGTTAATCATAGTGTGTGCTAACGCATTTGCAGTGGGACTGGTCATTGGATGGTTAATGACTATAGTGTAATGGCATGCGGGCCGCTAGAGAATAGTATAGTGACTATACACAGCGTTATTAATTACTGAGCTAGCAGGGCCATAAACAGGGGGGTTTAAAATGGCATGTGTGCGTAGGCCCCGCTGCAATGGCTTGTGTGATATGCGTTTACACGCATAAATGCTCAGTAAGTGTGATTTACTGACCCCCACCTTGCGTATAGAGGCCGCTAAAGCAGCCGTGGGAGACAAGATCATAGGAAAAAGTGTGACAAAGTGCAATAAAGTGTGGAATTGTGTGACCATTTGAGCATAGCCTCTCCAACCACCGGCCTGACGAATCTCTTTACTATAGATTCTACTATGAGATCACCCTTGTTTGAACCATTCGAACCATTCTCTCACCATAGAACCAGCGTCATCAACTGTGTTTACGGCCTCTATACAGTGGCCCCGCTGCTGTGGTTATGCGATCACAGTGACTATTCCCAGAAGTCTTTGGCGTGTATGTGTCGCATAGTGGGATCTACCAGCAAGGCCCATGCAAGTCTATCTTCTCGTATATAGAACTCAAGCCAACCTTGTATACTATACGCATGCACATACTCTGCGCACAGCCACACTCGCTCTTGTACAGCAATGTCTGAACATGATCTATAACAACATATACGCATCTAGTACTTAGTTTTGGCTATAGGCCCCGCTGCTATGGTTAATAAAACTGCCAAAAACCGTTGACAAGATATCAAATCTATTGTATAATATACACATGCAGAAGAAGCGAGAGTTATCTAGGAGCAGAGATCCCATGCAGCTACCCATCAGGAGACCCGTTGTGACATTACCAGATGAAAGATATCGTGCAGTTGTGCAGACCCGGAGGTTCTTGTTGGATCTCTGTAATACGCAGCACACTCCCCGAGTACCCAAATTGATCCGAGACACAGCTAGAAGCATGCTGCGTCACTATCCATCAGACTATGACATGAACCGTGCAGCACAAGCAGCGCCAGAGGTGTTCCAGGAACGCATGGAGGATCTTCACAGGTTTGTAGCTGCGGGATCACGTGCAGCACAAGAAGAGGACATCAAGTAACAGTCAACGGGCCTCTAGCTCATGTTGGTTAGAGCAGTGGACTCATAATCCATTGGTGCCGTGTTCGACTCACGGGGGGCCCACCACACAGCAGCCCTTAGCTCAGATGGATAGAGCAACAGCCTTCTAAGCTGTAGGCCACTGGTTCGAATCCAGTAGGGCTGGCCAGATCAACGTTAACAGCAGCACAGCAGCAAGGGAGATCACAGTGTACAAGCATCCCAACCCCATGGACCCATTCGATGACATCAAACGTTGGTACCGCGAGCTATGGCCTGCGCAGCGTGTGGGAGTGTGGCTGTGCTGCGCAGTGATCGTCTACGCAGCGTTGAGGTGGGTCACGATCTAGCCGCGAGCGAGAGAGCGATGAGAAACCCAGGAACCCTAAGGGTATAAGGGTCTTTGGTTGTCCAAAATGCCGAACCGTGCTATAATAGTGTTTTAACAAAGGACACACATGACCGAACTACAGCACAAGTTCTACGCTGCGCTAGCACAACTACAGCAGCACACAGATTTAGATGACGACTCAGCGCAAGACGCTGTTGCTGCGTTGTCGCAGCTCATAGAGGATCACGTCCAATAACCCTAGGCCCTCTAGGGTCTAGTCCCGTTTGGTTGACAGATTGGGTCTAAGCTGCTATAATACATTTTTAACAGGAGCAATGCATGATCAAAGTTAACGCAACACTGCACACAAATGGTAATGGCTACTGGAGCAGCACTAAAGCTGCTGTAGACATCACCCATCTGCAACTAAGCTACACAAACGATGAGCTGGACTTCGGCGAGCTGCGTGTGCGTTTTAACGCAGCTACATGGGATGTCAACAAGCTGGGTCTCATATACACAGACAAGCTGTTTATGACAGAGCTTAAAGCACTGTTAACTAGCATGGGATTCGATGCTAGCGATGTCAGCTACAGCGAGCAGGGCATGCAGGGAGACACCTATGTTAGCTGCGATGTGGGGGAGCTGTTTATTAACACGTACATGCAACACGCATGACCCTAGAGCCCGTAAGGGCTTTGGCATTTTGGTTGACACTTTGGTGAAAAGGTGCTATAATTATAACATGAACTTAGAAAAGCCCACCCGTAAAAAGCGAGTCGACCGTACTCATATCATCTATGAGCTACGTGTCAACGGTGCTAGCTACATAGGAGTCACTGCCAAAACAGAGACAACTATTAATAAGTCAGTGCTGGCTCGTGCGGCCAAGCACTTCTATCGTGCCAAGAAAGAGAACAAGGACTGGCTGCTTTGCCGAGCCCTGCGCTCTTTGAACGACAAAAGCGAGATAGAAGTACTAGTTCATGAAACACTGCGCGGCAAAGCTGTTGCGCACAAGAGAGAAGTAGAACTGCGCAGGGCACTGAAGCCTGTGCTCAACACAGACTGTAGAGGAGATTGATATGTACGACGATTTGGTTACAACTGCACGACAGCATGGCAACGGCGATCTACTAGTGGGCCTGTTCTACATGAAGGTCAACAGACATGAGTTCACTGCAGAGCAATTGCAGGTCTTTGATCGGTTCATGGCCGACGGAGCACGTATGATGGCTCCGGTTGACAGCCTAGAAGATTGATGCTATAATACACACTTAAACAAACTTAATAGGAGCGAACACTATGGGTACACGATCAAGAGTAGCAGTCATGCATGGCGATGTCTGCAAGAGCGTTTATTGCCACTACGATGGCTATTTGGACTACACAGGCCGCATCCTGCAGGCCCACTACGATTCCACAGCAGCAAATGCACTGATTGCACGTGGGGACAATTCGGGCGTCAAAGAGACCCTAGAGGGCATGAACTTCTACAGCGATCGTGGCGAAGAGGATGTCAGCTGGCAGGTTGCACACACCTTCGAAGAGTTCCTCGAGCAGGTCAACAACTGCTGCGGTGAGTACTACTACGTGATGAAGGACGGGGTTTGGTATGCGGGGGCCGTATACGACACAGAGGGTCTGGTCAAGAACGGATTGGTTGCACTAAAGGACGCTATCACAGTCATAGGCGAGCCTGAGGCAGAAGAAGCCCAGGTAGCTGAAGTGTTATTCAAATAGGGGTTGACAAAACCTCAGATTGATCGTATAATAGATACTATGTTAACAACACACACAGGAGCGAAATCCATGCGTATTACACTAGCACAAGGCCAATATGGTGCCAAAAGCAATCAGATCTTTCCAGGCATTGAACTGGATATGGTTGGGGACTTTGTAACAGAAGCCCGCAATGGTTGGGAAGGCTACATCAAGGCCCGTTCAGGCTACAACATCAAAGGTGGCGGCGAGACCTGTAAGGTGTTCTGTAACCAAAGTGACATCCAAGCAATTGCAGGACAGCCAGCAGGCGTTACCATGTTGCAGGCTCTGAACAAGCCCGTGCGAGCTGGCAAGAACGATGCTACAGTCACAGACTTCACACAGGTCAAAGTGCCAGACTCTGCTGTCGCAGACGAGTCTGATGAGCAGATCATCGAGCGTACTAGACTGCGCTTTGAGATCCTCAAGGACATGACCAAGGCTGTTAAGACTGGTGACGTTCGTGCAATGATTGTCACAGGCCCTCCAGGTGTAGGCAAGAGCTTTGGTGTTGAAGAAGTACTGGCCAAAGATGACTTGTTTGACATGATGGGTCAACGCAAGCCCAAGTATGAGATCGTCAAGGGTGCAATGTCAGCAATTGGACTCTATGCCAAACTCTACAAGTTCAGCGATCCCAAGAACATCATTGTGTTCGATGACTGCGACAGCATTCTTTTGGATGACGTTGCACTTAACATTCTCAAAGCGGCTCTGGACACTTCAAAGAAGCGTACCATTTCGTGGAACACAGACTCTAGAGTCCTGCGTTCCGAAGGAGTGCCAGACAAGTTTGATTTCAAGGGTGGTGCTATCTTTATCACCAACTTGAAGTTTGAGAATGTTCGCTCTAAGAAACTGCAAGAGCACTTGGCGGCCTTAGAGTCACGCTGTCACTTCATTGACCTGCGCATGGACACAGACCGTGAGAAGGTTCTGCGTATCAAGCAGATCGTCAAAGACGGCATGTTGGACTCATACGAGCTTGAGGATACAGCCAAGGACGAGATCGTTAACTTCATCCTTGAGAACCGTAGCCACATGCGAGAGCTGAGCCTGCGTACTGTTTTGAAGTGTGCAGACTTGAAGAAGAGCTTCCCTGCTAACTGGCAGAACATGGCCAAGGTCACTGTTATGAAGGGCATGGCTTAATATGTGTGAGTGCCAATACATTGGCCCTGAGCAAACAAAGGCCCCATTCAAATACTGTGGGGCCCGTGCTCTAGAGGGCAAGGTCTATTGTGCAGATCACTACTACGTGGTCTACAAGAAGGGTAGTTCTAATCTCAAGAACAATACCAAGGCCATTGAAGCAGAGATTGCCGAGTTGAAACGGCTACAAGAAATTGAGGAGATTGAAAATGTTTGATAGCATCTTAAAAGTCGTCATAGGCATAGTGTTGATCGTTGTGTTGTTGGCTGTTGGGCCCTGGCTGGTCATTTGGAGTCTGAACACCTTGTTCCCCTTGTTGGCCATTGAGTTCACGTTTTGGACATGGTGTGCTGTGGTGATCATAGGCACCTTCTTTCGAGCAAATGTAACCATTAAACGGAAAGATTAAGGTTGACCTTGAATCAGCGTTCTGTTATTATAATAAGACGCTGTTAGGAAACAGCCACAACAAAGGAAACTTAAAAATGAAGAGATTCAATCCAGAAACCAAGACTTTCAAAGTCTTCACAGCACTCTACAACGGTGCAGCATTGACAGCATCAAAAGCCAAGCATGACTTGGGTGTTGGCAACTTGAGCGCAGAAGTTAGCCGCATCAAGCAGAACGGTTATGCTGTTTACAGCAACACCCGCAAGGCAGGTAACGGTGTGACTGTTACTGAGTACGTCATGGGTCAACCAAGCCGTGAAATCGTTGCTCTAGGCTACAAGGCCAAAGCAATGGGCATCACTCTTTAATTAGATGTAATCAAACGAAACCGATACCGATTCGCTCCCGGGGTAGGATTCTTTGGGACTGTTGTAGAAATACAACAGTCTTTTCTTTTGACCGGCACTCTCCAAAAGAGGTTGACACTTTGGATACATAGTGTTATAATACACACATGAACAAGCAAGGAGCGAACCAAATGGCATTCAATTATCAAAAGTATTACGCAACTCTTTTTCGTAAGCGTGGCTACCATCTGATCAACGGTGTTTGGTACTATGACGCAGAAGGCAAGTACCAAGTCTACAACACAGCATCCTAAGGAGCGACAATGAAATTCACTGCTGATCAAGTCTGGGCCTGTGCTGCTGCTGCGCAGCGTATCAACGAGGGATACTTCAAAGAAGATCAATGGGACACAGCTGAAGCAGGAGTCAAGATCAAGACTGCCAACAAGGCCCTGGTCAAAGGTTGGTTGCGTGACGAGGACTACTCCCAGATCACTGCTGCAGACATCCTTGCGGGGCAGACTGCTCGTAACCATTTCAAGAGCTACACATTCCTGGCCATCGCAGGCCGACTCAATGAGTTCCAGACCACGGCCATGCAGCTTGCAGCCAAGGAAGAGTTCACGGGGCGTGATATCTACGACTTTGCTGTGATCTCATGCTTGCCTTCTGTGGCTGTGCGTGATGTTGCCAACAGCGAACTCAAACGCGAGATCTACACCTCGGAACAGCTGCAGGGTGCTGTGGGGGATTCCATCGTGGGTGACATCACTGTGATCAGCGCCCGCTTCAACCCTGACTATAACAAGCACAAGATCACGGCCCGTATGGGTGAGAGCTTCGTGGACTTCTGGTTCGGCAAAGAGCTGGAAGGTACAATCCGTATCAAAGGCAAGGTGAAAACACAGCGTGGCAATAAAACAACACAGTTGAACTATGTGAAAATCGTAGGTTGACAACTGAGCAGATTGGTGTTATACTTATGATACTGAGAAAGTAATTGTTTAACCGGTAACTTAAAGAGGTCTTAAAATGGCAAAAAGCACAGATATTTCCGTTCGTCAAGTAGGCCCCAAGGGTGCTATGAAGGCGATCCGTAAGGCGATTCAAACTCGTCGTCCTACATTCCTTTGGGGCCCTCCAGGCATTGGCAAGAGTGATGTTGTCAAGCAGATTGGCGAGCAAGCAGGACGCGAAGTCATTGACGTTCGACTGGCCCTGTGGGAACCCACAGACATCAAGGGCATCCCTTATTACAACGCAGATCAAGGCAAGATGGTTTGGGCTCCTCCCAGCGAACTGCCTACAGACCCAGAGTCGACAGCAATCATCTTCTTGGATGAGTTGAACTCTGCACCCCCAGCGGTACAGGCCGCGGCCTATCAGTTGATCCTGAACCGTGCGGTAGGCACCTACAAATTGCCCAAGGGTGTGGACTTGGTTGCCGCTGGTAACCGTGAAGGCGATCGTGGCGTGACATACCGTATGCCAGCTCCCCTGGCTAACCGTTTCGTCCACTTGGAGATGAAGGTAGACTTTGATGACTTCCAAGACTGGGCCACGCTCAACAAGGTGCATCCAGAGGTGCTAGGTTATGTAGGCTTTGCCAAGCAAGACCTCTATGACTTTGATCCTAAGAGCCCTTCAAAGTCATTCGCAACTCCACGCTCATGGGTGTTCGTCAGCGAACTCCTGCAGGACGATGACTGCGACAACGACACATTGTCTACGCTGATTGCGGGTGCCGTAGGTGATGGCTTGGCTACCAAGTTCATGGCTCACCGTAAGATTGCAGGTAAATTGCCCAAGGCAGAGGACATCCTCAACGGTAAGGTCAAGGACCTGCAGATCAAAGAAGTGTCAGCGATGTATTCTTTGACAGTCTCCTTGTGCTATGAGTTGAAGGATCAAGCGGAGAAGAAGGCCAAGAACTGGGATGCCATGGCAGACTGCTTCTTCCGCTACATGATGGACAATTTCCCAACTGAGTTGGTTGTGATGGGTGCAAAGACTGCACTTACCAATTATGACTTGCCTTTGGATGCAACGAAGATGAAGAGCTTCGATGAGTTCCACAAGCGTTTTGGCAAGTATGTTTTGAGTGCCATGGAGAATTAAGACCTCGCCATAGCAGGGGCGGAGAGCTTCTCAGAGCTTGTCCGCCCACCTTTTTTGGTTGACAGGTGTGTAAATAGATGCTATAATATACACATACTTAGGAGAGCGACACATGGACCCGATCGTAGAAAAACTTACAACTGCCCGAATTGGCCTACTGCTCAAAGCACCGTTCTTTGGCAACATGGCCACTCGTATGCGTTTGATTCAAAGTGATGACTGGTGCCCGACTGCGGCAACTAACGGTCGTGACTTCATGTATAACACAGAGTTCGTTAAGAAGCTCTCCGTTAAGAAACTAGAGTTCCTTTTTGCACATGAGATCTGTCATGCTATCTTTGATCACTTTGGTCGTTGCGGTAGCAGAGATCGTATGCTGGCGAACATCGCACAAGACTACGCTGTCAACCAGATCCTTGTAGACGAACGCATTGGTGAGAAGATCACTGAAGTAAAGATCTGCTATGATCCAAAGTATCGCGGCATGGCCTGGGAAGAGATCTACGATGAACTCTACGAAAAGGCAGAGAAGATCTCCATGCCACAACTGCTGTCGCAACTTGGTGAACTCTTGGACGAGCACATCAAGGAAGAAGAAGGTGCTGGCGCTGATGGCGACAAGACCAAAGACGGCAAGGGCAAGCCCAGCCTCAGCAAAGAAGAAGCAGAGAAGATCAAGCAAGAGATCAAAGAAGCCATGATCCAAAGTGCCGCGGCCGCAGGTGCAGGCAAGACCCCCGCAGGCATCATGCGTATGATCAAGTCTATGACTGAGCCCAAGATTGATTGGCGCCAATTGGTGCAACAAGAGATCCAAAGCATTGTTCGCAACGACTACTCCTTTACTCGAGTGAACCGTAAGAGTATGCACAGTGGCGCAATCCTTCCGGGCATGAAAGAAGCAACTACCATTGACGTGGCCATTGCTATCGATATGTCAGGCTCCATTGGTGAAGAAGATGCAACTGCTTTCCTCAGCGAGATCAAAGGCATCATGGACCAGTACGAAGACTACCGCATCAACCTGTGGTGCTTTGACACAGACATCTACAACTGGAAGACTATAACACATGACGAAGCTCATGAGCTAGAGGAATATGTTCCAGAAGGTGGCGGTGGCACAGACTTCGAAGTCAACTGGACCTTCATGGAAGAGAATCAGATCCAGCCCAAGAAGTTCATTATGTTCACAGACGGCTATCCATGTGGCAGTTGGGGTGACGAGGACTACTGCGATACAATCTTTATCGTCAAAGGTAACACGTCAGCGAATGCACCCTTTGGACAGACAGTGATCTATGAGACGGAGACGGAGACGGCGTGAGTGCCAGGGGGTGTGGCTAAGACGCCACACTCTACTAGGCCCCGCTGCTTACGTGTGCGTGTAATCTATCGGTTGACATCTAGGCAGATTGGTGTTATAATATACACATATTAACAAACAAGGAGCGGCAATGATGGAACTAGTTTTAGCATTCGTAGCAGGTATGATTGTAATGGACTTCATGTATGCATGGCGTATGGGAATTCCCCAGATGCTTTGGTATCGCTTCCGTAATCGTAACAACCCCCAACCCAACTTTGATCAGGAGTAATCATGATGAGTCATCTTGTAGCATTTTTCCTTGGAATCTTTGTGGCAACTGTGGGCATCACAGGTGTGGCCAGTGTGGCAGACAAGGGTGTTAATCAAGTTCAACAAGTAATGAAAGAGGCAGCGAAATGAGCGCAATGAGTAATCTCGCATACGACATCGAGCAACTGTACATCGAGGGACACACACCTAGGATGATTGCTATCATGCTGGAGTGCCCCATCGAGCAGGTACTAGGCTGGTTACAGGAAGTTGGTGTAGAAGCTGAAGACGCTAGCCCGTATGCAACTATAAACAGCTAAATGAGCAAACTGGAATACCTGGCCAGGCCCTTGGTGGCCTTTGACCCCGGCAACAAGGACCATAGGCGTTACTACGCAGAGTTCCTAGAGTACGGCGGTTGGGGCATGTGCCCTGTGCGTTTCATTTGCCCGGATGATCATGGCATGGACCTTCCCAGCATGATCCAGCACAGCTTGATCTTCTTCTACGTGGAGCGGGAGTTCGGTGGTG
>Ga0209191_1000888_pt1 | contig 20923 bp, 15 predicted proteins | sample S_130626_EF_Meta_FD_187320 | JGI IMG/M metagenome (GOLD analysis project Ga0209191, IMG submission 187320) | Freshwater microbial communities from Lake Simoncouche, Canada to study carbon cycling - S_130626_EF_MetaG (SPAdes) (version 2) | ecosystem: Environmental > Aquatic > Freshwater > Lake ...
TATTGGGGAAATCCATCAGCAAATAAGAAAACCGATGAATTAATAAATAAAGTTGATTTAATGGTATTCCGGGTTGATTTCTGTAACCTTTCAACAGCGTAAAAAGGTGTGTTCCTTCCACCATCTTTTGCGCCAGCGCCATATTCATGGGTGGGAGACCGACTCGAATATCGGGAAAAACCTCCTTGTCCCATCCGCCTTTTCCGAATAATACCAAAGGTCCAAACGTTGGATCTTTATAGGAACCTATGAAAAGTTCAAAGCCTTTATTTAACATTTTCTCTATGCGAATACCCTTTATGACCGCATTTGGGTGTGCTTTTTTACAACTAGCCATCATGCTGGTCCATATTTCTGACATTTCATTTAAATCTCTAATATTTAGGCGAACGCCCCCAACAGCAGTTTTTTGTAAAATATCGATGGAATCTATTTTCATTACCATTGGGAAACCTATTTTTTGAGCAATTTCTTTAGCATTTTCTAAAGTTTCACTCAAAAAACTTTCAATAACAGGTAATCCGTATCCCATCAATAAATCATGACCTTCTTTTTCGGAAAGTAAAAATCTGTTTTCAGATAGGGCCTTTTCAATGATAATTTTTGCTGATTTTTTGTCGGCATTAAAATCAATAGGGATGGAAAGAGGTGTTTCATATAGAAGCTTAAGATCTAAATGATATTGATACAACTTCATAAAAGCATCAATGGCACTTTCAGGATAAGGGTAACAAGGTATTTTTGCATTTCCTAAAATTCTCCTGGCCTCAGTAACCTGATTTCCTCCCATCCAGACAGTGAAAACTGGTTTCCTCAACGGTTTTAATTGAGTGATGGCTTGAGCTATTTTTAGGGCTTCATTTTTTAAATAGACAGAATAGACGATTAGAATAGCGTCAACTCCTTCGTCATTTAAACAAATCTTCAAAGATTCGGTATATCTTATTGTTTCCGCAAAATTTCCAACATGAATAGGACTATCTGCTGCAGAGGTATGAGGTAAAATCCCATTTAATTTTTCAACAGACTCCCGTGATAAAACACTATGTTTTCCGCCTTTTTTTAGTAGTGCATCCAAAGCTAAAATACCACCTGCAGCAATATTTGACAAAATCAGCATATTGCTTCCTGTTGGCCTGATGGTATTTGTTGCCGCTAAACCCATATTAAATAGCTGGGCGATTGTATCAACTCTAATAATTCCAGCTCGTTGAAAAGCGGCGTCAAATGCAAAATCCTTTTCTTTTTCCCAATCTAAAACAGATGAATTCCAATCAATGGTATCATTTTTTCTATTTGCTTTTAAAATAATAATGGGTTTATTTCTGGAAAAAGATCTTGCAGCACTTAGAAAGCGGCGTGCATTAGGTAAATTCTCCATGTATATTAAAATACCTGCAGTTTGGGTATCGGTTCCCAAGAAATCTATACAATCTGCAAAATCTATATCACTGGCAATACCCAAAGAGATGACCTGGCTAAATCCAACTTCACGCTCGCCAGCCCAATCTAACATAGCCTCAAGAAGAGGGCCGCTTTGAGAAAGTAAGGCTAAATTCCCCTTTCTAACAGACACAGGCATATTCGTTGCATATATCATCTTATAGGGTTGAATATAACCAAGACTATATGGCCCAAGCATTCTGATTTCTCCTTCCCTGCACTTCTTATTAATATAGGCAATGGTCACTGAGTCTTGAATATCAAAATCGGGTCCAAAAAACAAAATACTTCCTACTTTTGCCTCGACGCACTCATCAATCACCTGTTTGATGACCCTAAATGGAGCACAAAAAATAGCTAAATCAGCTGGTTCAGGAATTTTTCCAACTTTACTAAATGCTGGAATTCCTAAAATAGTAGCATGTTTAGAACTCACAGGATATAAGGTGCCTGGAAAACCTGTTCGGAATAAATTTTCCATAATCATTCTTCCTGCACTTCCTTCCCTTTCTGATGCGCCAATAACCACAATACTTCGGGGTTCAAACAGCTGTTCTAATTTTTGCCTCATATCAGATTATATTTTCCAATAAGGTTTTAATAAGCCTAAAACACCATGTAAATTCATCTCATAAGTTTCCCAGGCTCTCAACCCTGAAATACTTTTTTCAACGGAATAAGGTATTTTTTGTCCGTTCATTCCTGCAAGAAAGGAATAAATACCTCTTTCTAATGCGAAAGGGTTATAACCCCCTTCCAAAACAGCAAAAGTGTTGGTGAAAGTGGTGGCTATCATTTCCCCAATTTGAAAAAATGAATTTGGAGATAGGTTTAATTGTAATAATGGATCTTCTTCTGCCCCATCAAAACCTGCAGATATAGCGACGATATCTGGATTAAAAGATTTTAAAATCGGCAGAAAATGGCCAAATGCATCTAAAAATATATCGTCACCCGCATTGGGTGGTATGCCCATATTCATATTAAATCCCTTTCCTTTTCCTTTTCCAATAGCATGTAAATCGCCTGTTCCTGGAAATGCAGGATGCTGATGAATAGAAAAATAAAGAACTTTGTCTGTGTCGTAAAATATATCGGCAGTTCCATCGCCATAATGTCCATCAAAATCAATGATTAAAACCCGTTTGCCTTCTCTCACTTTATACTCACTGGCAATGGCAACATTATTAAATAAGCAAAATCCACTCGCTTTTTCACGATAAGAATGATGGCCAGGAGGACGAATAAGGGCAAAATTACCCGTATCAGATGCTTGTACACTAGCACCAACCCCATAACAGGCAACTGGAAAACTTCGATTGGAAAGAAAGGTATCCTCATCAAGCTGGTAAAAATCTTTTGAATTTTCGCGGATTTTTTGAATATGGCTCATACTGTGTACCAGACTCAAATATTTTTCCCCATCCAAGAGTTCATTTTCAGGTAAATGTCTGAAAGCATTTAAACGCTGTGCATTTTCAGGATGTAAACCTGTGATGTGTTCATAAATAATTGAATTGAAAGTTAATTCCATTATATTCCTTTTTTATTAAAGATATAAATATTGATAAATATTGTATGGAGTTATTGACAAATATCACCCATAACCGGATTTTTGTGGCTTAACTTTGTATCATTCATTTAATTCGGGTGATTTTAGGGAATTCGTGGAGCATCATTTGGTGCTCCATTTTTTTATCTTAAATAAAATATAAAGAAAAAAAATCACCTCGCAAGGTTTTGATTCCGAACGAGGTGAATAATTATTTTAGATAAATAAGTTGAATTTATTTTTCTATCGAAGTATGAGTATAAGTTGATTTTCATTTTTATCTACAACTGCTTCTGCAACACTGCCAAAAAGAAATGATTTTAGCATGGAATGACCCTGTGCCCCCATAAGAATTAAATCAAAGTCTGCCTTTTCTGCAAATTCCTGAATATGAATACCTGGATTATGATAATGGTTATCTATCAATTCCAGTCTAATTCTCTCTGCTCCAGGTATGGTAGCGAATAATTTTTCAAATGATTTGATGGCAGCTTCTCTAAGCGCTTCTCTAAAGGTTGAATCAACTAATGCCTGATTGTAAAAATCAGCCGGTGGCTGCTCGATAATATGTAACGCAGTAATGGATATGTCTGATTTTTTTTCTTGCAAAGCAATGGCCATTCTTAGCGCCTTTTTTGAATGTTCTGAAAAATCCATTGGAACTAATATCCATTTAAATGACCTTTCTTTTTCTGGAACGATTAAAACACTTGTTGGTGCTGTTCGTGCCACGCGTTTTGCCGTAAGTCCACTTTTGCCAGGGTGTTTTTTCTGCCCAATAATCAATAAATCAGCATCTTTGATACTCAGCCAATGGAGTAATTTTTGGTAAGGCTTACCTTCCCTAACTTCAACAGAATAGGAAAAGGCTGGATATTTATCCCATGTTTCCTCCACTCGTTGTAGAATATCTTCCCTCATCCTTTCATCAATGGGCATTTTCGAATTAAATAATTGATGATAGGTTGATGCTAAATTTTCAGGTACTGAAAAATCTGGTGATATATGTATTAGGTATGCTTTTTCTGAAGCGGTTAATTCTCCCACCATTTTCAAAATCTTTAAAATTTGTTTATCCTGAACACTTAAATCTAAGGCAGCCAGAATAACAGGGAATGAATTTTTCATTTTATTATATTTTGATTACTTAATGTTAATTTCTTCATCGCTATTCCTCTCTATAGTATTCAACGAGGAAAAAGTTAAAATCAAAGATTCGTTGTCATAAACAGCTTGAATCTCATCTCCATTTACTGTATCACTTAATTCAAATATTTGCTCAAAAGAAATCGTTTTCTCAACCATATTGATATAGTTGTTTTTAATCTCAGGACTAACTTCTTTTAATCCAGTGATTTTTAATAATTTCCCTGAAAGTTCCAGGTGTAGCTCTTCCTTTGAATACCCCTCGACAGGTATACTGAAATGGTAAATATGATCCCTGGCTACTTCATTTTCAGAAATTTCTTCTTTTTTATACCATGGCTCATGTAAAGAAGAATGTCCTAAAAAGTGATCTTTATCGATAAGTGGAGAAAATTCACTTCCAAATCGATTAAAACTGCTGTTTTTTAATTTTACCATCCACATAAATAAGTTTTTATCGTTTTATTACAATTCATTTAACATGGTAAAATTGATAGGATTTTAATTTATTAAGAAAGACTTTTCTCCATGCAAAAGTATGATTTTTGTCACCTATACAGATTTACTAAAAAGGGGCTTAAGAGGTTTATTCGCCCGGTATTTGTTATCAAAAACTAAACAGATATTTCTGAGATATGACTTACCGGAATCTGTTACAATTAAGCCGTTTTCTATTTGCTTGATCAGGCCATCTTTTTCTAAATCGTTTAAGTCAAATTTTATATTATCTCCAAATTCAGCATCTAGAAAAGTTTTATCCCAGCTTGTTTCATATCGACAAAGAATATTTTTTATCTGCCTTCCTGTTTCTTGTTCTTCGAAATTCAAAAGGTGTCCTTTTTCAATAGGCAACTGTCCATTTTCAACTTTATGCTGATAAGTTTCTAAATCTCTGTGGTTTTGAATGTAATTATTTTCATTGCTGCTAATGGCGGATACGCCTAAGCCTATTAAAATGGAGGTATCCTTTGGGGTATAACCCATGAAATTACGATGTAGTACCTTTTTTGAAAATGCTTTATAAAGGTCATCTGTGGCCAGGGCAAAGTGATCCATTCCAATAGGTAAATATCCTGCTTCAATTAATAATTGTTTGCCTAATGTAAAAAGACTTTGTTTTTCAATGCCATTGGGTAAATCTTTTTCAGCATAAGCTCTTTGGCCAGGTTTAACCCAAGGTACATGCGCATAACTGTAAAAAGCAATCCGATCGGGTTTTAATTTTTCAATAAGAGCAATATTATGCCTGATGTGTGCTAAAGTTTGTCCAGGCAGACCATAAATTAAGTCGTAATTAATGGATTTATATTGATTTAATCTCGCAGCATTCGTGATATTTTCAATTTGTTTTAACGTTTGAAACCGATTAATTCGGGTTAAAATATCAACGGAGAAATCTTGAATTCCGAGGCTTAATCTATTGAATCCTATTTCCCGCAATTGTTCAATATGACTTAACGTAGTGGAGGAAGGGTGAGCTTCAAAACTTAAATCAGCATCGGCTGGAATTTCCATTTCCGACATTAATTTCGTTAAAAAATCAACCAGATTTTCAGCGCTAAAAAAGGTAGGTGTTCCTCCACCCAGATGTAATTCCTGTAAAACAGGTGTGGTTTTAAACTCCTTGCTGTATAAATGCCACTCCTTTAACAAGGTCTCTAAATAGGGCTTTTCGACGCGATGGTTTTTGGTAATGCGCTTATTGCATCCACAATAAGTACATAACATTTCGCAAAAAGGAAGGTGTAAGTATAAACTTAATTGAGGGCTTTTAGAAAATGAAGATATTAAACTATTTTTCCAGTCATTTTCTAAAATTGGTTCGGTCTGCCAAAAAGGAACAGTGGGGTAACTCGTGTAACGTGGCGTTGGAATATCATATTTACTTAACAGCTTTGCATCATTCATCGGTAAATCTTTGTAATTTTGACAAAGGTATCTTGATGGGTAATATCAATTTGATGATTTTTAACCCTGCTTTTAACTGATAGAAATCAGTTCTAAAATCTTTTAGCAGGTACTTTAAAAAAGTTGAATATGCCTTTAAGAAGCTAGCTATTAGGAAAGTTTTGATAAAATTTACTAAAAACAATAACAAATCAATATATTTGAATTAAAATCTAATCTACGCTAAAATCCTAAAATTTAGTAGCTCACTTTGAGCAGGAATGGTTGCCCACTTTCATTGAAATATAAAGAAAAACTTTTTATTTGCAGGTTCCAAAGAGGGGGCAAAGAGAATCGCTATGATGTATTCCTTTTTTGCTTCCTGCAAAGAGACAGATGTCAATCCCTGAGAATGGATGACAGATACCCTTAACAAGATTAGGAATCATCTTGTCAATAAAAGCTCTGAGTTGCTTCCTGGTAACTTTTGGAAATTATAAAACATGTACTTGGACGAACGGATATCAATCATTTACTCAAATATTGTAAATCAAATAAAAAATTATATTGGGACATTAGAATTGTGCAGAAAGCGGCTAACAGCTCTTATACGAAGGTTTTATTTTAACTTTCTCTTTTTCGGATTTTGTCTGTTTGAGAAAAATGAGATTATTTCAATCTGTTCATTTTCAAATCTGTAATAAAGCGTATTGTATGTTAGGATTACGACTCGACGAATATCTTTTTTATAGTCTGATACTTGAAATGAATTTGGATTTTGTGAAATCAATGCTAATTTCTCATCAATGCTTTCTGCTAAGTTTCTCAACTCTTTTTCTGTCCAATTTTTTTCTAAATATTTTATTGTTTTTTCTAATTCTTTAAGAGCAAAATCTGTCCAAAGAATTTTATAGCCATTTTTCATAAATCTTTCTTGCTTCTGAATGAGGATTTAATTTTCCAGCGTTAGCATCTTGGATCCCACGCTCAATGGCTTCTTTTTCACTTTCAACTATAGAATTCCACCAATCTTTGCTTTCTTTTTTCCTCAACTCCATAATCTTTTCGATTATTGTAGAATCTTCAATTGAAGAAAGCCATTGGATTAATTCCAATTTTTTATTCTGCAAGTTTAATTCGATTTCCATAACTCAATTTTATATATTTTCAAATGTACAAATTTATTTATTCTTTCGCTCTTTAAAACTTGTTCCTAACGCGGCGTAGGAATATCATATTTAGTTAAAAGCTTTTCATCAACCATTGGCAAATCTTTGTAATTTTGACAAAGGTATCTTGATGGGTTTTGCCATTCTTTTAACAGGTACTTTAAAAAAGTTGAATATGCCTTTAGTTAAGTCGGTAAACGGGAATACACCTATTTTTGGGCAAAATATTTATTTGGCTGAAAATGCAACCATTATCGGTGATGTTATCATGGGAGATGATTGCAGTGTCTGGTTTCAGGCAGTTATTCGAGGTGACGTAAATGCCATACGAATAGGCCATCGGGTAAATGTACAAGATGGTGCTATTATCCATTGCACATGGAATAAGGCTGCAACGACTATTGGCGATAATGTAAGTATTGGTCATAGGGCTATTGTTCATGGATGTACTTTGAAAAATAATATTTTAGTGGGTATGGGAGCAATTATTATGGATCACGCTATTGTGGAAGATAATGTGTTGATTGCTGCCGGTGCCATTGTTTTGGAAAATTCGGTGTTGGAATCAGGATTTATTTACGCTGGAATTCCCGCAAAAAAAGTAAAACCGCTTAGTGAGGAACAATTTTCACAGACGGTTTCCAGAATTGCTAATAATTATGTCACTTATGCAGGTTGGTTTAAGGAATCTTAGTTTATTTTTTGTTAAATAAAAGTTTGGGTTAATTATTTTAAAAGAATTCTGCTGGATATTGTCTTAAATTTGTCGCGAAATTGTTGATTCTTAAAATTATAGTTTAAAAATATGGAAATTGATGTTTTGTTGGGTTTGCAATGGGGAGATGAAGGGAAAGGTAAGATAGTAGATTATTTAGCACCGAAGTATCAAATGGTTGCCCGATTTCAAGGTGGACCAAATGCCGGGCATACCCTCAAATTTGGAGGTAAAAAATTTGTATTACATACGATTCCGTCAGGTATTTTCAGAGATAATTTGCAGAACCTTATTGGTAACGGTGTGGTAATTGATCCCATCACTTTTGTTAAAGAATTGCAAGAACTTACCGCCGTTGGGGTAACATTCGAAAATAGACTCTTTGTTGCTAAAAAAGCTCACCTCATCCTTCCCACTCATCGTATGCTGGATGCCGCTTCGGAATTAGCTAAAGGTAAAGAAAAAATTGGATCCACCCTAAGAGGAATTGGACCTGCATATATGGATAAAACGGGGCGAAATGGACTCAGAATTGGAGATATTCTGTCGCCTGATTTTATTGACCGATATAATTCACTGAAACAAAAACATCTGAAATTATTAGCTCAATTTCCTGAACTACCGTTTGATCTCGATGGAGAAGAATTGAAATGGATGGAGGCAATTAAGGATGTAAAAAAATTACAATTTGTTGATTGTGAGTATTTTATTTCCGAAGCGCTGGCTGCTGGAAAAAGAATCTTGGCAGAAGGTGCTCAAGGTACTATGCTCGATATTGATTTTGGTACCTATCCTTTTGTCACTTCTTCAAATACCATAACTGCCGGAGTTTGTACCGGATTAGGGGTCTCACCACAAAAAATAAAAGAGGTTTATGGCATTACCAAAGCTTATTGTACCCGCGTTGGATCAGGCCCTTTTCCTACAGAACTTCATGATGAAACAGGAGAAAAATTAAGAGCGGAAGGAGCAGAATTTGGTGCAACGACAGGAAGACCAAGGCGTTGTGGCTGGCTCGATGTTCCTCAGTTGAAGTATGCCATCATGCTAAATGGGGTAACTCAACTGATTGTTACAAAAATGGATGTACTCTCTGCTTTTTCTGATTTTGCTATAGGTACTAAATATAAATCTGAGGATGGTTCTCTTTCTCAAAACCTTCCTTTCGATATCAATGATGATACTTTTTCTGTTTCTTATGAAAATATTCATGGTTGGAAAGTACCCTTAGATGAAGTAACCGATTGGAATAATTTGCCACAGGAGGCGACTGATTATTTGATTAAACTTGAAAAAGAACTTAATGTGCCTGTAACAATGGTTTCCGTTGGACCAGGAAGAGAACAACTGATCGTGAAATAATTTTTTTGTCTGTATTTTGCAGATATACAGTTCTTTCAAAGGTGGAATAAAATCTTTGGTTTATCTTAGCAAAATAAACTCTGTACGCCTATTTTCTTTTCTTCCAGATTCCATTAGGTTGTCTGCCATTGGTTTGTTAGAGCCAAATCCTTTATATCTTAATCGTTTGAGGTCGATTCCCTTGTTTATTAAATAATCATAAACGGCTTTAGCTCTTGATGTACTAAGTTTTAGGTTTGTTTCCTCAGTTCCTGTATTATCAGTATGGCCATTAATTTGAATGAATGTATTTTCATTTTCCATTAACCATTTTACGAGTTTATTTAGTTCATATTGAGAATCCGGATTCAATACAGACGAATTGGTTTCAAAGAAAACATTTTTTAATATGATAGCTTCTCCATCTTCTTTCAGCGTCTCTATTTTGTCGTTAGGATTATGTTTACTCACTTTTTGTAATCGGATATCTAAATAATAAGGATTCAGTGCTGATTGAGCTTCGGAAAGGGTAAAATGATTGCTGTAGAGTGTATATCCTGGATAAATTGCTGAAAAAGAATAATCCAGACCCCTTGGCAAGCATATAAAAAATTTACCTGAAGCGTCTACCATTGTTTTATATATAATGGATCCAGTAGTCGTTGCAATAATTTCTAATTGCGCGGGCAAAGGTTCATTACTTTCGCTGGTTACTATTTTTCCTGTAACAAATGTAACAGGAACAGGTCTGATTTCCTCATAAAGTGGAAAGCTGAAAATATCTACATTTGTTTTACTCGACATTCCCTTTCTTAGGGTGTCATGTTTAGAACTGGAGAAATAAGCTGTCTCGCCTGTTCTATTTATACAAAGTGCGCCCTCATCGGCAATGGTATTTATGGGGTATCCCAAATGAATTGGTTTTCTCCAATTTTGAGTACTATCTAATCGGGAAAGATACAAATCAAAACCGCCCATTCCTTTATGTCCGTTTGACATAAAATAAAGGCTTTGACCGTCTGAATGTATAAATGGCGCCTGGTCATCACCTGGGGTATTAATTAGGGAGCCTAAATTTTCTGGTTTAGACCATTTTTCAAAGTCAGTCTGTCTGCTCATCCATATATCCGTACCACCAAATCCGCCAGGACGTCTGGAGGAAAAGAATAATTTATCGCCTAAAGCCGATAGAGATGGCATTGATTCCCAATGCATGGAACTCACTGGAGCACCCATGTTTTTGGGAACAGTCCATTGTTCTCCCTTTTTATATGAAATATAAAGGTCGCAACTTCCGAGTCCATTCTTGTTTTCACATTGGGTAAAAATCAAGGTGGAACCGTCAGCCGACAAGGTATGAGCACCTTCGTTAAAAGGCGTGTTCAATTGGCTTAAGGCAATTGGTTTTTGCCAGTCACCTGATATGGTGTCTCTTTGCGTGAAGTAAATATCTTCTTGTCCGTTAACAACACGAGTAAAAAGTAAGGTTTTATCATCGGCGGAAAAAGAAGGTAAATATTCTGGTGCTTCGGTATTTATAAAAATATTTAGTGGAGTAGGGGTAAAAGGTACTGGATTTTGAACTGCATCTTTGGAAAAAAGGGCATTTTCTAAAAGTTTAATTGCCTGATCCTGCGGAAGACCTTTAATTTTGCTGGCATTTATATATAAATTTAGTTTTTCTACTGCCAAAGAGTAATCTCCGTATTTATAAGCAGTTATACCAAAAGCATAATTCACCCTAAAATCATAATTTGGATTTAAAGCGGATAATTTTGTAAATGCACTGATAGCTTTTTTATATTCTCCAATATCATAATAAGCGTTACCAAGTAAGGTCCAGGCATCCGTTAATATGGAATCTTTTTGAAGGCATTTTAATAAAAGGGAAATGGAAGTATTCGTGTTTTCTCTTTGAGCTTCCATTTTAGCTTCTTCGTACCACTTCCGAACACTTGGTTTTGCTTGAGATAGAGTATGAAACTGTTGGCCATTTACATGGTTGTAAAAAAATAGTAAAAACGTTAACCCTAAATATCTCATCATTGAAAAAGTTATATTTAGGGTTAACGAACAAAATGGATTTTTAATCTTTTGATATCTCTAATCCTTTCGATTGCCATTCTGAAAATCCACCTGAGTAATTCATCACTTGTGTAAATCCTAATTTGAAAAGCAGGGAATTTCCAATGGCTGTTCTGTCTCCAGCCTGACAGCTTATTATAAATGGTTTATCTTTAGGAAGTTTAGTTAAATTTTCTGGTAATGTACCGAGGAAAAGGTGTTTTGCACCAGGAATATGACCTTCCTGATACTCTGAAATCCCTCTCACATCAAATATTTCTATTTCCTTATTTTTAATTGCTTTTTCAACAAAAGCCGCATCTACGATATTGGGAACTTCAAGTTTGTATCCTTTTTCTTCATACCAGGTGACATTTTCTATATATCCCATGATATTATCTAAGCCGATACGCATAAGCTTTCTGGTTATTTCTTGCATGTTTTTTTCCTCCGCAATAATAAGGAAAGGTTTATCGTAAGTTAGGAACCAACCAGCCCAGGTAGCCAGTGAATTATTATGTTGGATATTAATGGTTCCAGGTATAAATCCTATTTCATAAAGAGATTTATGGCGAGTATCGATGACCATTATGCCATTTTGAAGGGCATTTAGAACTTCATCTGGATTTAATTTTTGATGTTTTGGTATATGAGTTAATAAGTTTCTCAGCTCCTTGTTCCTCATTTTCATCTCCGCAAAATACTTAGGAGGCTCAGGTTGGTCGCTTAAGAGGTAGCCTATAAATCCCGTTTTATTTTCACCATATTGAAAAGCCCAGTTGCGTATTTTTTCGTATCCAACCGTTGTGCTGGGTACAGCACCAAGTGCCTTACCACAGGCTGAGCCAGCGCCATGTCCTGGCCATACTTGAATAAAGTCGGGCAGCGCTTGAAATTGCTGAATGGAATGATACATTTGATCTGCTCCAATTTCCTGCGTCCCTTTCATTCCCGCAGCCTTTTCCAATAAATCGGGGCGACCTACATCCCCTACAAATACAAAATCACCGGTAAACATCATCACTGGTTCATCACTGGCTGGATGATCTGTAAGCAAAAAAGTTATACTTTCAGGGGTGTGGCCTGGGGTATGAAGTACCTTTAGAGACAGATTTCCAACTTTTATAGTGTCACCATGACGTAAACCTGTATGATTAAATTTATACTGCCAATCGGGTCCGCCCTCATCAGAAAGGTACATTTCTCCATTCGTTAGGTTGGCTAATTCACGGGAACCCGATAAAAAGTCAGCATGTATATGGGTTTCAGTAATATGAGTGATGCGTAAATTATTTTGTTTGGCGATTTCTATATAAGTATCAACATCGCGTTTTGCATCAATGACGATGGCTTCTCCTGTTTTTTGACACCCCAAAAGATAACTTGCCTGTGAAAGTGTTTTATCGTAAATATGTTGAAAAAACATGGTATTTTTTTTTGTTCAATGCAAAATTAAAGTTATTGATGCTGAAAAACTGTGATTATTGTCACAGCTTTGAAATCCATTCGGTTAAGAGTCTTACGCCAAATCCGGAAGCAGCTTTAAGTTGTGTCATTTCCGTTTTATCAAACGCAACGCCCGCAATATCCAAATGTGCCCAAACGGGGTGATTATCAATAAATTCCTCCAGGAATTTAGCTGCAGAAATGGCTCCGGCAGTAGGTAAACCACTATAGTTACGCAGGTCTGCCACATCCGATTTTAAATCATCTTTGACCGCATCAAATAGGGGCATTCGCCAAAGAATTTCACCAGCCTCATTTCCAGCTATCTTTAATTTTTGAGCTAATTCATCATTATTTGAAAATAAGCCTGCTGCATGATTTCCCAAGGTGCCAACAATACTTCCTGTAAGCGTAGCCAGATTGACGACCATATCAGGATTAAAATTTCTTACTAAATAGGAAAGAGCATCAGCGAGAATCAGTCTTCCTTCCGCGTCGGTATCAATGACCTCAATGGTTTTTCCATTATAAGAGGATAAAATATCTCCTGGTCTAATGGCTTGGGAACCAATTGCATTTTCAGCGATGGGCAAAAATCCTGTTAGCTTTACGGGTAATTTTAGTTTTGCAACTGTTTGAAAAGTACCTAGTACGGCTGCCGCACCGCTCATGTCACTTTTCATGAAATGCATGTTTGTTGAGGACTTTATAGAAATACCTCCAGTGTCAAAAGTGACGCCTTTCCCTACTAATCCAATATGTTTTTGGTTTTTTTGTCCCCCCTCGTAGGTTAATTGGACCATTAAAGGAGGCGTTTTACTCCCTTGGCCTACAGCAAGCAAGGCGTGCAATCCTTTTTTTTGAAGCTCTTGAGCATTAAAAATTTGAACTTTGAACCCAGCTTCCTTTCCCATCTCTTCAATTTCTGAAGCAAAAGTTGTTGGATTTAAAAAATTCCCAGGTTTATTGATAATGCTGCAAATTTTATTTCTCGCAATACTAATTATATTTCCCCTGTTAAGGGCATCTTTTATTTCTTCCTGCATGGATTCGCCCGCATAAAAGTAAAAACAAGCCTTTTCCGAAGCCCATATATGAGAGACTTTGGTGACGGTTTTCCATTGCCCCAGATTGTGTATACCAGTTAGTATTCCTTGCCATGCAGCCTCGTATAGTCTTGACATGGGTATCGAGGTCATTTCATTTAGTAAAAAAACAAGGCCTGTTTTTTCATTTAATTTGTCTTTGTTTTGAAAGGTAAATTGACGGAATAATTTTTGTACAGATGAAAAATTTAAATTCTCCCCCAATCCTAAAAGTAGAAATCTGCGGTTATTTTGGTTTAAAATAAATTGGCTTCCAATTTCTCCGGAGAAATCTTTTTCATTAATGGGAGGTATATCTAGCGGAAGATTCTTTAGTAGTTTTAAGTCTGTTTTCCCTTTTACTCCGATAATCCAGTCTGAACAAGAGGAAAAATCAGTAACGGTTTCGTATTTTAGCATCTGAATGTTGGAATTTATAAAGGTAAGAATTAATTAATCATGTAAAATTAGGATTTTACCTCAATTTCCAAAGCAAGTATGCGTTACTACCATTTTTTTAATTATTATTGTTTAAAATTTAGAAAAGTCAAAAAAGATAATTATGGAGCCATTATGGGGATTTGATTTAGGAGGTACTAAAATAGAAGGGGTTATTCTAAAAAGTAAAGATGAACCTAATAATATTATTGCCAGAATGCGCGTACCTACGGAGAAAACAAAAGGGTACGATCATATCATTGGGCAAATTGGCCTTTTAGTAAATAACCTAAAGGCTGCTACTGGTTTGACACCTACGCGTATCGGTCTGGGAACCCCGGGTGCTCTCGATCCTATTACACAAACACATAAAAATAGTAATACTACTTCTATTAATGGGATGCCTTTTAAACGTGATCTTGAAAAGGCACTGGGCATTTCCTTCGAAATGGCAAATGACGCTAATTGTTTCGCCATTGCGGAGGCTCGAATGGGTGTTGTACAAGATGTTATGCCCGATGCCAAAATGGTTTTTGGTGTGATTATGGGTACAGGCGTTGGTGGTGGACTTGTTCTAAATGGTAGCGTCTGGAATGGTCGTCAGGGAATCGGTGGTGAATGGGGACATAGTTTTCTTGACGAATCAGGAGGGCTCTGTTATTGTGGAAAAACAGGTTGTGTGGAAACCCTTATTTCTGGACCTGCTTTGGAAAAATACTATAAAGGTCTGACAGGACAGGATATGCTGCTCAACGATATTATTAAAAAATATAAGGATGGAACTGATCAGGCGGCTACTCAAACGGTTAAAAGGTTGATCTATTTCTTCGGTAAGGGAATTGCCAATTTAATTAATATTCTTGATCCTGATGTCATTGTGCTTGGCGGTGGCTTAGCCAATATCGATCTGCTCTATACAGAAGGTATCGAATCTGTTAAGGAGCATGTTTTTAACCCTCGCCTGGACACATTAATCGTTCCACCTAAATTAGGTGATAGCGCGGGTGTTTTTGGAGCAGCCTTTTTAGTAGCTTAAGGATTTTTCTTTTTATCGTGTAGGCTTATTTTTGTTTTTTACCAAAAATAAGCCTACATTACATTATTATCATTAGGGGATATCTAATTCTATGCGTCGCATGAATTATTCCTTATATACAACCTATCATTACCTTTTCTTTTTACTATTTTTATTTTCTGATCGTCTCAATGCAAACGTTTGCCGAGATTCATTGCTTCCTCCTATTTTGCCTTCACACGAAATATATGGCTTTCAGCTTTTTGATAAAGAAAGCTGGCCACATGGATTGACATCCGTTAGCTTACCTCCTCCCAATTACCAGTTAAGTTCAAAGGATAGAATTTCCATTCAAATTTTAGGCCGTTCCCAAGCTGGTTTTGTATTTAATATCGATGAGGAAGGTTTTATTTCTCCAGATCAAATGCCTAAAATATTCCTTTCTGGGTTAACTTTTTTTCAGGCCAAAAAGATATTATTGGCTCATTTTTCCCGTTTTTATTCGTTTAATTCAGGTCAATTTTTAGTTTCCTTAATTCCTGTAGGTAAAATAAAGGTCTATGTTTTGGGAAATGTTAAAAAGGAAGGTCTTTATGAACTTCCCGCATTCTCTAACATTTTCCAGGCCATTGCTTCAGCAGGTGGGCCAACAGATATAGCTTCCATAAGGAATATAAAACTTATTCATCGTTCTGTTGCAAAAGAAATCGATGCTTATTCAACTAGTTTTAATCCTCAAGGAAAAATTCCTGATATTTTATATGATTTTGATATCATCCATCTTCCCGTTTCAAAAATAATGATTTCCCTTTCTGGGGCTATTCAGCGACCCCTGAAATATGAAGTGCTGGAAACGGAATGCCTGGAGCAAATCATTGAATTTGGAGGTGGATTATTACCTTCGGCAAATATTCAATATGCACAGCTTTTTAGATATTCTGATCAGGTAAGAAAGCAAATAGATATTTATCTTCCCCCATTCCTTCAGGGAAAATCATGTTTTAAATTTCAACATGGGGATTCTATAGTATTCAAAGAAATTAAAGAATGGTCATCTAAGATAGTTAAAATCAGTGGGGCAATTCTTTTTCCAGGCATATATGGGTTGGACAGTAGTGAAACTATTAATAAGTTATTAAATAAAGCAGTGTTATCTGAATTTGCCGCAAAAGATCAATTCATCCTTCTTAGGAAAAATGAAAATCTGGCTTCTGGCATTCAAAAAATATCCTTGAAGACGATGGAGGGACTTATCGATTTTCTTCTAAAAGAAGGGGACGAAATCATCATTGATTTTAAAGATAAGTTTAAGGAAGAGTTTACCATTGAGGTTGCAGGTAAAGTAAAGTTCCCTTTTATCAAATCGTTCCCGCCTGGTAATCAGCTACGTATTTCGGAAGCAATTTTTCTGGCGGGTGGCTTATCTTCTGGTGCATCTAATATTGCTTATATTTTTCGAAATAATCCTGACCGCCCGAATAATACGGTTTATTTGACCATTGATATTGATTCCATTCTAAATAATCAACGGTCATTCCTTGATTTATGGCTTGAAACGGGGGACAAATTATTTTTCCCGGATAAAACATACCTGGATTATCCGACGTCAATTGGAATATTTGGATCTGTTAAATTTCCACAGGAATTTAGATTCCATCCTTCCTTGAAACTACAAGATTTGTTCAGACTTTCAGGTGGTATAGTAGAAGGAGCAGATTTAAACAGAATTGAGATTTTTAGGCATACAGACAATCAAAATATACCTGCTTTAAGTAAAATAATTACCCAAGTCTCTGATTCGTTCACCTTTAAATCGGATCATTTAGCCATACCATTGATGCCTGGAGATAAAGTTGTAGTTAGGAATAAAAAAGATTTGAAGCCATTAAAAACAATTCATCTGTTTGGCAATATACCTAACAAAGGAATTTATATCTCTGATAAGCAGCCTTATTTTTTATCCGATGTATGGAAAGAGTCTGGAGGATTTGCAGGCGAATCAATCCTACTTTATGGAAAGCTTATCCGTAGGATGAATGGTCGCATTGAACAGAAGTTTAATTTACCCTTAGCCCTTCAATTTCCTGGGGATATTAGGTATGATCCTATTTTACTGGACAAGGACTCTGTTTATATTGAAGAAATTAATAATATGATATTTTTGGAAGTTCCTGAATTTAAAACATTTGGAATGGATTCTTCTATGCAATATCTTCCTTTTTCCTATAAAGGAAATTATGGTGTCAAATGGTATTTAAATCAATATGGGGGTAATATTTTACAATCTAATGTTGAAGGAATAGTTACCGTTTTAAACTTAACGGGTGAAGTAAAATCAACATCAACGAAGCAATTATCAAAGCGAAAATTAATAGTACTGCCAGGTGACATTATTAAAGTAACCACTTTAGTTAAACCTGAAACACAAAGTAAAAAACAAATAGATTGGGGAAAAATAACAGACCGAATATTGGGGATTACCACAACGCTTTCTCTGTTTCTGGTATATCTAAATCGGTAATATTATTCTTAAACCTTTTAATAATAAAATTTTGAATAATAAACCTGCTAAGATTATTACCATAGAGGATATTGGGGATTTACTAAATTCTTGGGTTCATCTTATCATAAGGAATAAAATAAAATTCAGTCTATTTTTTATGATTGGTGCGATTTTAGGATTTACTTATGCTCATTTTGTCAATAAAAAACAATATATAAGTCGCCTTACTTTTGTTATAGATAAGCAAATATCTAATCCTTCGGAAGAAGGCCTTCTTCGTTATACGGGTGTCAATACCTCTGGAAATCCTTCCGTGAAATTAATGAATGGAGATAATCTTCAAATCATTCTCCAATCTGACAGAATCATAAAAGAGTCATTGTTAAGTCCAGTGAAGGAATTAAATGGACAGAATTTATTCACTATATTATATAATAAAAATACATTTACACCTGCCACGAGTGGGTACGATAGTTTAATAAAAACGGCTATTAGAAAATTAAAGAAAAGTCACTTGCTTGTTGGTAAATTAGCTGATATGGGTTCGTTGTACTTTATTGAAATGAATCACGACAATCAACTTTTTTGCTATTATTTTCCAGAGGTACTGTTGGAAAGTTTATTGAAATTTTATGAAATTGAAAAATCGATAAGACTGAAAAGAGATATTGAAGCGCTTCAAATGGTCGTGCTCTCTATCAAAAAGGAAATAAAAAACATGCAGATGGAATGGAACTTTAAAAAGAATCAATCTAGAAATCTGATTTTTTTCGAAGATCAAATCCTATTGGAAAATACAAAAAAAAGCATCGAAGACCTGGAATTAAGGTTAAAAGTGAGTCAGGAAATTTTCGATATCGCTCTATTCCAGCAATTAAGGAAATCTACTTTTTTAAATATCATAGACCAGCCATTTCTGCCTTTAGCATTTAAGGGTAAAAGTCGATTAAAATATGCCTTTTTATTTGGTTTCTTGACCTTTTTCACGACTTTTCTAGTGAAAAACAGAACAAATAATAAATTGTCATAGTAAAACTATTTTAGCACTTTTTAGGTATATTGTTCCTTCATTATTCTCTATTTATTCCTTTTTTATTAGATTATTACTTTCAGATTTTTTCTACACATGAAAATGAAATATTTTATAATCATTGTATTTTTGCAATTTAGTATCTTTTCTTTGTATTCGCGGGATGATTATGGTTATGGTATTCTGATTAACAATAAAACAAAAGTATATAAAACTTATTCTCGTTTAAGTTCGGAGGAAGTTCTTGAAAAGTTGAATAATAATGAAATAAAACCTATAAAAAACAAAGCTTCACAAGGTATATCAAATGCCTATTTTTGGTTAACATTTCAGAATATTCAAAGGGGAAAAGGTGAAAACTTTATCTTAGAGCTGAATAGCCCACATATAGACACTGCCGCCCTTTACCTCTTTAAGAATGGGAAAACAACTCTGATAGCTGAAATTGGTGATCAGATTCCCTTCTCAAAAAGACCTATATTTCACCCCAAGTTATTATTTCCGCTGCCCAATATTGATTCTGCTGGGCAATATTTATTGCTGATAGATAAACAAGGTGGTTCTGCTAATTTTCCATTATATCTTTGGGAGAAAAATAGTTTTGAATATCATAATTCAAGAGAAATATTACTTTGGTATGTGTTCATAGGAGCCTTTTTATTTTTTACTTCAACAAGTATTTTCCTCGCCTTTATGGCTAGAAAACCTGTTTTTTACTATTATAGTTTTTTTGTATCCATCATTTTATGTTTTAATTTCATTACATCAGGATTTTCATTTGCTTTTATTTATCCGGAAAATATCTGGTTAAATGACCAATTAAGATTCTTGATATTGCCTGTTTTTGGACTATCTTTTACTTTATTTACAAAACATTTTTTTGATGTAAACAGAGCATTTCCAAAAATTGAGATTGGATCTAGATTACTTGTTTTTATTTTCATTTTATTGACTTATCTGGGTTTATTTTCTAACCCTTACACAAAGCAGTTTTCTATTTTGCTCATCAGCGTATTATATTTCAGTCTTGTTTTAGCTCTAATATGGTCTATCTTTGTAATCTATAATGTTTGGGAAAGATTAAAAGATAGGGCTATTTTATTTTTAGTGGCTTTTTCTGGGAATATCTCGGTTTTAATTTTCAATTTATTCACCGAATATGGACTTGTAGAAAAGTCAATCATCCGCTTTAATCCCATTTTTATAGCAAATATTCAAGAAATAGTTGTTATGACTGTTGGGATGTATTTCTACATAAACAAAGTAAAAGAGGAAAGGAATGATCTAAGAATTGAAAAAAATCAACGGAGTGAGAAAGAAATTCAAATAAAAGAGCAAATTCAAAAGTTTTTTTCGCGAAATACTTATGACAGTAACTTCTTTCCAAATAAGGAAGAAAACAAATTAAAATTTCCATATCCATTGAAAGATAAATCTACCATTAATCTCTATGAAGTTTTGTACATTGAATCAATGGATCATTATTTAACTTTATATTTAATGGACAGAAAAATCTTAGAAAGAAAAAGTATAAAAGAATTTTTTGAATCTATAGATATCGAAAACTTCGTTCAGGTTCATAAAAGTTTTGTTGTTAATAAGGACTTTATCAAAAGTGTAGGGGCAAACAAAATAATCTTATCCAATAATCAGGCTGTTCCCTTATCCAGAACCTACAAAGCCAAATTTCCCTGGCAAGATTATTTAAAAATAATTCAAAAAGGGTTTTGAAAAGCTAAATCTGCCTATGTTTTTTCTAATCAGTTGGAATATTGAAGAATAGGAAGGAATCTAGGAGGTGATTAGTTTAGGTATTTTTTGCATTATGCAGCATTTTGGTTGTTCGAAATGAATCATTTCGTTGGAATCATCTCGATGGATCTATTTGTTGAATTTAGTGGCTAATTTCAGAGAAATAATTTTGTTTTCCGTTCTCTGGTCATAATAACCAACTACTAAAGTGCCTTCAGCATCCACCAACTCTTGAATAACAAAAAAATCAAATTCAAGAGATTGATGTTTAGGGTCATGGATTTTTATGGTGGATGGTAAATCACCCTCTGTTACCTTAGCTGCACCTGAAAGAGTA
>Ga0209191_1000892_pt1 | contig 20885 bp, 12 predicted proteins | sample S_130626_EF_Meta_FD_187320 | JGI IMG/M metagenome (GOLD analysis project Ga0209191, IMG submission 187320) | Freshwater microbial communities from Lake Simoncouche, Canada to study carbon cycling - S_130626_EF_MetaG (SPAdes) (version 2) | ecosystem: Environmental > Aquatic > Freshwater > Lake ...
ACGTCTATTAACGGTAATTTGTTTGTAGGTCGCGATTTATCGTATAATGGTAATTTATATGTTAGAGAAAATTCAATTGACCCTAATGCTATCAGATATGGTATTAATAATAATTTCGGTATTTTCCAATATAATTATGTTACACCAAATACTGCGTTATATGATGCGGATGGATTTGGCGTATTGAGAAATATTGATAGTACATCGCAGGTATTGTATAGCAAAACCGATATATCATTGAACGGTAATTTATATGCACAAGGGAAAATGGGTATTGGAACGGTTAGTCCATCCGGAGCTTTACATATATATGAACCCACTGGTACAGTTTTGACGCCAACAACTGCTTCTATCATTTTAGAACATGGCGATTTAAGTGGTACTTCTTCGATTTTATTTAAATCTAGAAATAATCCAAATTCAGATTATGGTTATATTTATTATCTGGATGATATTTTTGAGACAGTACCCAATGGTGCTAATTGGACTGAAAGATGTGCTCTTTGTATCGGCGTTGAAAATGATGAAGGTTCTCTTATTGGTGGTAGTCTTAACAATGATGTATTAGTATTAAATAGAGGTGGTTGTTATGTTGGCGTTGGAAAAACGAATCCTAGTACAGCCCTAGATGTGAATGGAACTACCACATCCACCGCATTCAACGCGACATCTGATTATCGTTTGAAAGACAATATAACTGACTTGGATGGAACATATATCATCGATAATTTAAGACCAGTAAAGTATACATTTAAATCAAATAATTCACAGCAAATAGGTTTTATCGCACATGAAGTTCAAGAGCATTATCCAATGTTAGTAGAAGGTGAAAAAGATGGTGTTAATCACCAATCGATTAATATGAATGGTATCATACCACTTTTAGTAAATGATTTAAAACGTTCCAAAGAAAGAATATCGGAACTTGAAACGCGCATGAAAAATTTAGAAGCGCAATTATCACGTATTATGTAGAAAAACTGTGTTCAAATAAATTATTTGTCTATGATTCAATACAAATAATTTCCCAAAAATTCCTATAAAAAACGCGTTCAAATTTTTTTAGAAAATAGATTAAAAACTTTAGGAAAAAAATTACAGAATTATAATTTTGATAAATATAATAATATAAACACAGTATATAAACATGAGTACTTGGTTTGACCAATCAAACAACGCTAACAAGCTACGTCAGAGTTACCTTAAAGGTTTCTTAGATATCAGTGGTGGTGGTATCTTAGTGAGAAGTGATAACTCACTTAACTTCTATACTTCAGCTGATGGAGTAGTACCAAAATTCGCTTTAGATGCTAACAAATTACGTGTTCCTAACAACGCTGCTAAAAACTCTTCCGTCTCGGATGGTGGGTTCGTCAGCGCTAACGCAATTACAGGCGTATCTGTGGAAATTACTACAGACAAATTATCCTACTTACACGGATTAGATGAGAACGTTCAAGCAGCAATTACTGAATTCCATGCTTACAAGACAGCCCAATCAACATCCGCTACTATCGCAAACTTGCAATCTACAAATGCTAACATCACAAGTGATGCTACTATCGGTGGAAGACTTTACGTCGGTGGTGATACAACCATGAGAGGAAATCTATCAGTAAATAAGGATTTATACGTAGGTGGAAACGTCATCGTTGCTGGTTCCCAAACAGTCAACATGGATTTCTACGTGAAAGGTAATACCCATTTGGATGGTGATGTGTTCATTGGAAAAGAATTAAGAGTTTTCAATGCTAACTTGTATGTTGAAAAGAACATCACAGCCAGTGGTGAACTTATCAGTACTGGAAACACCTTTATCAAGAAAAACATTGATATTTGTGGAAACACTGTAATGGCTGGTACATTAACACTTGGTGGTGATGCTTCATTCAACAGCAACTTGAGAGTAGCCGGCACAATTTTCTGCGACAAAATCGTCATTGGAACTGATTTATCTGATAATGGTACAATGCATATTGGCCAAAAACTTACCGCTGGAAGTGATGTCGAGATTGGTGGTAAATTGGATGTTGCCGGAAATACTGCCCTTGTTGGTAAATTAGATGTTACTGGTGCTACTGGATTAACAACATTAACCACATCTGGTGCTGCTACATTGGAGTCTCTATCGGTTACCAATAACACATCTGTTGGCGGTTCATTAACAGTCACTGGTGCTATCAACTTAAGTACCGCAGCAACAAGTGGTCTTGCTACTTTGAACTCCGCATCCGTTACAACCACATTAGGAGTGACTGGTGCTGCTACATTGGGTTCCAAATTAGATGTTACTGGTGCTGCTACATTAGCATCCACATTATCCACCACTGGTGATGCTTCGTTCAACAGTAAATTATTTGTTACTGGCGATGTTTCATTGAACGCACATACATCTGTTAGAGATATCAGTGCTGGAGTTTTACAATCCGGACGTATTATCATCGAAGATAACTTCACTGGTGCTAATGTTCCAAACACTATTAGAACAACCGAAGGTAATATTAGAATTTCTCCAGCGCAAACTACTGATTGGACTGTTATCACATCCAACTTACAAGTTGATGGTTCTATCAACTTTACTGGTGCTATGATCAGAACCGATACAATTGTTAAAGTGACTGAAGCATTCGATGTATCCAACTCTGGTTCAAGAACTGCTTTAATCGTATCTCAATATGCTGAACACAAAAATATTGCTTCCTTCGATAGAGGAAGCGAAAGTGACTCTGTGTTCACAGTAGGCCGTGATAACTGCGTAGGTATTAACATTTCCGACGCAAGTCTTAACTCTAACTGGCACCTAGATGTATCTGGTGCTACTAGAATCTCAAAGTCATTAGAAGTTAATGGAGATGTCTCATTCGCAAAAGAATTAGCAGTTTCTGGAAATGTATCAGTATCAAAGGCTTTATCTGTTACTAAAGCAGTAACTATTGGTGAGACTTTACATGTAACTGGCGCTTCTACATTCGGTGGAAATGTTCAATTGAACAACCACTTGAAGATGGATGCTAATAAATTCATTGACCAAGTTGCTGGTGAAGCATGGTAAATTTATAATGTCCATTAAATAAATAATATTATTACAAATTCATATAATATTATTTTTACAACAATTTACTTTCTAATAAAGCTAGTCGTTGTTGAAGATTACGATTTTCTTTTTTCAAGTCTTGTATTTCTCTTGTTAATATACCAATCATACCGTTATAATTGATACTTTGATGATGTTCTCCGTCTTTTTCTCCGAAAACTAAGAATGGAATATGTTCTTGAACTTCATGCGCAATAAAACCGATATCTTCCTTATTTGTTAATGTATTCGTATACATTACCGGGCGCAAATTATCTATAGTCATAGATGTATCTTGTAATGATACTACATTCGTTTTAATACGATAATCAGATGTCGCGTTGAATGCGGTGGATGTGGTAGTTCCATTCACATCTAGTGCTGTAGCAGGATTCGTTTTTCCAACACCAACATAACAACCACCTCTATTTAATACTAATACATCATTGTTAAGACTACCACCAATAAGAGAACCTTCATCATTTTCAACGCCGATACAAAGAGCACATCTTTCAGTTGAACCTACACCTCCATTGTTTGTTGAACCAAAAATATCATCCAGATAATAAATATAACCATAATCTGAATTTGGATTATTTCTAGATTTAAATAAAATCGAAGAACAACCACTAATATCGCCATGTTCTAAAATGATAGAAGCAGTTGTTGGCGTCAAAACTGTACTAGTGGGTTCATATATATGTAATGTTCCAGATGGACTAACCGTTCCAATACCGACATTACCTCCTCTCGTTTGTAAAGAAACTGGTTGGTATATAGAATTACCAGCAGAATTAATATAACCAGCACCACTTGTGTAATCAACCCCTAAAGCCATCGCATATGGACTTGTCGAATACGTTTTTGAAGAATAAAGAGTTAAATTATGATTGGCGGTGGTGGCTGAATCCGGCGCGTTAGCTGCTAGAGTAGAAGCATTACCCATAATAGTGACGAAATTAGCAGAAAAATCTGTTCCAACAGAAACTTTACCTGGTATCCTTATAGTCTCGTTTGATGTTCCTATTACCACTTGATTATGTGATGTAATTGTCGCAGCTGCGCCTATTGCGGTTGAATTGTTATAACCATTTGCGTTTGCGCCGGTTTGATATCCTATATAAGTATTATTTGAACCTATGGTATTTGGTGTTCCTGCGTATCCCGCCTGAAAACCAAGCGCCGTATTATTACTACTGGTTGTATTCCTTAACGCCTCGCGCCCTATTCCAATATTATAGAGTCCCACTGATACGCTGTATAATGTATTAAAACCGATGCCTATATTATTACTTCCACTGGTTATCGCAGGTAAAACATATGCTCCAATAGCGCAATTACTGCCACCACTAGTTGCGGTTGATAAACACAATGGTCCTACAGCGACATTCTCATTCCCGGTTGTTAACGCGGTTAACGCTTGATACCCCACCGCTACATTACTATTCCCCGAGACAACCGTTTTTAATGCTTCAATACCAAACGCGGTATTTGCTGGGATATTTGATTTACCGCGACCAACAGTTAGCCCATTGATACTTGCGTCGCTTGTTGTTAGCAATCGTCCATTCAATGATAAATCTTCGCTAACAATCAATTGATAATTTGTGGTGGTTGTATTAATGATATTTTGGTTTTGATAGTTCTGAACAGCCAAATTTCCTTTTACTAGTAAATTTCTACCAATCACTATATTTCCGTTCAACGAAGTATCATAGGCAACGAATAAATTTCCATTCAGCGATGTATCACCAGCGGCGAACAATCGTTTATTGGTGGTTATATCACTTCCTACGACTAATCTAGAATTCAACGAAGTATCATAGGCAACGAATAAATTTTCATTCAGTGATGTATCACCAGCGGCGAACAATCGTTTATTGGTGGTTATATCACTTCCTACGACTAATCTAGAATTCAACGAAGTATCATAGGCAACGAATAAATTTCCATTCAGTGATGTATCACCAGCGGCGAACAATCGTTTATTGGTGGTTATATCACTTCCTACGACTAATCTAGAATTCAACGAAGTATCATAGGCAACGAATAAATTTCCATTCAACGATGTATCACTAGAAACATATAAACGACGATTTAAAGAAGCATCGCCAGGTATAAATACTTTTTCAGATGCTGTTCCTAATACTACTTGATTGTTGCCGGTTATTGTAGCAAGACTACCTATTGCAGTAGAATTATTATAATTTGCGGTTGCTTGTGCTTGATATCCTATAAAAGTATTATTTGAACCTGTTGTATTTGCTGTTCCTGCTTGTCCCGATTGAAATCCGAGTGCGGTATTATTAGCACCTGTATTATTTGAAGCTAATGATTGATTACCAATTGCGGTATTATTATTTGATGTAGTTGTACTTCTTAACGATTGAAATCCAAGTCCAGTATTACTAGTACCAGTTGTATTATTTAATAATGTTTCAGAACCAACCGCAGTATTATATATACCACTTGTATTTGATAGTAAAGTGTAATACCCAACTGCGGTAGTTTGAACTGTGGATACTTTTGATGATTGATAACCAATGGCTACTGTTCCAGTTGCGGTAGTTTGCGTTGTGGCCGCTTCATAACCAATAGCTACGTTATTGTTTCCAGTCGCTGCAGACAAAGATGACCTTCCAATAGCAGTATTATAATTACCTCCGATACCATTTGCAATACTACCATACCCGATTGCTACATTATGGTCTCCTGAAGTGGTGAATTGTAAAGCACCATTACCAACCGCAACGTTACACAATCCAATGCTATTAAGTAAAGCGGAAGCTCCAACGGCTACTGAGTTATTCGCAGTAGTTCCTACCCTCATCGCGCTACTTCCGATTGCGGTGTTTAGTTCACCAGTGGTATTCGAAGCTAAAGCATTATAACCAAACGCACTATTATTATTACCCGAAGTTTTAGATTTTAATACTTGATAACCAACTGCGGTACTTGTAGCTAGACTCGCCCCACCAAGACCAATGGTTAGAGTATTCACACTGATATCTTGTAAACTTTGGAAACTACCATTCAATCTGAAATTTCCATTCAATGATGTATCCAGAGCGACGAATAAATTACCATTATGTAAAGTATCACCAATCGTAATCAATCCTTTATTGGTAGTGATATCACCTCCGACTACTAATCTAGAATTCAAAGAGGTATCCAAAGCAACGAATAAATTTCCATTATGCAAAGTATCACCAATCGTAATCAATCCTTTATTGGTAGTGATATCACCTCCGACTACTAATCTAGAATTCAAAGATGTATCTAGAGCGACAAATAAATTTCCATTATGCAAAGTATCGCCAATCGTAATCAAACGTTTATTCGTAGTGATATCACTTCCTACGACTAATCTAGAATTCAAAGAAGTATCTAGAGCGACAAATAAATTACCATTATGTAAAGTATCACCAATCGTAATCAATCGTTTATTCGTAGTGATATCACTTCCTACGACTAATCTAGAATTCAAAGAGGTATCTAGAGCGACAAATAAATTACCATTATGTAAAGTATCACCAATCGTAATCAATCGTTTATTGGTAGTGATATCACCTCCGACTACTAATTTGGAATTCAAAGAGGTATCATATAAAACGAATAAATTAGCATTTAAGGAAGTATCGCTCGAAACACATAATCGTCCATTCAATGATATATCTTCACTAACTATTAATTGATAATTCGTAGTGGTAGTATTGATGATATTTTGATTTGTATAATTTTGAACATTTAATCTACCAATTATGGTTACATCTTTTCCTACATATATATTACCGTTGCATGAAACATCTTTTAATACAAATAGATTACTATTCAATGAAGTATCTCCTATTACAAATAATCGTTTATTGGTAGTAATATCACTTCCTACGACTAATCTAGAGTTCAAAGAAGTATCATAATCAACAAATAATTTTCCATTCAATGATGTATCCCCTACAATAAACAAACGTTTATTTATTGTGGTATCCCCTGCGGATACCGTATTTTTTGTCGTAATTATATTTCCAATAATTGTAATATCTGTGTTTACTAAAACATTTCCAGTTAACGTGGTATTTTTATCTACATATAAATTTCCATTAAGCGTGGTATCCCCATTCACAAACAAACGTTTATTTGTGGTTATATCACCCCCTACCACTAGCTTAGAATTCAAAGAGGTATCTAGAGCGACAAATAAATTACTATTTAAGGAAGTATCACCAACAGCAAACAAACGTTTATTCGTTCTCATATCACTTCCTACGACTAACCTAGAATTCAACGAAGTATCATAAGCAACAAACAAATTCCCATTTAATAATGAGTCACTTCCAGAAATTATATTCTTAGTTGCGGTTATATTTCCACTAGCGACAATATTCATATTCGCCAAAACATTACCATTCAAAGTAGTATTTTTATCTACATATAAATTTCCACTATCTATAATATTGATATCTCCAGCAATCTTCATGCTACCGCTCAAATCTAGAACACTATTTTGAGAACGGTTGAATAAATTAGGAAAATAACAATTATATACTTTACTTAATCCATTAGTAGAACCGGAAACATAACTTTGTTTAATATTTGAAATAACAAAGGTATTTATATCAGGCATATGAATATTTCGCAATACAATTGTAGAACCATTGATTCTAACAGAATTTCCTCCACTATTTAATAAAGCATCTGGAACAATAGTCCATGTCTCAAAATTACTATCTTTTGTATAATAAATTTTTCCATTTGTTCCAACCGCAATCGCATATTGAGTACTATAAATATATACGGAATTTAAAGTAGTTGATGCTACGACAACATCTGTCCAATCCGTTCCATTTCGAGTATAAGATATAATATTCACACCTACTGCTATCGCACAAGTATTATCATATACATTAATACAATTATAGGTATTACTAGTTTTTATGTTATATTGCGACGATAAATCGGATACTTGATATTTTTGTATTCCCGCGCCCACAATATAGACATAATCATTATATCCATCAATACAATTTATCGTTGTTATAGTTGGTGTAAATGTGTTTAACGTAGATACAGTATAACCGATATTTGGTAAACTTGATAAAGTTATATCAAAATATCCTATCACTTCAGTTGTAGTAGGAATATTAGAATCTGCAGTATATGTATTATATGCTAACATGATTCGTTTGGAACTATTGGTTGTTTGTTGAATAAATACTTTCTGTATATTTTTTTGACCAGAAGGTAATGAGAACTTATACCAATTCGCACCGCCATTATTTGTATAATACGCAAAACCATTATTTGCGCCTATAATAGAATAAGTGCCGTCATATACGGAAATAGTTATATTTTTGGATGAACCTTCTATCGATGTAGAATTACTATCAAATCTAACTGCTGTCCAATTTAACCCACCATCAGTTGTATAATTCAATGTTTGATTATATTGAAAAGTAAATGAACTTGGTGTTCCTGACGCTATGCCGTATTTGCTATTATATTTAGAAAAATTCATATTTATGATTTCATAACTTATATCCAATACCTTATTTATTTCCCCGTTTGTTATATGTGTCGCACCATTTATATTCATCAAATATTGTTCACTCCTTGGCGCATATGTATTTAATCCCAATGTAGTATAATATTTGGCCTTTGAATTACCACTAATAATTGTTTGAGTTGGTAAATAATTTCCAGTTGAATTTGTTACACCAATTGTTCCCATAGACCGAGCATTATCATTTATATATGACCCACCTCCAACCATAAACCCTAATTTGTTGGGGGTAACTATATTCATAAATGTATTGGAAGTATTTGTATCTGTAACCATGGTTAACGCATTTCCAGTTTTAGCTGATGAATTTTCATACGCATCATACAAATAATTTCCATAAGAATTATCATATATAACCAAGGTTTCATTATAAATATTAGACATTGTATTACGATTTGATAATCGTAAATTAGAATATATATTCGTTGTTGGCGATACTATATTCAATAATGTATTTGAATTAATTTTTAGTGTGCTATTAGAACTCATATCTAATGTGTTATTTGATAGTATTTTCAAACCAGTTCCTGCACGTAAACTCATAACTGTATTACTACTTAAATCCATAGTAGTTGTGCTATTTATTAAACTAGAACCTCCAGTCGCAGACAATACATGACTTGCGGAAGATAACGTAAATAACCCTGCGTTCGTAGATATTAAAGTCGTATCTGCCGCACCCTCTACTGTATTCGTATTAAAAAATTTAATATATGAATTCGTATTATCCGAATTTACAGTGATACCTTTTCTGCTATTATTTTCAGCAAGAACGCTTCTAACTGAACTATTCAATGAAGTCGCACGAAAAACATTCGTAGTAGTATTATCCCCTGCGAATATATGAAGAGTAGCGGATGCGTCTAGCACATTTAACCCCAAAAAATTTGTATTTAGATGTTTGAAAAAATATACATTGTTGGTGTTATTACTACTAAAATATAATTTAGATTTCGCATTTATATCATTATATACAATTAAATTATTACATATATCTATATTATTAGTAGCATTAAGAGTTGTAGTTCTTAACCCACCATTCGCCAAGACCAATGTGTTAAATATCGTCTCTGTAGCGACTTTTTCACGTAATAATACTTGGTCAGCAACCAGCGTTCCTATATTTAAGTTATGGAACTGTTCTGTGTTAGAAATACCACCATATTTTTTCCATGAATTATTTAACATTGTAATTATAGTATACAATTACTATGTATTTTATTTTAGAGAACCTACTCCATATCAGTAATTATGATATTTTATATAATTAAATACAACCCTAAATATTGATTATCTATTCTTGCGAGTAATATTGTTTTTCCTTTTCGTTTTTTTTTCAATAAATTTAAAAATTTCATCTTGTTCTCTTATAAATATATCCACTAGTTCTCTATAAAAATTTCGGAATTGATTACGTTTCTTTTTCATATCATTGATGGAGAACCAATTAATTTCTATTTTTTCAAATAATTTAGTTTTACTTAATAATTCTTTATCCATTCTTTCCCATAAAAAACAATGATTATCGTTATAATATTTTGGTAGGTTCTCATCGTATTCTAAAAAAAATATATGGACATGATAATTATTATGTTCAATTGTATATACTCCACCATTTTTCTTTATCAATCTTTCTATACATTTTCCATCGCCTAAAAATCCCGTTAATTCTTCTCCTCCTTCTCTCATAGCCGCCTTAAAAGGGGTTTCGCCATTATCACAACGTCCTCCAAAATCCGACCACCCTTTCGCACTATCTTCTAACGGGTTCTCTTTTCCAAATAAAAAATGTAATTTTCCATTATGAATTGATACTGGTAAAATACTTCCTGCTACCATATATATTTCCAAAAGATTATAATTTTATGATTTTAATGGTTGGGTCTTTCGCCGTTTCATATACTTCTTCTTTCAACTCGTACGCTTCAAATGGATTGGTGGTAATTATCGTCGAATAATCTTTTTTGGGGATTTTGTTATAAAATTCAATGACTTTTGGATTCGCCCGTATACGATGTGGTTCAAACGCCGATAGATATAAACCGTCTAATGATTGAACTCGAGATAAAGCGACATAGGTTTGCCCATATTCGAATACCGAATTGCCTATATCTATTTCGGCCATTGATAACGTAGCACCCTGGATTTTATGTATCGTCAATGCCCATGCTAAACATAGAGGATACTGTGTAATTGCGATACAAGGATATTCTTCACTCTGCCAACAATGTGGTTCAATCAATCGGGTCAAACCATTCGTAAAACGAACTACGATGGAAGTCTTTTCTCCTTTATCAATAATATCTATAATTTTTCCCTGAGAACCATTACAAATTCCATTATCAATATCAATATTGACTGTACATAATACATTCGCGCTTTTCTTCAGCGTTAATACCTCGCTACATGGACTATTATTCAATAAGTTCTGTAATTCATATTCCTTTTCTTTTTCAGTCATTCTACTACATTTCATGATTTGTTCAACTGATAAAGGTTTTCCTGTTTCTATAATCGTTGAACAAGTGGTTTTTTGTGTGAATTCGAACTGATATTCGTCTTCGTCTAATTGATTAAACATTGTCGTATTTACATAATCTACCTTGGCTTTTATCGGAAATAATTTCGTAGGTATTACACCCGCATATTGAGCGGGGTCATAACTTCGCTTCACATATTTTTTTAATATTTCGGCGTTTTCTTCGTCGATAAAGCCTTTTCGAATTTGCGATAGAATCTGAATATACTGTGTATCTTTTTGTCGGAAAACCGTTTCCAATTCAATATGATTGGCTAATGAAAATGTTTTATACCAAAACGGGCTTTCAAAACAAAACCGTTCTGTATCCGGTTCTCCAAATGTTCCGACGGGTGGTAATTGAAAGAAATCGCCACTGAATACTAATTGAATACCGCCGAATGCTTTGTCGGAATGTCGAATTCGTTTGCCGATTTCATCTAATAATTCGAATATCTTTTCCGACATCATACTGACTTCATCTATAATTAATATCTGAATACTTTTCCATACGTTGACTAAATTACGGCTTTTTAATATTTTTTCGATAATCGTATCGCGGTCGCCACGTGCGATTTTAATACCACTCCACGAATGTATGGTTTTACCTCCGCATTTCAACAATACCGCCGCGCAACCAGTTAATGCGCATACTTGGATTTTCTTTTTATTCAATTTAGCATATTCGGTTAAATAATGAATTAGTTTCGATTTACCCGTTCCACCGGGACCAGTGATAAATATATTTTCGCCACATTTAAATTGGTCAAACGCATATTGTTGTTCTTTGGAAAGTATTTCGGTCATCTCTTTATGTATGAAAAGAAACCGTATGCGAATTTCAATTTTATTATATTTATTTGTGGTAATAAATACAATTATGTATAATAAATCGATAAATATTTTTATTGTAATCAAAAATATTTATTTACTCTTTGTCTATTCGTGTTCGATTTCCAAACAAAATGAAAAATCCATTCCATTAATAGATATAGGAAGACCATATTCACTTAGTAATTGAACATTTAATTTATGTATATCGATTTTACCCGTATAGGTTCTCTCATCACTGATTAATAATCCGTTTATGATATCCGCAGGTAAAACACTTCCAAAACCATGGACAGCTTTATCCATTGTAATCCTAGCAATAATGGTTTTATTAATGAATGATGTAGGTAATGGAGTGATAAAAGAATTCGGATTGCTTTTTGAAAATTCGTCTATCGCCAAATACATATATCTACAACCGGTTAAATCAACGAAACATTCGCCTATGCTATACACGTATTCATTTGGAGCAACACCGTAGTTGTTATAAATAGTATATGTTATATTGCGATAACCTAATATCCAACCTAATTTGGTTTTCACATTGTATTTATCGAAATTGCCGTATTTATCTACCGCAAAATCAATTTGTAAATCACTATCATAAGTGTTTAATTTTTCACGATAAAAAGTAGAACGGTTATCCGATAGTTGAAAACGCAAATAATTAAGAGAACCATCTAATAACGCAATTTTACTATTGATTTCACTTACTATGCCGGCGTTATCATATTGACCATCATCTAAAGTAATTACTGCCGAATTTTGAGAATCTACTTGTGTTAATTTGAAATAATTATTTCCTAGCGTAGAAGAAATATTATAAAAGGTAATAGGTAATTCAACTGATTTTACGCGTAATTTTTTAACATCATTTATTCGTTCTGGTAAGGTTATATTATAATTCACAGTTTCAGTATAATTATATTCATCTCTAAATCTTGTATCAATATTGATATATTTGGTTTTTGAACTTTTATATACATTCGTCATTACCATATGACTTCCATATTGTGATACTTTTGGTTCTAAAAAAAGGTCTTTGTTATCAAAATAATTACTCATATTCTATAATATATAAACTGTATATATTTATATATTATTTCTTGACCGATTAAAAATTATATTTGGTAGTTGATGTAGTAACAGGTTTTCCTGAAGTCTTGTTATCTAGACCTTCATATAGTCCTACGGCTCTTAAGCTATTCACCAATAATACTAGACCAAAAAAAGCAATCAATATAATTAATATATGTTTTGTTTGAAAAGAAAGTTTTAACATTATATATTTTGAATATATTTTTATTTACCACAACTAGAACAATTGGTTTTTACCAATCGGTCTAACATATTATATTTGAATGATTGAACATATAATTCTTTGTCTAAATTTGGTAAAGCCGGTTCATTTACATATTGGGGAACTGGTAATTGTTGATTTGTATCTAAAGTTCTCTTTCTAGCACCACTCATAATATAAACCATTTTCATTGCTCTATATATTATAATTAGATATGTATTACTGTAGTGGTGTAAAAAATTGATATATTCATAAAGCCTTTTAGTATGAATATATTACAAACGATGAATCATTCCAAAACATATAATTGTCTTTATTGTAATCGGGATTACCGAGAAAAATTTAATTATGATAGACATCTCGGTTTTTGCGAATTTTCACATAAAACACAAAAAGAACAAGACAGTGAAATAGACGCTTTTGAAAAAGTTCCCGGAATGTATGAACTATTTGCTTATATAAAAGAATTATCGGTTCGTGTAGGAAAATTAGAAAAAGAAAATACCGTATTAAAACAGCAATTAAATATTGAAAAGAAAAAAGTCGACATCGGGGTTTGGTTAAATAGCTTACCGAATAAACCGTCGATTACCTTTACAAAATGGGTCGTTGATATTCCCTACCATAAATATTTGAACCATATATTTATGAAAGATATGGAATATGCGATACAATCCTGTCTAGAAAAAGGTAGTAACGAAATTTCTATAAACGATAAAGATTTCTCACCTATTTATGCTACGAATCAGAAAAAAAATATGTTTTATGTATATGATGAAATACAAATCGATGGTAAAAAAATGGCTCAATGGTGTCTTATCACCGGAAAAGATATGGATAAATGGTTGAATTATATTTCACAGGCATTGTTAATTGAATTTAAACAGTGGTGTGATGAACATCAGCATGAAATAAATAATAATGATGATATGAATCAAAAATATATATCGAATTTTAAAAAAATAATTGGTAGTTGTAAAAATACAGAAGAAACTCGTAATTATAATATCCGAAAATATTTATTCAATAAAATCAAAGAAACATAGCTGACCTATAAAATTGATCTCTTTTTTATTCTATATTTGAAATACAAAAGAACAAATGGTTGAAAAAAACATCCCTCCTACTTATTTATCTGAATTGAACAAACATCCACGCGATGAATTTATTACATTTGATGAAGGACCTCATGTTTATACTGTTCATGGAGATAGCACATTTACTTCCGTCACTACGTTTAATCACAGTCATTTTGAAGAATTCAATGCCGATGCGGTTATTAACAATATGATACGACGGGGTTGTCTCGAAGACCCAAAAGGTAAATATTATGGAATGACCAAAGAAAGTATTAAAGAAATGTGGAAAAGCAAAGGAACTTCCGCATCTATCGCCGGAACTAAATTACATTATGATATTGAATGCTATAATAATTATATGGAAGTCGATAACGATAGTATTGAATTCGAATATTTCTTAAAATTTGACGCGGATTATCCTGATTTAAAACCATATCGAACAGAATGGATGGTATATTATGAAGAATTAAAATTATCCGGGTCGATTGATATGGTATATGAAAAGGCCGATGGAACACTCGAAATTTATGATTGGAAACGAGTTTTGGAATTAAAACCCGAAGGATTTGGCGGTAAAACCGCCAAAACCGAATGTATTAAACATTTACCGGATAGTAATTACTGGCATTACGCATTACAATTGAATACATATAAAATGATACTAGAACATAAATATGGAAAAAAAATTACGGGTTTATATTTGGTATGTTTACATCCGGAGAATGTCTATAAAAGTTATCAGCGAATTAAGGTAGACTTCTTAGATAAAGAAATGGCCGATTTATACCAATATCGATTAGACCAAGTAAAAAACGGAACAGACCAAATTAAAAAACATTGAAAATAGAATGAATATAAAAACATTTGTATGTATTTAAATAAATGAATTTCGAATATAGCTCCTTAAAAAACGTAATTGTTTTTTTTTGGATACAAATCATACAAATCATTGGTCGTATATGGAAGATATTTCAAAAAGAAGAGGTTAAAAAAATAGAAATACCTGTAAAAACAGAAGCCGAACGATATGTGGAAAAACATACGGAACATTTTATGAAATCATTTGAACACCAAGATAAACCATTTATGAATTATAATATTCATAACATATTTTATTCGAAAAATCAATATCAGGAAATGTTAAAAGACCCTAATAACGAACAAGAAAAGAAATGGAAAACGCGAGTATTAATAGAGCATACGCCAAGAGGTAATGTTATTATGTATTATGACCCTTATAAATTAGGATTTACCTATTATAGCGACCAACATATTACATATAATATATTAAACGCAGTGGCTATGAAATATGTATTAAAATTTCAATGCCGTGATTTTTTTATCGATGAACAAATTATTCCCGAAAGTTCTCCTTCTCCGCTTTTACATTTATTACAGGAAGATAAAAAGGAAAAAGAAACGGTCGAAAAAGAGAAGGATAAAGATGCTGATATTTTAAAACAGAAATTGAAAAGCGCCCCATTCGCCAAATTCAAAAATTATAATAAAACGACGGTGAAAAATGATGAAAAAAATAAAGATGCGAAAGCCACTGACCCTGTGGTTGAAAATACACCTCCCGAAAAACCAAAAGAGCGCAATCGTTTTATTAATTTGGGAAAAACATCCAATTTCAACATTTTACAACCAATGAAAAAAAAGAAAAGCGCTCTATCATTAGCGAGTAAAGTAGGAGATTCACTTTTCGAAAATACCAATGTTCAAAAAGAGGTTTTCAATTATCGCGATTTTAAAAGAATGAAAGAAGCGAGCCAATAAATAAATTAAACCGTTTGTTTTGCTTTCCATTTTAAAAATCCTACACTTTTTTCCAATTGAAAGGATGTGCCTAAAAATGATTTGGCGATGAGATATGCTTTCATTTCTTTTTCATTCAACGTTTCTAAATATAATTCTTTTTGTTTTTGGAGGTCCATTCTTTCTGTTTAAATATGATATTCCTATATATCATATTTCAATTTTTTACACAGCGCCGCAAGCAAACGGTGTTGATTTATTCGTATTTTGAACGGTAATTACATCTAGTGAAGAACATTTATCGTGGAGTTTGGTTATATAATCTCCACTTGAAATGGGCAAGTAATCACTTTCCGGTTTGGTGTAATTATATATGGTTTTTCTATAATATGGATTGTAATTGAAACATGTTTTTGCGTCGCAAGGTGCGGTTTGATGACAAGCATCTGCTTCTTTAATGGTGGATTTTTTTAAACGGGTGATATAATCATCTTGAGTATTTAAATTATTCGTTGTATCTGGTTTAATTACGGCATATGGATAAGGACGACGTATCCAGCGATATTGTGTATCAATCATACCCTTTGTATTCACGACCGATGATTTTATTATTGTAGGATTTTCTAAAGAGTGTACGCCACTTTGAACAATAGGTTTCACTAGATACTCTCCGCAACAACCACCATGACCACGAATTGTATTTCCTTTCATTAAAGTTCTCGGTAAAGACCTAGATAAAGAGGTTTGGCCTACATATCCTTGATTCCGATGAGTTCCATTGAGAGAGAACCCTTGGGTTGAACCTACACTCATATTATTATATTGGGTTTGGGTTTTACGTTTTAATGTTGCGATAGACATATAATATATAAAAATATTATATTTTATTCTTGAAATTTATTATTTATGCTATTCTTACTGCCTGTATAAAAGTTGCTTCACTCGCACTATCTAATGTTACAGCAGTTGCGGTTGAGGCTCTTGCTGTGAATGCTTGCGCTGCTCCACTATATAAAGCTGTAGTAGTTGCCCCCATAGTAGTAGCAGTTGTGTTAGCTATGGATGGTTTTGTACATGATAGTAATGTTCCAGTAGCATTATATATACCAATTAATACATTTGTAGCAGCAGCAGCAGCATACGGTATTGTTTGTACTATTATCATCCATACTCCAGCACACGGTAATGTTATAGATGCGAATGTAGTAAGCACTGATGCTCCTGGTATAGCAGTAGTACTTGCGGTGCCTTTTATTATATACCCAATATCAGTTGAAGCAAAAGTAGGAACAGTTGTATATAAAGGTGATGCTTTATTATATCGAACAGTTTCATTCGTTGTACCTAACACCACTTGATTATTACCTGTTATTGTCGCTCCCGCACCTATTGCGGTAGAATTATTATAATTTGAGTTGGCTTGTGTTTGATATCCTAAATAAGTATTATTAGAACCTGATGTATTTGCCGTTCCTGCGTATCCTGCTTGATAACCTAATGCCGTATTATTTGCTCCGGTTGCGTTTGATGCTATCGCGCTTGCTCCAACTGCCGTATTTGTAGCAACTCCTCCTCCACCACTACCAATATTAATACCATTTACATATAAATTTCCATTTAACGATATATCGGTTTTGCTATACAGCACCTGTGACGAACTATCGATATATCTCAAGACGCCAAATCCATCCTCATCATATAAAGCAGTATTTGGTGTAACATAATTATATTGGAAAATACCGAAATTATTATTAATACCATATCTGATAGCATTAGGGTCAATTGAATTTTCTCTAACATATAAATTACCATTATAAGACAAATCTCGACCGACAAACAAATTACCATTTATAGACATATCAATTGTACTATAGATTACAGTAGCCGAACTATCAATATTTTTCAACAGAGCAAAGCCATTCGCGTCAAATAAAGCAGTATTTGGTGTATTATATGTATATTGTAAATTACCGAAAAATCTATTAACACCAGATATATCAGCAACATTAATTGACTTTGCAGATAAATTACCGTTTAATGAAACATCCCCAGCAACAAATAAACGACCATTTAAAGAGGCGTCACTCGAAACGCATAATCGGCCATTCAAAGATAAATCTTCACTTACGATTAATTGGTAGTTAGTGGTAGTGGTATTAATGATACTTTGATTGGTGTAATTTTGAACTGCTATATTACCTAATACAGTTAAATTTCTACCAATAACAATATTACCATTCAAAGAAGCATCACCGGGCATGACTACTTTCTCGCTTGCGGTTCCTAATACGACTTGATTATTTCCTCTAATAGTTGCTCCTGAACCTAATGCTGTTGAATTATTATAATTATTCGCATTTGCTGAAGATTGAAAACCTACATATGTGTTATTTGTTCCTACTGTATTTGCTAAACCCGCTTCTGTACCGATTGCTGTATTTGAACCTGCGGTTGTTCCATTCAAAGCATTATATCCTACTGCTACATTATTGCTTGAGGTGCTATTATACTGAAGTGTTTGGTGTCCCAATGCTGTATTATTACTTCCTGATAAATTGGTAGTTAGTGTGTTAGTTCCGACCGCAACATTAGTAACACCAGTTGTGTTTGTAGATAAACTTAATCTACCAATTGCTACATTATAACTACCATTATTTGAAGTTAAAGCTTGATAACCAAACGCAGTATTTTGTAGTCCACTACTATTATTTTTTAATGCTTCAAAACCAACCGAAGTATTTGTAGGTATTCCTCCCCCACCAAGACCAATGGTTAAACTATTCACACTAATATCTCGTACACTTCGGAAACTACCATTCAAACTTAAATTACCATTCAAAGAAGCATCATCGAATACATTCAAAGTAGTAATATTACCCGTAGGAATAACCGCAATTCCTGTAAAAGTAGGAGATGCTATGTTTGCTTTTAATGCTAATCCTGTATTGATACTGGCGTCGATGGTTGTTTTGTTGTAATAATTAGTATTGATACTAGCATCTATGGCTGTTTTGTTATAATAATTGGTATTGATACTAGCATCTATGGCTGTTTTGTTATAATAATTGGTATTGATACTAGCATCTATGGCTGTTTTGTTATAATAATTAGTATTAACACTAGCATCAATGGTTGTTTTGTTATAATAATTGCTATCACTCGTTGTTTTGTTGTAATAATTTGTATTAATACTAGCATCTATGGCTGTTTTGTTATAATAATTGCTATCACTCGTTGTTTTGTTGTAATAATTAGTATTGATACTAGCATCTATTGCTGTTTTGTTATAATAATTGGTATTGATACTAGCATCTATGGCTGTTTTGTTATAATAATTACTATCACTCGTTGTTTTGTTGTAATAATTTGTATTGATACTAGCGTCGATTGAAGTTTTGTTGTAATAATTATTCAAACTTGTATCTACTAAACTTCGTGTATAAGCAGTTGTAGCAACACGGGTGGAATTATCACTAATCGATTGTGTTGCGGCTGTTATAAAACCTGTAGTATATACATTTCCATTGAAGGAAGAATCACCTGATGCGACTAAGCGTCCATTCAAAGATATATCTTCACTTACGATTAATTGATAATTCGTGGTCGTAGTATTAATGATATTTTGATTGGTGTAATTTTGAACCGCTATGTTTCCTAATACAGTTAAATTTCTACCAATAACAATATTACCATTCAAAGAAGCATCACCGGGCATGACTACTTTCTCGCTTGCAGTTCCTAATACTACTTGATTACTTCCTGTGATAGTTGCTCCTGAACCTAATGCGGTTGAATTATTATAATTATTCGCATTTGCTTGCGATTGATAACCTATAAAAGTATTATTAGAACCTGTTGTATTTGCTATTCCAGCTGTTCCTGCGTTATATCCTACCGCAACATTATTATTACCTGTATTATTTTTAAGTGATAAAGAACCTATCGCAACATTCGTAGCACCTGTTGTAGTACTTTGTAAAGATTGATATCCTATAGCTGTGTTATTTCCACCACTAGTTAAAGCCTCTAACGCACTATGACCCACCGCAACTGAAAACGTAGCGGTACTTGAACCACTCACTCCTAACATAGCACTAGTACCAAACGCGGTATTACTACCTCCAGTAGCAAATTTAGCAGCCTGATGACCAACCGAAGTATTATTATTTCCTACTGTAATGGAAGTTAACGCTTCATAACCAACTGCTGTATTACTACCACCGCTCGTATTTGAGTTCAATGCAAAATAACCAACTGCTGTTCCTGTATTGGTAGAAGCTTTTAATGCTCCCTTACCTACGGCTACACTTCCTGATGAAGATACGTTACTACTTAATGCTTCATAACCAATCGCGGTATTCGAGGGAGAATTACTAAGTCTTAAAGCATAACCACCAATAGCTACATTTGTATCACTAGTTGTCGTTGATTGTAAAGCTTGATAACCAATCGCTACGTTAAGAAAACCGCTCGTATTTATTTTTAATGCTTCAAAACCAAAAGCTATATTTGTAGCAACTCCTCCCCCACCAAGACCAATAGTTAAACTATTCACACTAATATCTCTTACACTTCGGAAACTACCATTCAAACTTAAATTACCATTCAAAGAAACATCTCCTGCTACGAATAATCTACTATTCAAAGAAACATCACCAGCAACAAACATGCGTTTACTTGCCGATATATCATTGATGAAAATACCAGTAGAAACGCCGCCTATAATTGCGGTTGGTGGAATTGTACTATCGGGATAATTCGCTCTT
>Ga0209191_1000894_pt1 | contig 20869 bp, 22 predicted proteins | sample S_130626_EF_Meta_FD_187320 | JGI IMG/M metagenome (GOLD analysis project Ga0209191, IMG submission 187320) | Freshwater microbial communities from Lake Simoncouche, Canada to study carbon cycling - S_130626_EF_MetaG (SPAdes) (version 2) | ecosystem: Environmental > Aquatic > Freshwater > Lake ...
TGCCAACGCCGATTCTAGTCATAATCATTTTGAGTTGACCAGGTGTTGCATTTTGCGCTTCATCTAACACTACCCAACTATGTTTGAAGTTACGACCACGACAGAATGCCAATGGGGCAATCTCTATAATCTGTTCTTCCAACATATGGGTTATTTCTGCCTGTGTGTAATACTCACGTAATACATCCATTAATGGTCTTGTCCACGGTTCCATCTTTTGATTGATATCACCTGGCAAGAATCCGTGTTTCTCATCATCCACTCCTACCGCAGGCCTAGATAATATGATTCTATCACATTCTCCGGACCGCATTGCTTTAATAGCTGCCTGCATCGCCAAATAAGTTTTACCTGTACCAGCTGGACCAGTGACAACAACGATATCGGTGTTTTCATCTAGTAGTGCGATAATGTAATTTTCTTGATTTAGAGATTTGGGCACTAACTGTACGGGTCGTTTATTGATCCTTACAGATTTTTGCGCTTGCGAAAAGTCTATTGTTTTTGATTCTTTCATGTAAAAAGTTTGATTTGTTTTTTTGCTTGGAAAGCGAGGATCTTGCTGAGTAGTGCGTAAAGCACTGGTTTTCCGTTTGCTCAATGTATTTTCTCCTTCATAAGAGCGTGAGTTCTCATAACACTCAATATTATTTAAGGTTAAATGCATAGTGTAATGTATCAGACTTTTAACGCAATTTTTTAGACTAAATACTTGGCTTAACGCTAAAATACTTCTCATTCTTATTAGTGCTATTAATCAATAAAAGATAAATATATTAATGAAGCACGAAACCGCCGACAATTTCTTTGATAATGTTGATTATGTCAGCATTGTTGACACCGTAAAGGGTATATTCACCAGTGATGGTTCAATGAGTACCTTATTGGACTTTGAACGAGTCTTGGATGAATCCGATTTATATGCATTTAGAAATTGGGAATTAGGGGAACTAGTTCAAGGCCCTAATGTAAAACGCTATACAGTTAGTAGTATATTCATGTGGCCATACAAATTAATGCCCGATCCAAATGGTGCTAAAAGATTGGTATCTATTGGATGTAAAGTCAAGTTTGCCAAATCAGAGATTGAAGTTCCTGTCGAAGTTAAAGATTACGAAGATTACGTTGCAGGTACACGTTATCCAAAGATGTCACCAAAGAAAGTTTGGTTTGTTTACATAGAGATACCGAAAGATTTACTAGATGATATTAAAGAAGGTTCTATTGACTTAGCTGGACAGACAATTGATTTGGAAGAATTAGATGATTCATATGATGACGATTTAGATCAAAATTCTACTACTGACCAAGAAGAACAAGAAGAAGATGCTGGAATGGGTGGAATGCCACCAGCTGCACCAGCTGCACCGGCAATGTAAGGTATAACATGACAAGAAGAATCATTAATGAAGGTTTAAATTATTTGGATATGGTAGATCAAATAGAACCTATCGTTTCCGTAGATGAATATGCTGCTAAAATGGGCAAAGATAGTGATATTGTTACACTAGCATTTACTGTTAATAGTGAAGCGGCCGGCAATGATTTAGTTGATTGGTTTGAACGTGGGTATGATTGGGTACTAGATGCTAATATCAGTGAGGGTGAATTAAGTCCTGGCAAATATTTAGTATTTGTAGAAATGAAGCGTAGAACAAAAGTTCCAGAACGTATAGTAGAATTGATAACCGATTTGAAAACACTTACTGATTTAAGTATAAATGAGTGGACCGTTATAGTTGATGCAGAAGATTATGATGCAGATGAAGATGTATTAAAACAAGTTATACCTATTAGTCCACATGAATACCGTGAAGAAAATGAAGATGAAGAAGAATTAAATGAAATGCGTCATCGTGCAGGTTTAGACACAGTAAATATACACGGAGAACCAGATAGTGAATTAAAAGCATTTATATCAATGGCAGGTTTATAAAATGGCAACCATACTAGCACAAAAAACAGTAACAGGTGCTCCGGTAGCAAAAAGTGATGATCACCACGAATTGTTAGCCGCTGATCCTTCTATACCTCAATTTCCACAGGGAAGTACTTATGGAACAACAAATACTACAGCAGGCTTTGGTGGAAATTCAACGTTTGGAACAGGAGCGTCTGGATTCAATCAAAACAGTTTTAACTCCCCCGGATTTAATCAACAATCAAATACAGGATTCGGAAGTACTCAAAACATTAATCAATCAAGTGGACAACAACCAGTACTAACTGGTGCTGCTCCTACTAACGCAGCAAGTGGCGCTGATGTATTAGTCGCACATGATAAAGAAAGCGAACATTGGGTAAATTCAAAATGGCGTCCTGCAATGGGATGGTTATATATGTCCACATGTTTTGCTGATTTCATTTTATTCCCGGTTCTTTGGAGTCTATTGCAAGCATTAAATCATGGGCAAGTTACTAGTCAGTGGCAACCCTTGACATTGCAAGGTGCCGGACTATATCATATTGCTATGGGTGCTGTATTGGGTATCGCAGCGTATGGTCGTACTAAAGAAAAGGTTGCCGGCGCTAACTAAAAGTGTTGACACTAGCATAGTAGTATGCTATAATGTTTAAATGGACCATTACAGTACTTTAGGTGTTGCCAAGAATGCAGCACCGGACGAAATCAAAAAAGCATATCGCAAACTGGCTAGTCAGCATCATCCTGACAAAGGTGGCGACAAGGCTAAATTCCAAGATATTCAAGTTGCCTACGATACACTAAGCGACCCAAACAAACGACAACAATACGACAATCCTGCTCCTCAAGGATTTCATCAACAAGGTGGAGTACCCCCTGGATTTGAACATATATTCAGTCAGATGTTTGGTGGCGGTAACCCGTTTGACCCGTTTAATCAGCGTAGACAACAACCTCAACAACAAGTATTCCGAACAACAATAAATATAACATTACAACAAGCATATCATGGTGGTGAACAAATACTAAAATTACAAACACCTACTAATACACATGCGGTAACCATTCAAGTACCCAAAGGTATACAAAATGGTAATCAAATGAAAATTGATAACGTATTAGATGGTGCTAGTTTAATAGTAGATTTTCGGGTCGAACCCCATCTTAAATACGATAGACAAGGTAATGATTTAATTTGTAATCATACTATATCAGTATTTGATTTGATAGTCGGTACAACTTTTGAATTCACTACCTTGTCAGGAAAAACACTTGAGGTAACTGTAAAACCAAAGACACAACCACACATACAATTAAAATTATCAGGACAAGGAATGCCCATTTATAATACATCGGCGTTCGGTGACCAAATAATCTTGCTGAAACCGTTTATTCCCGATATAATAGACGAACAAGTTATCAATAGTATTCTTCAACAAAAAACAAAGGAGTCTAAATGACACATTCACCCGAAATAGATAGTATTATTGAAAATGCTATTCACTATAGCAAAGAACGTAAACACCAATACGTAACCGTAGAGCATCTATTGTTATCACTAATAACCCATACTTCATTTAAAAAATGCTTAGTAAGTTTTGGTGCTGATATTGATTCAATGTCACAAGAAATAAGTGCATATTTGGATAGTCTACATGCTATTGTAAGCAAAGATGATGAAGTAGTACCCCGTAAAACTAATAGTTTAGAACGTGTAATGAATCGTTCAGTAACACAAGTATTGTTTAGCGGGCGTAGGCAAGTTACTACAATCGACTTATACTTAAGTATTGCATCCGAAGGCAATAGTCATGCACATTATTTCTTACTTAAATATGGAATTAATAAAAATGAATTTGTTGGGCATTGGCAAAAACATTATAAGCACAATGAAACTAGCAATCTAACTGATACACAAGCGGATGAAATCCTAGAAGAACATACTACTAACTTAACTCAACTAGCAGCACAGGGTAAACTTGAGCCATTAATTGGTCGTAGTAAAGAACTTGATGATATTATCAATGTCCTAGCTAAACGATTCAAGTCAAATGTATTGATGGTAGGTGACCCTGGCGTTGGTAAGACCGCTATTGCTGAAGGTTTGGCGCAGATGATGATTAACAAAGAAGTACCTGAATTTCTACAAGATCATCAGCTATATAGTTTAGAGATTGGCTCATTGCTTGCGGGTAGTAAGTATCGCGGCGACTTTGAAGAAAAAGTTAAAGCAGTATTGGACGCATTGAACACAAAGAAAAAGACTATTCTTTTTATTGATGAAGCACATACTATGCAAGGCGCAGGTGGTGCTAACAATGGTAGTGTTGATTTCAGTAACATGATTAAGCCAGCAATTACTAAGGGAACTCTTAAAGTTATTGCTAGTACAACATGGGAAGAATACTACGAATCATTTGAGAAGGACCGTGCATTGATGCGTAGGTTCTATCGTGTTTCAGTTGATGAACCTAACCATGACACAACGATTCGTATTTTGAATGGATTGAGTTTAAGACTTAATGACTTCCACAATGTTGAAATTAGTGATGAGGCAATCAAAGCAGCAGTTGAAAGTGCTGACCGTTATATTCATGACCGTAAGAATCCAGACAAGTCCATTGACTTGCTTGATGCCGCGTGTGCTAAACAACGTGTAGCAGAGAACAAGGGTGCAATCATTACTAAAGAATTAGTATTTGACCAAGTTGAACGTTTCACCGGAGTACCCGCTGATAAGATGAAGGGTGACAACTTTGATTTGATTCATAACTTAGAATCAAACATCAAAGACAAACTATACGGTCAAGATGAAACTGTACAACAAGTGCTTGAACGTATCTATGTTAACTTTGCTGGTATCGGTAACGACACTAAGCCAACAGGTAGTTTCTTATTTTTAGGACCAACTGGTACTGGTAAGACTGAACTTGCTAAACTACTAAGCAAGAACTTAGACATGCCTTTACTCAAGTATGACATGAGCGAGTATGCAGAGAAGCATAGCGTTAGTAGTTTGATTGGGCCTCCTCCTGGCTATGTTGGGTTTGGTGATAGTCAAGTATCCGGTGGACGATTGATTAATGACTTAAGTAAGAACCCACATTCAATCATGTTGTTTGATGAGGTTGAAAAAGCACATCCAGATATCTTTAATATCTTCTTACAAATGTTAGATGAAGGACATATCACTGGTAGTAACGGTAAGCAAGTTAACTGTAAGAATAGTATCATTATTATGACCAGTAATTTGGGAAGTAGTGATAGTGAGCGCAACAACATTGGATTCGGTAGTCAAGAGAAGACCGGAGAAGATGACAGAGCATTAAAAGAATTCTTTAAGCCTGAGTTTCGTAACCGTGTTGACTTGATTTGCAAGTTTAACAAATTGGATACACTTGCTATTAAGAAGATTGTTATTAAGTTTACCGATGACTTGAAAAAGAGTTTGGTTGACAAACATGATATCACATTAAACTTAAGTGAACCGGTAGTAGAATTCTTAGCGAATCAAGGGTACGATAAGAAAATGGGCGCACGACCATTATCACGTAAGATTGATGAATTGATTCGGGTACCTCTAAGTAAGAAGGTCTTGTTTGAACGCATTAAATCTGCTACAATTAACTGTGTAATGACAGACGGTGCAATTGATTTTGCAGTAACACATAAACTAACAGCTAAGGTGAATGAAGATGGGATTATTGAGGTCAGTTAAAGACGTTCCGAATATTGATTATTATGAATATAAGGAAAACAACTATTACAACAACTATAGATATCGTGCTAAATTCAGAATAGATGGGTTGGGTCTTTCTAGCTATGCTAAAACTCCAGAAGATTTAGTAAAACGAATAGATTCTACTGGATACAATAGGTTGAGAGTAGATAGAAAAGCTATGGTTGTAGGAAATTTCAACGAAATTACTAACTTCATTGATTGGCGTAATGCTAACAAAAAACCCAGAACGGTGGGTTTTAGACTTGAGGGTGATACTGCTTCAGTTTACAGCAACGATTTAAATTTGTTACTTACATTGAAGGAACTTGGACCAATTACTGTAAAAATTACTGAGGTACAATTAGAGCAATTTGCTGGTACAAAGTACTATGTCAATAAGCCAAAGCATAACTACAGGATTTATTTAAAAACTGCTTATATTGAAGATAAGAATTTTATCAAAGATTTGTGTGATACTGTTAAGAAAAGTAAAGAATTGGTTCCAAGCAATGCGTTACGTGACTGGTTAGATGGGTATATTAAACGGCCAATTGCTGCACTTAACAGTTGGAGTTATCGCTATACTAGCGGAACTCATTCTATTGATTATGATAGTGAAAGTACATTAAGTTATCTGATGTTAATGTATGGACATATGCTTGGAAAACGATACAAATTAGAAAAACGTCCCGATCCTGTCTAAAATGATAAATACTCTACGGAGTATTATCATGGCAAAAATCGTAGAGGACATATTAGTTGTCAAATTCAGTAAAATCGTTAAAGATTCAGACACCGACAATGGTGGACTTGTAGGTGCAGATGTTCAGGCTGCGCTAGAACAAGTTGCACAAGAATTAGTCGGTGAAGCAGTTGTCGTAGAAGTGGTAAGAGCATAATGAGCCAATCTACAACCCTTATTCTGTTCCCGCAGACAGCCTATGTTAATCCGGGTAATGCAGCACCCTACACTGTTGTAGGGAATGCTCAGCCTGCTGCTGCTTATTATTTAGGCAACAGAGATTTACAAACAGTCAACCTTAGTGTGTCAAACATTATTGGTAACATTGTTATTCAAGCAACACTAGCAAATCCTGCAACCGTAGACAATCAATGGTTTGATGTATATGAGTTTAACGGAAGTGACAATCCAAACGCAACACAATATACAAATATAACTGGTAATTTTGTGTATATGAGAGCAAAGATTGTAGACTTCAATCAAGGTGTAGTTAATTACGTTAAGTTAAGTTATTAAGGAATATTAAAATGAGTACTGAACTTTTTAGAAAATATATTGATATGATAAATGAAGGCATGGATATCAGTCAATTAGCACAAATTAGTGACAAGGCATTAGATGATGCATATCATTACGGTCGTAGTAGTCCCGGAAATACATTTGGCTGGCAGGCTAATTTGAAATCAGCAGAATTTGCATTAAAATTAATTAGTGCAGGTGTTACTGATATTGAAAAGATTAGCGATGCGATACACAATGGATGGAATGTAACCGCTAAACAATTCGTAGAGAATCCAGAACAATTTGATGACACTGAAAAATTAAAAGCAGCAGGTAAGTTAGAAGCAAAACTTCAACAACGTGAAAAATTAATGAATATACCTTATGCTCAATTGTCAGATGAAGAACAAGAAAAAGATCGTGTAGTAGCTAGAGCATTATTACAGGCAATAACTGGTCAGCAATAATGAGTACAATAGTCGTAATGCCCGGAGGCTTTCACCCGTTTCATGCGGGTCATGCCTCACTATATCAATCAGCAGTAAAAGCCTTTCCTGGTGCTGATGTATATGTAGCTGCGACTAATAGCCAAGAAGAAAGACCTTTTCCTTTTAAGATTAAAGAAAAACTTGCTAAAGTAGCAGGTGTTGCTCCTGGACATTTTGTACAAGTTACAAGCCCATTCAAAGCAGAAGAAATCACAAGACAATATGATCCTAATAGCGATGTATTGATATTTGTTCGCAGTGAAAAGGATCGTAACGAAAGTCCTAAGCCCGGCGGCACAAAGAAAGATGGTAGTCCTAGTTATTTTCAACCGTATACAGGTAAAGATTTACAACCTTTTAGCAAACATGCTTACATTGCTTACTTACCAACCATAGAGTTTGGTCCTGGCATTACTAGTGCTAGTGAGATTCGTAGTATGTGGCCTAAACTAAATGACAAACGTAAAACAGCGATGGTACTAAGTTTATATCCAGCAACACAAAAGAATCCCAAGTTAGCAGCAAACGTTGTTAAGTTATTGGATGCTGGTATGGGAGTAGAAAGTGTTAATGAAAAGATGAAGATGGGTGCTACAATTGAACCCATTGAAGAAGAAAAAGAAATTGACCCAGTTAAAACGGTTATTCAATTTTATGAACCTATCGTACATGATATACATAAAGAAAAGATTGATGATTATGTAGATAAGGCCAGAACTTTATTACATAAAACAGATGACCCTGAAGTTCGCTCAAAACTAATTGATATATTCAAAACAGGCAAAGAGAATCCATATATACAAGGTGGTATCATTACTACTGTAGGTGCCTTGCTTGCAGGTGGATTATTAAGTTCTGCAAGTAAAATGGGACTTAACCCCTCGCAAACAAACATATTATTACAATCAGTATTGAATACAGTTATACCAACATTAGTTTCACGTATTAACGGAAAGAGTTGGACAGACACTATAAAATACACATTAGCTAGTGCGGGCATCGGTACAAGTATTGCGGCACTAACTGAATCTGAAAATCAAGATTATTTAGACGAAAAATAAAAATATTTCATACCCCTCTTCCTGATGTAAATAATTATATCTTAACAAGAGGACCTTATGGCAACAAAGAAATCAAAATCAACAGAAGAAAAAACTGTACCCGTAGAAAAAGTACAGGAAATCGCTGAACAAGCGGCAGCAGAACAAGCAGCAAAAGCAGAAGATACTCCTGCTGAAGCACCCGCAGCCGGACAAGTACAAGTAAATGTAGACTTTCTACGTACAACCAAAGTGCATATCGCTATGCCTTGCTATGGTGGTATGTTGACTGAATCAACATTTATGAGTTTCATTAAGTGGGCTAACACAGCCCGTCAATTAAACATTGACTGGACATTGGAAACAATGGTCAACGAAAGTCTTATCAGTCGTGCCCGTAATACACTAACTGCTAAGTTCTTAGACATGCCAGACGCAACACATTTATTCTTTGTTGACGCTGACATTGGTTGGGAGCCATGGCACTTACTAGTGTTACTAAACCGTGACGTAGATGTTATTGGTGGATTGTATCCAATGAAGACTATGCCTATCAAGTGGGTAGTTAATGGATTCGAAGGTGCTGAAGAAGGTGCAGATGGATTACAAGAAGTATCTAAAGCAGGTACGGGTTTCTTGTTAATGAAGAAACATGTATTTGAGAAACTTAAATCTCATCCAGCAGTTAAGCAATACAAGAACGACATTGGACTTGATCCAAAGTATGATGCACACTTGAAAACATATTTTGACACTGCGGTTCGTCAAAATCGTTATTACAGTGAAGATTGGACATTCTGTGAAAACTGGCGTGATATGGGTGGACGTATTTGGATGGACAAACGTGTTCTATTACGTCATTCAGGTAGTTATGTTTTCTGTATGGAAAATCAAGAACACTTGCTTAAAACAGTCGGACCAATGTTCTTGCAACAACAACAAAGTCTGGGTATGAAATTAGTTGACAAAGACGGCAACGAAATTAAAAATATTACAGCAGCATAAAAAAGCCCCGAAAGGGGCTTTTTTAATATAAAACTAAATACATATATGAGTTGGTTTAGACATAAGCCCCCAAAATATCCCCCCAAACCACAGAAGCCTGATCCAAAAAATGAACCTAAAAGAACTTAACAGTTTTAAACTAAGCGATGCCGTTACATTCCACGATAAACTTAACCCTAAGTTGTGGAATGGCACTAAGTTGCGACCAGAAGTTAGAGAACAACTACTTAAGATAGCAGAAGATTTCTTGTCAGAATTGGGAGTAAATGATTTAGATGTAAATGACATTACAATATCAGGTAGCAATGCTGCATACAGTTACACAAAATATAGCGACTTAGATTTACATATATTAGTAGACATGGGTAATTTACCTGTTGATGAAGTATATAGAGAATTATTTACAGCAAAGAAAACAATATACAATGATACACATGATATAACGATTCATAAAATTCCAATAGAATTATATGTGCAAGACAGTAGACAACCTGTTGTAAGTTTAGGTGAATATAGTGTAATGAATGACCAGTGGATAAGAATACCCACTAAGCGTAGAAGTGATTTTGACCAAACCGCCACTAAAAGTAAGTATGAAAAGTTATTAAGTTTAATAGAGATAGCACTACAGTCCAAAAAGTATAGTAAAGTAAAACATATAATAGACACAATCAAAAGATATAGACAAGCAGGTTTAGATAAAGGTGGTGAGTTTGGTCCTGAGAATTTAGCATACAAGATGTTGCGTAGTCAGGGATATATTACAAAACTATATGATTTGAGAGACAAGTTACATAGTGAGAAGTTATCGTTTGAGACTATGTACCAAAATATAGATGAAAATGAAGAAACAAATCATTGGTACGATGCTGGGGTGAGGGATGCTACTCGCGGTGCTAGACCTAATCCACGCACATATTTGACAACACTTAAAGACAAGCAGGCTAAACATCCAGAAGAAGTATATTTTTATATGAATGGGTACAAGAGTGTTAAAAAAGATGTAGAAGAAAACTACACCATGCAATTTGCTAGTGAAAAGACTCCACCAGTAAGTCCCTATGCTGGCGTTAAAGATAATCAATATCGTGGTGGAATATCAGAAGAGGTTTCTCCTAAATATGTAACTAGAGTTGATATGACACCTATTACAGATTTTATGTCTGGTATGAAAACATATTATGGGACAGATGATTGGCATGAAAGCGGTTTAGAAAAGAAAGACAACTTTACACAAGAAATGAAGGGTTTATATGCAGGTGAACCACATCGTACAGCATTATATGCTAGTGGCAATGCAAGTAAAACTAGATTCTTAGAATTGAATGATCCTAAAACAGGTCAACCTGTTGTATATTTTGACAAGAAAGATATCCCTAGAATTCGCAACACAAAGACATATGTTAGTGTGTTTGATGCTAGTAGATTTAAAAAGTTACCAACGGGGGAATACTTTAGTGAGAACCCGGGTAAACCATTGAAACAAGAAGAAATAACTGATCCTTTCAAGTATATGACGAACAATGGTTGGGTAGTAAGAGTAACTGATGATATTCAAAAAGAATTCAAAAAAGCACAACAACTACATAAAGCAGGCAAGATAGACCATTATGGTGGTGAAAACTTGACTGAAGCAAGTGGATATATCCCAAGCGAAAAACAAAAGAATGACCCACGATTTAAGACAGCATTAACTGTAGATGTACACCCAGATTCTATCAAAAAGAACGCAAAAGCCTTCTATTGGAACACCAGTAGAGCAGGAATCCCCCCAACTGCTAAAGCAAACGGCAAAATCTAAAAATTATGAATTATAAAATCAAATTATTAATAGTGTTTAACCACGTTATTTCAATCGTAGGTTTAATTTATGGAAATTTATGGTTGCTAGCTGCATCATTAATTGCCTTTTTATTAATTACTAAACTGGGCGGAGAGGTAGGGTTACATAGATATTTCTCTCATCGTAGTTTTAAAACGACTAGATTTTGGCATTATACTATGTTAATATTAGGTAGTCTAAATTGTTTTGGTCCACCAATGGCATGGGCAGGCGTACATAGAAAACATCATGCTACCTCAGATACTGATGCTGATCCACACGGAAATCAACCAGCATGGAAAATATGGTTAACATTATGGAAACCTTTTAATATAGAAGTTAAACATATAAAAGATATGTTAAGAGATAAAGAACAAATGATAATGTATAATTATTATTTTTGGTTTATTGGATTAGTCTGGTTATCATTGTTTCTTATTAATTGGCAACTTCCTATCTTTTTAATTAGTATCCCTAGTGTTTTGGCATTCCATTCTGCTGGATTAGTCAATACAGTATGTCATATTGCAGGTGAAAAACTATACGAAACCAATGACAATAGTTACAATAATCGCTGGGTAAATTTGATTACTTTGGGTAGTGGATTACATAATACCCATCATGCGTTCCCTTCTGGATGGGACAATAGGCGTAACAAATGGGATATTGATCTCCCCGCAGTCATAATTAAACATATATTGATAAAACAATAGTTTCTATATTATGGTATTTTGATAAATACTCTATAACTTTGGGAAACCGTCATGAGATTTAAGCAAATACTAGAAACAACCACCGCAGGATCAGTCGCAACCGTAGCACAGCCTATGATGACTCAAACCCGTGAAAATGTCAATGTTCCAGGACTAAAACCCGTTCAAAAATTAATGAAGGGCGCTAAAAAGAAAGGTCCTTACGCTAATAGCATTACAGAAAGCAAAGTCAAAGAACTAACAATAGATTTAAAAGAGTTAACTACTGCTGAATTTCAAAAGAAATATGGAAAAACAAAAGCTGAAATCAAAGCAAGCATGACGGCAGTTAACGAAGATGATTTAGCAGAACAAGATTTAATCGTTATTCCAGGTCAAGGCAGACTAAGAAGAACCGGATTCGTTAAGCATGATATGGATCAAGGTGAACATGAAGGTCACACATTAAAGAACAGTTTACATACTATTGCCCGTGCTGCTAGTGAATTAGATGAGAGATTGTCTGTTCAATCTGAATTCCCTGAGTGGGTATCAGAGAAGATTGGTGCAGCAAAAGGCATGATGGTTAGTGTCATGGATTATCTAGTCAGCAGCCAAGAAATGCAACATGATAGTGATGCTATGGAAGGTTCTGATCGCCAATGGTCTAAAAAAGACATGGAAAGGCTACGAGTCGCTACCAGAGACTTTGATGATATAATGGCCAGTGATGGACCTGACCAAGACAAGCACGATTTAATTAAGAAGCGAATTCAAACAAAACCAATGGCAGGCCCAAAAGGTGTATTACCCGAAGGCTCACAAAGAGTTGATTCAATTGTTACTGACGCATTACGAGTAATGAAGGGTCCAGAAATAAGTGATGCTGTACTAGCATTAAAGAGAGTATTGGGCGATAGAGCATATAATGAGCGCCGCGGCTTTTACAGTTTCTATGTTGACCAAATACATAGAAATTGGCAACTTCCTATGTACGGTCAGCAAGGTATTAATGAACTTAGTTCTGGTCTCTTGGGAAGAGCCGCACAGGCTGCTACAGACAAACGTAATCAAGCAATGGAGCCCAAGTTACATGATGCATTAGGTGGAGGCTATATGAATCCATTAGCAAAACATTATGATAATGTATCACAAAAAATGGACAATAGGGCAGCACAAGTAAAAAGAAAAGAAACGATACAAAATATTGCTTCTAAAATCGCTTCTCCAGCGGTGATGCGTAAGATAGGTATGAATGAAGGCGATGTAAGCACAGGCAACTTACAAACAATGTACAACTTGGCTAGAATGGCTAAAAACTACTGTAGTGATCCTGAAGGAAAAGAAGCACTTACTGAGTTGTTAAGAATTCTTAAATGGTATATGGATCAAGGTAGTGAGCAAAGTGTCACGGAAGGTTGGAAAGATGAAGCAGATGATTTTACTGGATGGTCTAATCATGTTAAAGAAAAATTATCAAAGGCAGCACCAGAACAAAGATTAGGCATTGCCAAACAACTTAGCCAAATTGAAGTGAAGAACTTTGGATCTACTATTCAAGGTGGCTTTAATAGACAAACAGGCAAGGCTCAACCGGGTTTAGGTTTAACTGATACAGTAAGAAACATATTTAAATCTTTTAGTCAGGAACAGCAGGACATTCATGCTTATAACACAAAAGATGAAGATGGTAAAGCAGGAACCCCTGACGCAGGAAAATTCCAAACAAAGTTTGGTTCAATTTTTGTATACGGTATGGAAAATGCAACTCCTATAGAATTAGTATTAATGGGCAAGGCCGTGCGTATGGGACCCGATTATTCTAAAGCAGCACAAGAAATCTACAGAAAAACAGGTACTCTTACTGTAGATGATTTAAAAGGTATAAGAAAAGGGTTTGAAGATAATGCTAACAAATTTGCAACTTCAATTGGAGCACAAATATTGCCCAGCAATAGACCAGAAGAACCAACTGCGCTGACCCAAGCTTCCTTAGCACAACAAGACCAACGTTTAAGAGAAAATTCTATTTCTGCTCTAGGAAGCATTGGAAACAATGAATATAAACAATGGATGGAAAAAATAAAAAAATATTATCCAACTGCCAAAGTACAACAAAGAAAAAGTCCACCGTTGTTAGTAATAGCATACGATAAGGGAAAAGAAGTAGGTGTTTTTGATATAGAAAATCAAGAAGTTAAATTCGTGCCCCCTACACCAACGTCACCGCAACAATCTGCGATACCAGCAAAACCGGCAAGTGCATTAGATCGGGTTAGATCAAGAATGGATTCTAATAAAGGTGTAGCGGAAGGCAAAATTGACTTTGCTAAAAAGCTACAAGGTAAAGTAGACAAGCACAACAAAGCCGTAGTAAAAACTAAAAAAGATGTAGGTAGCAGAATTGCTGACATTGGTGCCGGCGGCAAAGAACATAATGAAAAAACTGATGCTGCTTGGGATGCTGCTAAGAAAAAAGTAGCAGAAAGTTATAAGAAGAAATAATATGAAACCTACTGATTTTCTAACAGAACTATCTAACGAAAAGTTATCACAATACAAAACTGCTGCCGCGGCAGATGCTAGTAAAGCAGATAAAGCCGGTGACTTCAAAAAAGGTGATAAGCGTTTTAGTGGCATTGTAAAAGCTACTAATAAACAATTTGATAATGATTCTAAAAAGCCAAAAAATGAAAGTTACACGGTAGAAGATGAACAAATTGATGGCATGGCTCAAGGAGAGATTCGTGAAATTATTAAAAACGCAATACATATTAAAAATCAATTAGATAAGGGTGTTAGTCTAGATGGTTGGATGTACAGTTATGTTACTACCAGTAATGACCATTTGAATAGTGTAGCAGAACAAATTAATAACCCTAATATTGATGAAGAACAACTTGATGAATTAAGTTGTTGGTCCGGTTATCATAGAGTTAGTGGTACCAAAGCAGGCTTTCCGGGTAGTTGTGCCAAAAATAAAACTAATGAAGAATTAGATATTGAAGAAGATAGAGAAAATTTTAATGGTATAAATTTGTTACTTCAAAAAGATGATGATGAAGTCTTTGTTAAAGCCTCAGCAGGAAGCAGAGAACTTGGACATGTGTTGTTTGTTATGGACGGAGACTATCTTATGCCCCAAGACTTAGAAGTTGAAGAAAAGTATCGTGGGCAAGGCATTGCTCAAACTATGTATGACTTTGTAAAAAGCAAAGGATACAAGATACGCCGTAGTGGTCAGCAAACTGATGCCGGTGCCGGATTCTGGGCCAAGCATCGTCCTGAGCAAAATGTATGGGAAGAAAAACATAGTAAAAGCTGTCCGCACTGCGGTGGTGAAATGGTTAGTGAAGAATTGATGAATGAAAAGAAAGATGCTTGCTATTATAAAGTAAAGAGTCGTTACAAAGTATGGCCAAGTGCTTATGCATCAGGTGCATTAGTTAAGTGTCGTAAGAAGGGCGCAGATAGTTGGGGCAATAGTAGCAAGAATGAAAGTTCTATACTAGAGGGATTAGAACAAGTAGATGAAAACTTACATCAGTGGTTCAAAGAAAAGTGGGTACGATTTGGTCCAGACGGAAAGATCCGCGGTGATTGTGCTAGAGGTGATGATAGTGAAGGTAAACCAAAGTGCTTGCCTCAAAGTAAAGCACAGAATTTAGGTAAGAAGGGTCGTGCAAGTGCTGCTGCTAGAAAACGCAGAGAAGATCCTAATCCTGACCGTAGTGGTAAAGCTATCAATGTCAATACAAAGAAAGAAAAGTAAAGGATAATTATGTTAACAGAAGATTTAAAAGTATTATTGGCAAGTGTTAACTCATTGTCTATCAAAGCACAAAACTTTCATTGGAATGTAGAAGGAGACAACTTCCCTCAATATCACGAATTCTTTGGTAATTTCTATGAAGAAGTTTACAGCGCAGTAGATAAAGTTGCTGAATACATTCGTACATTAGATAGTTATGCACCCGGCAGCTTAACACGCTATGCTGAATTAACTATCATTCAAGACCAACTTAAGATTCCTCGTGCTGAATTAATGTTTGCTGAATTGTATGAAGATAATAGCAAGATGATTGATTTACTTAATCATTGCTTTGCCTCCGCTTCACAAGAAAACAAACAAGGTATTGCTAACTTTATCGCTGAAAGATTAGATGCTCACGAAAAACATCAATGGCAGCTTAGAAGCATCTTGAAAAAAGCCAGAGCGTAATGAGAGCAAAAGAATTTATATACGAGGCCTCCGAACAAGGTAATCGTTGGACAGGTGATGAATATTATCGTCATCTAGTTGAGCAAGGTTATAATCCAGAAGAACTAACTGAACAAGAACTAGAAGAAGGTTGGAAACAATGGGCAGCAGGTGGTGCATTAGCATTGGGTGCTTTGGGAGCACATCAAGGTATAAATAACAAATCAGTTGATCAACCGCAATTATCACAACAACCCACTATAACACAACAATCACCGGCTTCAATGCTAGACGGCACAGAGAAATACTTAGCCAATGTAGCAACACAAGCTGGAATTAAGGGCGAAGAATTAGCACAATTTTTAGCACAAGTAAAACATGAAAGTTTTGACTTTACTCATATGGATGAGAGAGGTGGTAGTAATTACTATAAACAAAAATATGATCCGCAATTTGCACCCAAAACAGCAAAGATATTAGGTAATAAACATGCAGGTGACGGGGAACGATTTCACGGTAGAGGTTATATTCAATTGACTGGTCGTGACAATTATCGTATGGCAGGACAAGCATTAGGTCTTGATTTATTAAATAAACCTGAAATAGCTGCTGACCCTGCAACAGCAGCAAAGATTGCTGTATGGTTTTGGCAGAACAAAACAAAAAACATCACAAATTTTGCAGATACTAAATCAGTAACACACAAAATAAATCCTGCATTAAGGGGATTAAAAGATAGACAAGATAATTTTGCAGAATATGCAAAACTTTTCAAAGTAAGTTAAACATGAAAAAAATACTAGCACTAATACTGATGGCACTTTCATTTACCGCATCAGCTTGGACACAACGTCCACCAAATCCTCCGTCTGCATGTAAAGTACATGCTCCATACGGATTCCCGCAAACACAAAATGTTCAACCTATTTGCCGTCAAGGATATCTAGTTGGATATGATGCTGCTGCAAAGATACCCAAATTTGTAACATACGAATTAATGCCACCTAACGCATTGGGTTGTGTGGGTAGAACAAATGCTTTTGCAGTTGATCAATCTATACCAAATGGTCCTAAACCAGATGATTATGCTGGTACAGGTTTTGATAAAGGACATATGAGTCCAGATGGTGATCTATCTTGGGATGTTCAAGTAGAATATGAAAGTTTCTTAATGACTAATATGAGTCCTCAAGCCGGTTCATTAAATCGTGGTATATGGAAACTATTAGAAACAAGTGTACGCGGATGGGCTGTTCAACGTAATCAAAGTTATACAATTTATGTAGGTGGAGTATATAATGCACAAGATAAGAAAATCGGCAACGGCGTCGTTGTTCCTCATGGTTATTACAAAATTGTTATCAATAATCAAACGAACGAAGTAGCAGGATGGGCATTTCCGCATGTTGCACCTTATCCTAACTTAGGTAATGACTTAACTAAGTTTCGTTTACCAATTAGTCAAATTCAAACAATGGCAGGGGTGAAATATATGTTTCCTGCTAATGCCAAAGAATTAAATCCTGGCCAAGAATGGCCCGTTGACTTTGGTGCTCTTACTAATGCTAAACGTATTAAGTGTGGCAAGTCAGACGATTAATATTAATAATAATATTCCATACTAAATATCAGTATGAACATCACAAAATTAGGTACATTAATCGGAGATTGGAGTAATGTTAATGACGAATTACTTCAAAAAATAAAGAATCTGTTTAATTTAACAAATTCTGATATCAAATTGGATATACAAAAGCCAAACAAACTCAGTCTGATAAAAACAGATGATCTAGAACATTATAATACTGAATATCCCTATTCAATTAAAAGAATCATAATTCATTTAACTGATTATAAACCAGGACATTTCTATTGCTTTGATAATGAAATCCATACAAATTGGAAAGCAGGTGATGTATATTCTTACGATTGGCGTACTACTTCTTATGCTAGTGCAAATGCAGGCGATTCGGATAGAATTATTTTAGTATTGACCGGAGTAACATCAATGGGAAGTAATGAGTTTCTAGCTAGATTAAAACGATTTGATACATATACGTTAGAATTAAAAGAAAATACTTGGTAAGAACACACCTTAGGGCCGTGTAGCCGGCTGCTGGCTGACGAATAGGAATCGCTACCCATTTAGTTCGTCAAAGTGAGCACTTTTGATAAATACATAATGCTCACTGAACACATCATTATTGAATCTGCTGCCTTTGAATTAGCGGAAAGATTGCCGTCATTACAAAAACATGACTACAATACCATTGACAAATTAATGCAGCAAATTGCTAATAAACATCGTATTACTGGTAAAGCACTACATGACTTGTTCATAAAGAAATTTCATAAAGATCCTGATAATTGGATCAAGGATAAATTAGATGAAGCTAATGATGAACCAGACTTCTTAGCAGATAACCCAATAATGCAGAAATTTATTCAATGGGCAAGTCAAAAACTTAATCTACAATCTACCCCTAAATTTGAATTTAGCTACAATACTGAAGAAGCACAGGAAGGTCATCACACTGGACGACATTTAGATAGTGATAATAGCGTTTGGGTATATGTTGCTAATCGTAATATGGTTGATATTATGCGTACCGTTTTTCATGAATTGGTTCATGTCCGTCAAGGAGAATTGGGCATGATTAAACCGGGTGACAGTTATCCAGGTAGCCCAATTGAAATGCTAGCAGATATGGGTGCGGGCAAATACATGAAAATATTTGGCAAAGACCACCCAGAAATCTTTCAATAAAGATAAATCTATGCTATAATGCATAGATGCTAAAACTACTCTTTCCATTGCCAAAAGAAATCGTTGTCGCACTTAGCGGTGGCGTAGACTCTGTTGCTATCACAGATTTCCTTTCACATAAACATAAGGTAGGGTGTGCTTTCTTTCATCATGGAACAGAAAATAGTGAGCGGGCATTTGAATTTGTTGCCAATTTCTGCACTGAACATAATCTTCCATTGATGATCGGAATGATTAAAAATAGTAAACCCAAAGAACTTAGCATGGAAGAACATTGGCGTAATGAACGTTATGACTTTTTAGATAGCATTGGCAATTCATTAGGTCCAGTCATTACCGGACATCATCTGGATGACTGTGTAGAAACATATCTTTGGTCAGCGATGCATGGGCAAGCTAAAGTTATCCCGGCAAAAAGAAACAATATTGTACGCCCATTTTTAACTACAAACAAAAACGAATTTACAAAATGGTGCGAACAGAAATCTATTGGTTGGTGTCACGACAATAGTAACGATGACACAAAATATATGCGTAACTATGTACGCACACAATTAATGCCACACGCATTACACGTTAACCCTGGACTGCGTACTGTGGTTAAAAAGATTGTAGAAAAACAGCAAAATGTTTGACTTTTCTACACAAGTCATGTATACTAATTACTTTAACAAGGAGAAACTATGAGTAGTAAAATGTTTACCGGAGAGCAAAAGATTAAGTTGACTCAACTTATCAACGAGGGCATGGTAGTCCTACACGAGATTGATACTCTACGTGAGGGTCTATCTGATACTGTGAAAGCTATCGCAGAAGAACTGGAAGTAAAGCCAGGCATTCTTAAGAAGGCAATATCTGTCGCACACAAAGCAAGTCTTGGTCAAACAAACGCTGACCACGAAGAACTAAATACTATTTTGGAAACTGTGGGTAAAACACTTTGAGTTACGTTGATGCTATTCATAGCAGGGATGAGGATCGTATCTACGTTGTAGAACGAGACCAGAACGGAAAGCGTCAATACAAAGAATATCCCACAAATTATGTACTATACTATCCCGATCATAAGGGAAAGTATCGCAGTATATATGGTGACCCTGTAAATCGTTTCAGTACACGCAAACGACAAGAGTTTGAAAAGGAAAGACGCATCCATTCAGGTAAGAAATTATTTGAAAGTGATGTACCAGTAGTGTTTCGCTGCCTAAGTGAAAACTATCTTAAGGCAGATGTTCCTAAACTTCATACTTGTTTCTTTGACATTGAAGTAGACTTTGATCCTGAGAAGGGTTTCAGTCCCACAACTGATCCATTCAATCCAGTAACTGCTATTTCATTATATTTGGATTGGCAAGATACATTGGTTACATTGGTCATTGCCCCAAAGCACATGAGTCCAGAGACAGCACAAGAGATTTGTAATGAATTTGAAAACTGTATGCTTTTCACAAATGAGAAGGATATGTTTGATGTTTTCTTTCAACTCATTGAAGATGCTGATGTAATGACTGGCTGGAACTCTGAGGGCTATGATATACCTTATATGGTTAACCGTGTCACACGAGTAATGAGTAAGGATGACACACGCAAGTTTTGCTTGATGGGTCAACTTCCCAAAGCAAGGGAATACGAAAGATTTGGCAAAAGTGAAACTACATACGACTTAGTTGGTCGTATTCACTTAGACTATTTACAACTCTACAAGAAATATAACTATGAATCACGACATTCATATAAGTTAGATGCTATTGGTGAGATGGAAGTAGGTGAGAACAAAACTCAATATGAAGGTACTCTTGACCAGTTGTATAACAAAGACTTTAAAAAGTTTATTGAATACAATCGTCAAGATACCATGTTATTAGTGAAGATTCACAACAAACTAAAATTCTTAGAACTAGCCAATCAGCTAGCACATGAGAATACAGTATTACTGCCAACAGTAATGGGTTCTGTAGCTATGATT
>Ga0209191_1000896_pt1 | contig 20842 bp, 26 predicted proteins | sample S_130626_EF_Meta_FD_187320 | JGI IMG/M metagenome (GOLD analysis project Ga0209191, IMG submission 187320) | Freshwater microbial communities from Lake Simoncouche, Canada to study carbon cycling - S_130626_EF_MetaG (SPAdes) (version 2) | ecosystem: Environmental > Aquatic > Freshwater > Lake ...
GGTTCGAGTATAAATAATTTGAAATTTTTTGCATATGGTCCCCAATGTATTTATATGGTTAAATTAAGAGAAAACATCGAACAAACACTCCCATTCATATCTGTATTATTATACGGAGAAGAAGAATACGTCGGATTAGTAATTAATCAAGACCAGTATGTCACCAGCTTCTATGATTTGAATTCTATTAAAACTCCCGACGAAAAAACACTGTTTTTAGAACAGGGTGAAATTTGGTGGTGGGAAAGTAACCGCCAAGTTCCTATTAATATTTTTCTTAAGAATGAAGTTCAGCCGTTTAAGTATGCTATAAAGACGTTTAACAGCAAAGATGTTAAAATTTTGCTAGGACCTGTAGTCAATATCTTAAGTCTAAGCATTAAAAGAGTTAAACGTAAATCAGTCCAACTAGTTAGAAAACGTTAACTAAATTCATAACTAATCTGCTCACAGATTAGATTCATCTGAACAGCTACAGCCTGTGCATAGGCCACAGCATGTGACTTCTTAAAGTAGTATTCACCATCCTCGGGCTTTGTCCAAATAGTCGTCATCACTGTCGTCCAGTCCTTCCCGATCAAGTGTCTCTTGGCCGGTCTTATCATAGCCAAAATTGCCGCAAGTTGGAGTATACTCGTCGGTTTCATTTGCCGCAGTATAGCGCCGTGGCCGTTGACATGGAATAGTAAATTGCTGAAATCGTCCTGCTCTAAAAGGTCCCATAGTGGCTCCTGCGTCATTAACTGATTTAGGTGTTCTTCGTTTTTAACACCTTTATAAATGTTTACATTTAAGAAATCAATTTTAAAATATCCACGGTCTTCTGCTGACTTATAGTCAATGTTTGATAACCCAGTAACTGGATTATGCGGAATGTCTGTTACATACACACTGGTATTGTGCGGAACTAATTTATCATCTTCAAGTCTAGTAGCTTGGACATGCGTCAATTGATCCAACGCAAGTTTGCGATCATAAAAGTCTATATCGATATCTGGCATTTTAGTGTATGACATCTGTTTCAAATAACATTAATGGTAAATTGTTTGTAAGGAATTTTGCATAACTATCTGCATCCTCTAAGTTAGAAAAGCCAGTTAACTTGACATAAACTGTGGTGTCTTCTTCGCTGAGAATCACTTCGAGGTCTAAATTTTGTAATGCATCTGTAGATGGAATGGTGCTCATAATTTTGATTCCTGAACAACTTGATTGACTAAATCTATATCGAAATTACGTGACCGAAATTTCTTTTTCCAGAAAATTGGATCAATCATTGCACCAATTGTTTCTAATTGTTCGTCGTTGAATTTATTCAATAGATCTTTGCCGGTTGTGCAATTCAATAATAACCATGGAGATATTTTTCCATCTTTAATATGGAACATGGCTCTGTTAGGATTGGCATAGATAAAGTAATGATTCCACGCAGAATTATTTTCATCGGCCCACGTAGTCATAGTATCAATTGTGCGCTCTAGTGCAGTTTCTATAGGCTCTGTCTTGATTAAATCTATTACAAATTTTTCATACAGTTCTTCTCTACACCAGTGATCAAGTTTTATATTACTGGTTACTACATAATCAATATACTTGTCTGGATATAACGGATTCACGTTGCTGATAAAACTTCCAAATTTTACAAATGCGTTGTAGTAAGGACTTTTAGCAAAGTCGTCGTAACTTTTTAAAATCTTTAACTTTTGAGTTAGAGTATAAAATCTGTTGTATGCAGTATAGCCCATGACTACATGCTTGTCAGTGCGAGCAAGATATCTACGCTTGGACTCACACATATGCACAATCAATGTTTTTTCTTTAGTGAATTTACTACCACAGTGTTCACAAACATAGTCTTGTCGGGCTTTATTATCTAGCAAGTTCAACATATCACTCGTATTTAATCGAATAGTTTTTTAATCTGAGAATCGTCATATCCGAGTCTAACGGCATGCTTTTTCAATTCATTAACTGGTGTTATTTTAGACATCAGTTCTATTTCATCTAGTTTAGCATTGGGGAATGCTTCTAATAAAAACTTTGTCTTTTTATTAGTCCCTTTTTCTTTTTTCTTGAAACCAATCCATTCATGAAAGAAAATATTTTTACTTTCATGACTGCACATACAAATTAACTGCCATAACAACTTTGGATGACTTTGTAAAACATACCAGTGCTTGTTAAAATACTCGTTGACTGCCAATACAAAATGCTCTTGAGTATCTCTATTACTGGTCTTAACACTACTGATATATCTGTTTATGATAAAAAATTCACCCTTGATTCGTTTCCTCTCTTCGTCAGAAACTTCATCCCATAGGTCTCTAGCACCTACGTCAATAGCCGCTAGTTTTTCTTTTAATTCAAGTTTTTCACTCATATGTCATTATACAATCTTTTCTGTAAGCCACAGACTTTTTATATCCCCAACTGGCTAAAATGTTAACGGATTCTTGTCCAGCTTCACCGTATATTTCCGATAGATTCTTATCTTCCATCAGTATAACTGGTTTGAATTTTTTAATTGTTTGCTCTGCGCCCCTAATAATATGGGGCTCGTAACCCTCGCAGTCAATTTTAATAAATCCACAACTGGCAAAATTAAACGAGTCAATAGTTCTAATTACTTCATCGCCGCCGTCAATTGCTGGGTCAACGTGTGTGCCAAAGGAATTTTTTACATACTTCAATGACACATTTTTTTCTTGATCACCTAGACCGCAATCAAAAACCTTAACAGATGTTAGGTTAAACTTTGCAATATTTTGCTCTAAACATGCTCGAACCTTTGAATCCAATTCAAATGCATATACGTTGTTAAATCGTTGATGCAAGTGATGAGACATTATGCCATAATTTGCACCAGCGTCTATGGCACTGTCGAACTCTTTGACAAATTTTAATGCGGCAATCAGTTGATCTTTTTGATAATCGAGAACTCGACTAGTTGTCTTATGGCTCCACTTATTCTGCTTTGCCACAGCCTTCGTCAATGCTTTATCGTTGTCTAAGACAATCCAATCGGATATATTATTTGCCATAACTTAATTTATATATTAGTATAACATTATCCAAGGCCTTTTGTAAAGAGGGATTGGTGGATGCGGCTTTGCGTATGTCGCCCCACATCTTGTCTTCCATAATATGATGACTTAGTGGTCTACCATCACTGGTTCTGTGATCATAATCCCAACCAACTTCTTTACGTGTGCTAGGTTCAGCACCGAACTCTCTTGCATACACTATACCGTCTGCACGTTCGTATATGTATGTTGTTTCTGAATTAAGTTGTCCCATGTTTGTTGAACCCCACAGTTTCTCTTGCAATATCATCGTGGTCGAATTCTGCCCAGTATAATTCAAATGCAATGCAATCTTCAACTGCTTCGAATTGATGATATTCTCCAGGTGCAACTTTGGTATATTGCCCTGCTTCTAACATAGTCTCGTCAACTAAATCATAGTTGTTTTTCCAAACACGAATTATCATTTTTCCAGATTCAACAAAGAATCCGTTCCATTTAAATTTGTGTTTGTGTTTACTACATACACCACCAGCTTTGGCCTCAATGCGATGAAATTCTAAAACACCGTTGGCTTCTAGTAGCTCAGTTTGTCCCCATATTTTACCTTGTTTCATAATATTTTACTCATGTCAATAATTTCGCTTTGTCTACTTACTTCTTTAGTAAAGTAAACACACGGTGGCTTTGGTCCGTCAGTTAACGGCACTGCTAATAAATGATTGTTTTTTAATTTAGGAAAAAACCATTTAACGTCATTGTAAAAATTTACAATTTCGATCTTATAAAAATCCATTTTAAAACTGCTTAAGGGATTAAAACAAAATGCTTCAAATCCTCTATCATTTAAACTGGTTAACGGCAATACTTCAATGTCGTTGCCAGTTTGACTGTCGCCTACAGCAATGCTCCAATCAATGGGCATTGTGATTTCGTGTTGACCTATTCTAAGAACCATTGCAGGACTGTTAAATGATTCTAAAAAGATTAAAGGAACAAAAAAGAAATCTGGTTCTTTTGGATCACTGTTATCTAGCACGGCAAACCGCATGTCATCATCTACTTCTTCTGGTAGGTTGTTTAAGTCGAAACTTTTATTGTCTAATGTTAATATATACATATTTTTTAATTCCAATCTACTTTTTCTAAAGTAAACGGATATTTTGCTTCCTTGTAAAATTTCTTTCTTGTAGTCAGATGCTTCTTAGCATACTTGCAAGTGCTGGTTAGATCCCATATCTGCACAAAGTCTTTGTCTTCTGCTTTTCTAATGCCACGACCTATTGACTGAATAACTCGGACAAACGATTTGCCAGGCTCCAGAAGAACCAAGTTAAAGATCCTAGGTATATTAATACCAACAGCCGCGACACCATAGGTTGCAACAATAATTTTGTTGTCAGCAGTTTTAATTTCGTCATATTCTGTTTTCCTATCTTTGGTCTTTACTGCTCCTGAAACAAAAACAGCATCCTCTAATTCATTAATGATAAATTTGCCTGAATCAATCCTATTAACCAGCACTAATGTATTTCCCGTATCCGATATACTTTTGATCAGTTTACTCAGGTATGCCATGCGATCATCGTCTGTTACTAGGTATTTTAATTCTTCAGCATAGGTTGGAAATTCTGGCAAATCTAACAATTGAACAATGTTAACGTGACAGTTTGATAACACGCCTTTTTCTTGTAGTTCATGAGCTTGAATAGAATTAATCACCGGCCCAATACTGGCAAAAATTGCCTGACTTTCGAAATCTTCTTTAGGCACAGTTCCAGTTAATCCCCAACGTATAGGTGCGTTGCAGAAGTTTTGTGTAAGTAGATTTTTCAGCACATCGGCCTTGGCCATGTGGACTTCGTCGACGATCACAGTTCTTACGTCATTGAGGAATTCTGCTAATGTAAGTATAGTATGCTCTTGATTTTTACTTTTCTTGTCTAGAATGTTAAGACTTTGCCAAGTGCAAATTGTGTGTGTTTTACCAAGTTCTTTTCGATCGCCATAGTATACTCCAACGTCTAGTCCACAGTTACGAAAGTCTTCTTCTGTTTGTTCTACTAGACTTTTATTAGGCACAATGGTAACAGTGCGCCCATACTGTTCGCATATTTTACTCAGCGTTGCTGTAATAATAGTTTTACCAGCGCCGGTGGCAACTTCTTGCAGAGCTTGGGGATTTTCTAAAAATCTGTTAATGACATCGTATTGATAATCACGCAGTCTTATGGGCTCGCCTTCCTTAATGTGCCCCTTGGGCCAAGTCAAGTCTCCCCAAAAGTCTTCTTGAACTTTAGGAAATGCTATCTGTATTGGCTCTCGTAGATCTTCAACTTCTTCAACATCTATACCACTGTCTGCCAGTATTTCCAATACACGCTCTAATTGATTAACATACCCGTTGCCACCGAGGCCAAACAATGTAGAAGTGCCATCCCAACGGCCAAGTCGATACCTGGGCATGTATCTTGCATAGGGGATTTCATATTTGAAGGCATTGCTTAGTTTTCGCCTGACTTCTAAACTGAGGCCTTCTAATTTAATGTTCACTTCGTCGCGTATTATTAATTTACACAATTTCTTCTATTGCCTCTTTTAACGGTTTCTTGTCTTGATAATGTATTACTAAATCACAATAGTCTGTTAACAGTTTAACTCTGTTAGAACCTAACACTTGTGCCAGCACTAACACTGATTTAGGTTGCCACTTTAATTTTAATAAAAATTTTGGAATTTTTAGGTTCGTGATGCCTGCAATGACTGTATTATTATTTAATGGTTGATTGTATTGAAATTGGCTGATCTGCTCGTTGAACGGTTTACCATTTTGATCATTGTCATGTCGAAAGTAAATTCCCACGCCTTCATTGACATTATTTTCTACTAACGAGTTTCTCAAAATTTTGAGATTTTTCTCAGATTTTTCAGGCAAATTATCAAAAATTACCAACATTGGAAATCTGTTTAGTTCTTGCAAACTTGACACAATATCATTCAACTCGTGTGTCTTTGATGATAGAAAAATTTGTGAACTTGTCCGAGTGGCAATTTTTTCAATGAGATTCTTTTCTGATTTTTTCTGAAAAATACTGTGAAAAATTTCGTATTGATACCCAATTTTTCGGTCTTCTAACAAAATGTTATTATTGCCTATTTCACCTACTTCTGCCGATACACGATTTTTTAAATTTTCACTGGCATCAACGTCTATGTAGATTTTATCTTTATTTTCTTGTTTTAAAATTTCAAAAATTTCTCGGTGCGCTTCTAAAATTTCAGGAGAAATTTCAAAATTTTGTGATTTTACAAGTTCAACTAACTGATACAGATCTAACTCTGAATAAGGAATTTGCCACACGTTATTTTTTATTCGCACCAGGGGTGTTGACAATTTATTTTTTAATTCGTCTAATTTTTTAGTAAAAGTTTTGGTATGATTAAAGCCAATTTCTATAAAAAATCGGTCAGGATTTGAATTTTTTACAAGGTGCAGATATTTGAAACGTTGTATAACTCTAAACGATTCACTCCAGTTGGGCTTTTTTATAATTTCAGATAATTGGTGGAAATGTTTAATATTTTCTCCGATAATCTTTATTGCCAGGTCCGCCTGACGTTCGGTGACATATATGTTTGCAGTCATTTGCTTGGACAAACTGGCTAAAATTTCGTCATCTCGATGATTGATAGATTTCAATGTGCGAGTATCTGTGTATTCTTTTAAAAAATGGTCAATGCTGGTCATAGTGTTATTATACACTGCTTAATATTTTTGTCAACCTTATTTTTAAGTTAAATATTCGATATTAATTTAAAGATACCTATGAATCGCTCAATATCAGTAGTTACTACATTCCACAAAAAAGGTTACGATGATTACGGCTCGAAGATGATTGATACATTTTTAGCCAAGTGGCCAAAAACTGTTAAATTATTTGTCTATGCCGAAGATTGTCAAGTAACACAGACTGCAGAAAATCTCGTAGTGTTAGATTTACTGCAAGCATCACCAGAATTAACAGCATTTAAGGAAAAGTGGAAAAATGTTCCTATGGCTAACGGAGATATTTCCAATGTTCCTAAATTTTCAGGAAGAAAAGATCGCCACAAACCTTTTAAATGGGACGCTGTGCGATTTAGTCACAAAGTATACAGTATTTTTCATTGTGCAACCACCTGTAGCACTGATTTATTATTATGGATGGACGCTGACATGGTATGTCATAGTGATATTGATTATGACACCATTCTAAGACTGTGTCCAGCAGAGAAAGATTTATGTTTTCTAGGAAGAAAAGGAAAATTTAGTGAATGTGGCTTGTATGCAATGAATCTACAAAGCCAACCCACTCTGCATTTCTTAAAAGATTTTCAAATGTTCTATGATGATGCAGAAAATGGTATTTTTAGACTAGGCGAGTGGCATGACAGTTTTGTATTTGATGCAGTCCGTAAAAATCACAAGCTACGAGAACTTGACTGGAGTGGTCATTTGATAACCGGTGAAGGTCATCCGTTGATAAATTGTGAGTGGGGTGCATACCTTGACCATCTCAAAGGCGATAGAAAAACTTATGGCCAAAGCAAGCGACAAGATTTAAGAGTAAATCGCACAGAACAATATTGGAGTGAGATTAAATGAAGCAAGTTCACGGATTCTGGTTTCCAGACTACGATACGCATTTTCCAAGAATGCTAGATAAGAGTTTAAAGAATGATGGTGTGGTAAGATACCAATGGAGAGCCAGAGAACTAGCAATAGCGGAGTCAACTCCTCGAAGAATTTGTATAGACATAGGAGCCAATGTTGGCCTGTGGAGTTGTGAGCTTGTGGAACATTTTGATCAAGTGATTGCATTCGAACCTGTAGAAGAATTCCGTAAATGTTTTGAACGCAATGTTAAGAAATCTAACTACATTATGCACCCATGTGCGCTGGGTCGTGAAGAAAGTTTTATCAACATGAATATTGTTGAAGGTAACACTGGTCACAGTCATATTGACACTAGTTCTATTGGGCAAGGCACTATTCCGCTGAAAACACTCGACAGTTTTAACTTTGATAACATTGATATGATTAAAATTGATGTTGAAGGGTTCGAAGAAGAAATACTTGCAGGTGCCGAGCAGACTATTTTACGAAATAAACCTATACTTGCCATTGAACAACAAAAACACGAATATAAAGATGCCATGGTTGAACTTCCGTCAGTGAGAATGTTAGAACGTTGGGGATATAAGGTTGTGGGACAAGTTAAAAAAGATTGGATATTAAAATGGACGGATTAAAAATTAGATTTTTCAGTGATGCATACAAAGGCAAACGTGCCAGTCATCGCCTTAGAGGTGAAGTTACTGCTCGTGCGTTGGCTGAACAAGGCTATGACAGTAAGGTCCTCACAGACTGGGCAGATGTAGATGCTAATACCATTATGGTTTTTCTTAAACGCAGTCAACCTCACAGCATTCAACGTGCAAAGGATCTAGGAGCCACAACTATCTATGATCTATGTGACAATAAGTTTGAAGAAAAAGAAGAATACGAGCCGTGTTGTCAAACAGCTGACTTAGTGTCAGTTAACAGCATTAACATGGGTATTAGCACTAAACATCACACCGGTAAAGACAGTATTGTCATGCCGGATCCTTTTGAAAGACCTAAACTTCCCCCTAAGTTTGCGCCAAGTAGCACAGTAAAATTATTATGGTTTGGCAGTCAAAGCAGTTTTAAATTTTTTCCATTTGTTGAAATTTGGCAACGATTAGAACAAGAAATAGGCAATTACAAATATACTATGATCAGTGCCAAAACTGATCGAGTGTTGAATAAAATGAAGACTAGGCAAAGTAAAGGACAAGTTACCGGGATTAACTTTGATAAAATTGATATGCGTGAATGGTCGTGGGATCTACAAGGCGAATTGCTGAGAGACTGGGACATTGTGTTAATGCCAGTGCAAACAGAAAATCCTAGAACTGATACAAAAAGTGCCAATCGATTAATTGACAGCATTATTTCTGGTAAATTTGTTATCACAACGCCTTTACACAGCTATCAAGAATTTGCACCGTATACCTGGCAAGGAGATTATATTGAAGGCATTAAATGGGCATTGGCTAATCCTAACGAAGTGTTAAAAATGATCACCGCTGGACAAAAATATGTAGAAGAAAACTATTCGGCTCATGTATTGTCTAAGAAATTCATAGACGAAATTATTAAACAAACAAGGACATAATATGGGAAGCCCCAACGATTTAATTTACATTAAGACAGTGTGTCCGACATTTGCAGGTTCGATATTGGAAATCGGGGCCAGAGAAAACTCTACCGGGTTTCGGGGCCACTTTGCGCCTACCAAAGGTCAACCCCGTATTGCTACAGAATACGTTGGCACTGATATAGAGCCCGGAATAGATGTTGATGTTGTATGTGATTTAACAGCTCCTGAAAATCCGTTGCCTAAAAATCATTTTGATCTTGTGATCTGTTGTAGCGTAATGGAACATGTGCCAAATCCCTGGGTCATGGCTGAAAAAATATCAGAGCTGGTAAAGCCTGGCGGTAAACTATATATTGCAGTTCCGTGGGTTTGGAAATATCATGGGTATCCTAAAGACTACTATAGATTTACTCATAGTGCTATAGAATATCTATATCCAAATTTCACATGGGGTAATTTTGCTTGGTCAAGCACCTCCGAAGGTGATATTCAATGGCAAGAGATGGATCAAATTACCGAACGTAAAATGATAATTGCCGAGCACGATGCCTTTGGAAAGAAAACTAAAAAATATATTAAATATCTGTCTATCAATATGTTCGGAACAAAAAATGCTTAATGAAAAAATACAAGAAAAAATAAATCAAAAACTTCCTGTGCGATTGCATCTAGGTTGCGGTAGTGTTAAGATGGAAGGTTATTTAAATGTTGACGGGGACTACATGTCGCACGATCCTGAAGTAACTATCCAAGATATCACCAAACCATTTCCTATTTTAGACAACACTGTAGATGAAATTTTAACGGTGCATGTCATCGAACACATTAGCAGACAACATATTCCTCCTATGTTTAAAGAGTTCTATAGAATTTGCAAAACAGGTGGATTTATTGCAATAGAATGGCCTGACTTATTAAAGATGTGCCAAGAGGTTGTAAACAATCCAGAGTGTTTTTGGACGCATGATAAACGGTTAACTAAACGAACAATATCTGGAATTTATGGCGATAGTGCTAGGTATCCCGATCCTACAATGTTACACAAGTGGGGATATAGTGCTGAAAGTATGAGACGACTGTTCATTGAAGCTGGATTTTCAACAGTGCTAATTCAACCTAACCTACATCAAAAAAGTCCAATAGACAGTAGAGTAGTAGCATACAAATAACATGGCAGCGCAAGTAATCAAAGAGCTTCACGGCTTTTCTGGAACTCAAGTGTTATTGATGAAGAAACATAATCGACTGTTTGTTCGAAAAGTTGGTGATGTTGAAAGAAATGTTGAGAGGATGTATGCACTTCAAGATCGATTTCCATTGCCCATAATTTACGGGTATTCTAAAAATAAACTTGATATAGAATACGTGCATAGTTTAGACGTCAAAACTTATCTAAAAACAAATCACTATGACAAACTTTTACAATTTTTAATACAGTGTTTGGAAATGTTTTCAGAAAGCCCTATAGAAAAAGATTACACACAAGTTTACATTCACAAATTAAGTCAAGTCGACTTTACAGATATTCCGTTTACAGCGCAAGAATTGTTAGATCGATTACCTAAAATTTTACCGTCAACAAATTATCACGGTGATTTAACTTTAGAAAATATACTTTACAATGATACACGAAATTTTTTATTGATTGATTGCCAAACTACTGAATATGATTCTTATATTTTTGACATTGCAAAATTAAGACAAGATTTAGAATGTGGATGGTTTACTAGGTATGATAATGCTATGATTGATGTTAAAATAAGACATATTCAAACTGAAATATTAAACAAATATCCATTAGCAAATAACGATTACTTATTGATATTGATGTTGCTAAGGGTTTATAGATACAGTAAACCTGACACTTATGAAAGACAATTCCTTAAAGATTGGATGAAAATACTATGGAAATAATTATGCCAGCGGCGGGTCTATCAACTAGATTCCCAAACATGCGGCCAAAATATACACTAACTGATTACACAGGTAAAATGATGTTTGAACGGTCATTAGAACCGTTCATAGGCAAGCATCATATTACCATCGGCATACTTAAAGAGCACGAAGACAAGCATGAAATTATCAAATATGTAGAACAAGAATATGGTGATAAAATTACCGTGGTAATTTTAGAAAACAGAACTACAGGACCCGCTGATACAGTTTATCAAATTATTAAAAAAATTAATCTTCATGACGAAGAAATATTAATTAAAGATTGCGATAGCTTTTTTGATCATACATATCAAGAAGGAAATTATGTATGCGTGTCCAGTATTAAAAACCACGATATATTAAAAAGATTAGGTTCAAAGAGCTTTATCATTGCCAACGATCAAGGGTTAATCAATACCATTATAGAAAAACAAGTGGTATCTGATAAATTCTGTGTAGGTGGTTACAAATTTGAGTCTGCTTATATGTTTACAGAAACATTTGAAAAATTATCAAATACACATATGAAAGAAATATTTGTTAGTCATATCATTGAAGAATGTTTAAATGATTCACATGTTTTTAAAGAAAGTCTAGTGACTAATTATGTCGATGTAGGCACTGCTGAAGAATGGTTCGAACATAACGACAAGTCTGTTATATTTTGCGATATAGATGGCACATTAATCAAAGCACAACCTCGACATGCATACAATCAAGCACCTACTCCATTAGAAAAAAATGTAGATCGATTACACCACATGGTGTCAACGGGATGTTTAATAATTTTTACCACGGCAAGACCGGCACAATACCACAATAGCATATATAAAATGTTAGAAAATTTAGGATTTACGGATTTTCAATTGCTCACAGGTTTACCTAATGCAAAACGTATTTTAATCAATGACTACAATGAAGCTAACCCATTTCCCAGAGCTATTGCCATTAATTTAAAAAGAGACACTGACAATTTAGGAGATTATCTATGATGTTAGCCGTATTTTATACCGGTGATGTGAGATATAATCAAGATTTAGCTAACAGTAATCATCAAAAATTATTTAAGCAATTAAAAGAAATTATTCCAATTTCTGTATATAGATTTACCAAAGATGATTCAAATCGCGGCGTGTGCCCCTTTGACCCGCCTTCAAATATTGAAGATCCAGATAATGTTTATCGTCGAGGATACGGTGGTGCTGTTCAAGTATGGGACTTCTTAAGAGGGGTTGAAAGAACTACTGAGCAATTTGTAATGAGAATAAGGACTGACTTATGGTTTACTCCGTCTAGCATTGAATGTATCTGCAACGAAGTTAAAGAAATGATTGCAGGCCGCAGTGACATTAGTTATTTTGGCAGTGACTGGATCAATGAAAATGCCGGGGTTAAAAATAATAGATTACCAGTGCATATAGACTTTGACAACGTTATCCAGGATTTTGTTGTATTAGCCAATCGTGATAAACTAAAGCCTAAAGACCAGTGTATTGATGATATCAATAAATTAAATCCAAATAAAAGACGCAGTGGCAATAAAGTTTTTAGATTTATAATTCCTACTACACAGCATGAAATAGATGGTGCCATTAAACGTATACAACACGCAGAAGTGTATAGAACACTTTGTCAAATATGGTTAATTCGTAGACACTATGAAGGCTATCCGTTAGATATGGAAGTGTGTAAACATTATATTCAAAGTTACATCATTGACGAAAAGGCCAAGGGTGGCAAAAAACAACTGATAGACCCACACCCCATGCAAGAAGCAGTTAATTGGTGGCGCAGGCAATTCGGGTGGCCGCCGAGAAAAGTTGAAGTTGGTCGATGGACTGCATGGCAATCGTTAACACCAACGTTGGCTGTGATGTTTATTGGCCTTAAAAGATTTACTAAAACAACCAAAGCCAATCATAAAAAAGTATTAGAAATATTAGAAAAAAAATACGGTATTAACATTTATGATTTTTATAGAGATACTGCTGATCCAGATTGTCCGTTTGACCTAAGTGGTAAAGTGCAAGTATGGGATTACTTAAAAGGCAAAGATAAAGTAAAAGAAGAAATTGTTATAAAAATACGGTCAGATGTTTATTTTACAGACAGTGCTATTGTTGCACTGTGCAAAGAAATCGACAATGTAATTGCTCAAGAAACTGACGTAGTTTATATGGGTATTGATTTTATGAATGATTATTCTGCTGTCCATAAAAGAGAAGATGCTAGAAGCGTTAAAGGTGGTAAGGTTACAGATTTTGTAATTGTTGCTAGAAAAGACAAACTCGCCGACACTGATACTATTATAGAAGTGTTAAATCATAGTAAGGGTAAAAGTGGAAATAAAACTTTTAATCTAATTATGTCAGAAACAGCAAAAGCAACAAAGGTCAGCTGCCAAATGTATATTGTTAGAAAAGAATATGACAAATATGATAATTGGGATATTTACTGGGACTGGTGTAGTCAGTATATTAAATCACCCGACGCTCAAAAATGGGTCTTAGAGAATGTAAATACTATCAGAGGATTTTAACATGAATATTATTGGAGGATTTTAATATGCCGAGCACATATTATTTAGAAAGTGTAGAGTTAGGAAAAAAGTTTCAAAAAGAAAACTCTAGTTGGGGCGGCAACGATTGCAAAAACTATCACAATCAGATTAGAGTTCTAATGGACAAATATAATGCTAAAACTGTGTTAGACTACGGCTGTGGCAAAGGTCAACAATATATCGATGTCGTATCATATGGATTACCACATGGTATCATGTCCAAGCCAATGAATTTCCAAACTCGAATCAATGCCGAAAGTGTTTATAAATTTGATCCCTGTGTTGAAAAATTTGACATAGAGCCATTAGGTCAACAGTTTGATGCTGTTATATGCACACAGGTATTAGGCAGTATTCCGGACGACGATTTAGGTTGGCTTAAAGACAAATTGATGAACTATGCTACAAAGTTTGTATTCATTGGGTTACATAATCCGACCAAACCTCCCAAACTTAAAAAAAGAATGTATAATTCAACGTATCTAAGTTACGACCGCAGTGTAGAATGGTATCAAGAACAATTTAAAGATTGGCAAGGGCCAGACCTATATTGGTGGTTTAGAGACACTGACCATCAAATTAACAATTGGTATCAAGTCAAGTAAGGCAGGAATTGTTTATAAATTAATCCCTGTCTGCTTTCTTCATCAGTCCAATGGCAAGCGGCCAAATCATATGCCCACTGTGTTCTATCAAATAACACAGGGGCATTTATACTTGTAATACTTTTGTTAGCAACGTCCCAACAGACACTACTGCTGTCGTCTACCCACAATGGCACACCACTAAGAATACTGGCCACTCCACTGCTACTGTTAAAGACCAGCGAAGATCTAGCTTGTTTTAAATCTTCCATCAGTGGTTTGTGTATGCTATCACTGATTGAAATATTATGACCAAGTAATGGTTTTAAGTCAGATATCCTGCCGGGGTGCGGGCGCAATATAATGGGTAAATCAGTATGTTGTCTAACTTGTCGTATTTTATCTCGAGCCCATTCAACCGGACTGAGACCTTTCATACCCCAGCCACCGTCTCGCTGAATTAAAAATAAAATATAGTCACCATTGGTTTTCCAATCTGACATAGAAATTTTTAAATCATTAGATAATTGATTCCACCGATCGCTGGTTGAATTTTTATTGGCATATTCGCCTTTGTCGTATTGCACATCGTTAATACTATATCGTAAATATAAACTTTCTTGATCGCGGAATTTAAAACAGTTTGCATCAACCGACATTACATGATTACCGCTGAGCCGTTGTTTTTCTACAATTTCAGCACGAAGTTTAATATTAGGAGTTGTTTGTATAGGACTAGGCCAACCTAATATTACTGCCAATTTAGCTGGACGAAATATATGCTGGCTTTCTATATGAACACTAGCGCCACACTTTCTTGCACCGTCAGCAAACGCCCTAAGCGTGTCTATCTTTCGCCCAGGTGTTTGTTTATGTATAGAACTAAAGTAGACTACAACGTCATGCATGATCGTTTAAAATTCTCCACGCTGTGCCGTCCATCATTTCTGCTTCGGAGAATTGGCTATAAGCCAAATGGGCGGCCCATGCTACTACTTCATCTAATGGTGGGTAGTAAGGTGTATCTATCTGTGTTAAATCGTTAGAACTAACACTGTGAGCAGCATTAGGACCAAGAGTAAATGCAGGCTTTCCTAATAACACTGCTTCTGTGGCTGCAATACTGTTGTAAGTTACAAGACAATGCACATCACGTTCTAATGCCATTTCCATTGTGTCTGTTGAACTACGTTCACGGCGGCTGAGTTTTTCTCTAATAATAATAGGTCGATCAGTGTTTGCTTTAATAGTGTTTACTGTGTTTTCAATCCACTCTTTTAAATTAAGACCAAAGTTTTCCATAGCTTTGCCGCTAGGTGGGCAGATTAGAATACTACGACCTGGTCTAAACTTACGCTTTTGCCAGCCAATTAGTGACAGTCTGTCTAACGGTCGTTCAATCACCGGACCTATGTTCTGCATGGCATTTTTTGTAATTCTATGATAAAATTTCTTTCTCACATTGCCAAAGTATCCAGTGTCGATATAGTAGTAATCTCGACCCTTTGCTTCACATGCTCGCATGTGTTTGCTTTTAGTTATTCCACGAAATACCACAGGAGTCATTGATGATTCAATTTTATCATAATTAGTAATTTGTCCACCACTGCCCATGATAAACGATTTCATATAAGGATCATATACATGACCTTTAGGATCATTGGGATCACGTCCGCCATCGGCTGCAAACACAGTTCCATTGTCTAACATTTTCACTTCCTTGATAATTTTTTCATAATCTTCTCCATACCAATCACCTGCCGGGTCTACTCTGTAACGTAATATATTGTGAAATAAACTTGTCACTTGTGGCGGTAAATTTTCAAACGGGTGCTTTACAGTTTCAGGTTCAGGAGGTTTTAATGTTTCGAGGTATTTGTATTTTTCTCTTTCCCAATTAGCACCATATTCACAATTTACGTAGTTATCGAACCAAGGACCACCTTCTGTATAGTGTATAATTTTAGGTTTTCCAGACTCGGGTGTTTCTTTATACCAGCCCACTAACCAATTATAAACTGCAGGTAACTCACCTATTTCTTCATCAGGTAGCCATTCGAATCTATGAAGGAATTGTCCAGTTTCAGTGTTAATTGTTTCTTGTGTTAGCTGCTTATTACTGGGGTGTCCGCAGTTCCATAAGATAACACTTGACCAATTTTTTCTAGGATAGATGTATTGTCGCTTACCGTCCATCTTAGTTTCATTTACTGGATTGTAATCATGTTTTACAACCATGACAGCATATTGTTCATTGGCATGAGATATAATGTCTTCAACGCCGATGTTCCATAATACGTCACAATCGCAAAACACTGCCCAACCATCAAACCCTGTTAATTCTGGAACTAAAAATCTTGTAAATGTAAATTCAGTAGATGCCAGTGTATCTTTAGGCCTGTCATACTTGCCTTCTTCGATTAGCTTACTTCTAATCAGCGGTATCACTTCAACATTGTGAGATCTTGCTTTAATACTAAATTCACAAACTTTATATGCAATATCTTCTCTAGAGTCATAGCCTACAAATACCTTGATAGGTTTTACTATTCTTTCTTTGTTGTTTTCTTCAATCATACCAATCTTTCAATTTTTGTTTTGCCGATCCGTCTCTTAGTTCACTTACATGAAATTGTCCGTAGGCCAAGTGGCATGCCCATGCATGTAATTTATCTTGATTAGCATAATATGGATTTTCTATTTGACTTAGATCTTGCAGTGATACAGGGCTGGCTGCATTTGCAGGAGCCATGGTAAATGCTGGTATTCCGTGAAAAATACTTTCAATTGCGGCTACGCTGTTAAATGTTACTAGTGCAAATACATCATTATCGAGAGCTCGTTGCAGTGTATCTGTCGAAGTTCTATCTTCTCTTTTAGGCGCTCGTTCTCTGACTTCAATAGGCCGGTCTGTATATTTTTTAAGAGTTTCGACAGTATCTTCTACCCATTTATCTAATTCAATTCCGTAGAATTTGCAAGGTTTTTCATCAGGCTTGGCAATTAAAATTTTACGTCCATCTTTCTTCCAAGGTCTAAATTCTTTATTAAATCGTTTTAATCGATCATCTGGTCGAGGTATTATTTCACCGTGCTGTAAATTATTTTTAACAATTCTATGCCAGTATTTCCACCCCTGTGGGTTTGACACAGTTCGTTCGTTGCCAAAATAACCAGTGTCTATGTAATAGAATGTTCTGTTATCTTCCCAACATTTTTTCATTACTTTGTGTTTGAGAATGCCACGCAATACAATAGGATCACTGCCGCTGTTATAGTCGAAAAATTCTTCGCTGACCACAGTATCTCGACAACCGGCGGCAAACATATTGACATACGAGTCATCACCGTTTTTGCTTAGAAAAAGCCATCTACTCATTTTCTTTCAATGTCCTCTTCTACACAGTCGTCACCGTATTGAATTTCAATTAATTTAAGTGGCCGATCTGTTTCGTTGCACAACATGTGCCACTGTCCGCATTTAATAAAGATATTGTCATGCAGACCGTAATGCCCAACTAAGTCATGATCGCTCGAACTGTCTAGTGTGTAAACTGCGGCTTCACCTTCGGCAACAAACCAGAATTCTGCACGATGATCATGTCGTTGCATACTTAGGCATGTCTTTGGTGTAACTGTAAGTTCTTTGAGTTTAGTGCGTTTTCCAACTGTGTGCAGAACACGATAATACCCCCAGGCTCGGGTTGTCTTTGGAGTTTTCCATTCTTCTAAAATCCAACTACTACTATTAGCTTTGTTTTCGCCACCTACACCGAACACAAACTCTACATTGTCAACTACCATTTCAGGAATGTTTTCCTTGGTGCGATCGCCTCCATTGGCAAATATCACAGTTTCATGAGGATACAATGCGTTGACGTTTTTTATTGCTTCGATTGCTGTATTGTCTGTATCATTGAATAAAATAACGTGATCAACCATCTTTAGATTTTCTATCAAAGTTACTCGTTCAGTTACAGGCATGAAAGGCCTACCTTTTTTACGGGTAAGCCAATCATCTGAATTAACGCCGACTATTAAAACATCCCCTAATTTCTTTGCAGATTTTAGGTATTCTATGTGTCCAGAATGGATGGGGTCAAAGCCACCTGTTACTAATACTATTTTTCTCATAGTATTATTTACAATGTAGCATCCTCCATTCCTGCAACTCTGAGTTTAACAATGTTGGTTATTTGCCATTGTTTTTGATCTAGAGCTTTAGTAATGCCTAACCATTTATTTCTAAGCAATGCAAATTCGTTGATAATTTTTTCAAAATCAACAACATCACTTTCGCCGTCTACATATTTTTCTACGTCTCTACTAGTTAACGCTCTTTGATAGTTTTCTAAATACTTACGAAAATGTTGACTTCTTAAACGTCTACATTCTATATTTAGATATTCTAAGATAGCTTCAATTTCCTGTAGTTGATTAAATCGTTGTTCAACAATGCCGGGCATATTAGCGGCTGCTTTTTCTAAATTGCCGGTGATACGACATTCAGTTTTAGCCTCTAGTAGTTCGTCATTAAAATGTTCAACAGCATCAGGTATATAGGAAATATCCTTACTGATCTTAGAATACCATGTCATAGATTAATCTTCAAAGTCTGTGTCAATTTCTTCTTCGTATTCCGGATCTTCGCTAGTTTCATCAAGATAATATTCTATAGCTTTGTCTAAAGTTTCATCAGTGCCAGTGGCACCTGCTAACGCTTTATCTGTGACACCGTAGTCGGCCATTAGTTCAACGTAACGGTCGGCTACTGTTTCTAAAGTTTTCTTATCAAGATATTCTTTAAACAAAAGCCAAATATCGGCAATCTGATTCTCATTCATTTTCTACGGTTTCCTCTAGTTGTTTGTCCTTGGTGGATTTTTTATGATTAGGGAAATCTTCCATGATCATATTTAATTTATCTTCTTTCCACTCTTTTCTGTAGTGTAAGTGTTCTTCACCATGGCTGTCAACAAACTTGAGTCTATTACCTGACTGTGTCAATAGACCTGCTTTTTCAAACATATCTACTAGACCAGAATGGGGGTTCATGCCTTTATCGTATGGGATTTTAATCTGCAATGTCTCAAAAGGTTTGCTATAACGTGTCTTCATAATCTTACATGAAGCACGAATACCATTTACTTCTGTGACTTTGTTACCATCTTCATCTTCTTTTAATTTGAGTTTCTTCATGGCAACAACAATACTACTTGCGTAGACAAATCCTTGTCCGCCACTAATCTTGTCATCTGGGTCAAACATGTCTTGACTAGCGTATGTGTGATTAGTGCATACTAATCCAACATTGTGACTACCAAACATATTAACGCAATTACGAACTAATGCTGTAAGTGCTTTAGGTTTACGGCCCATATCGCCTTTAAGGTCACCTGCTTCAAACTGGTTGATATCGGTTGGGGTAAGTAACATACCCAAGCTGTCTATGACAAACAAGACCTTTGGACGCTCTTCCATAACTTTATACTCTTTCATGAATTCGTGGATTGTTCTTGCCACATCATCAATCATAGCCATATTAAGTTTAAGAAGTTTATCTTCATTAGTATCTACACCAAGTGCGTGTAGCCATGCTTCGTCAAGTGCGTTTTCACTATCGATTAAGATAACATAAATGCCTTGCTCTTGTGCGTTCTTAACAATGTTGCCAGAACAAATATAACTCTTGCCAGCGCCTGATTCGCCAGCAAATACAGTGACCTTACCTAAAGGAATACCTTTGTTAAAGTCGCCGCTGATTAGATAGTTCAGCGCAAAATTGCCTGTGCTAATCCAATCCGTAGGATCGTTAAACCCTACACCTAGACCATCAATGCTTTTAGTCAAGGTTTTACGAAATTTCGATAAATCGAAGGCTTTAGTTGCCATTGTTGTTTTCTCCTTAAATGATTATAAAAGGGGGCGAACCCCCTTTTATTAGCTAGCTTTGCGATTACGAATCATAGCCAAGATGTCATTGGCTTTAGAATCACCAGAAGATTTAGGTTCTTCTACTCGAGCTTTAGGAGCTGCCGGCTCATCATCAAAGTCGTCTGCTACTGCTGGAGCAGGTGCTGCCTTGCGGGCAGTATTAGGATCACCAGTGTTCTGGCTCATACCAGCTGGTTTAAAGTATTGTCCCCAACGTTCCATGTCAAAGGCGTCGCCATTAACACTTGCTTCAAACATTTCTTTAATAACCTTGATCTCAACATCGCCTGGTTTCTTAGGCAAATAGTCACGAAGATTAAATAAGCCATTTGCTGTCACTGCTGACTGCTCGTCGTCACTCAACGGACGCTCACGACGACTCCACTTGCTAGTAGAGTAGTCAGCAAATCCACCTTTGCTAGTTTTGATTAATTTAAAATCAACACCATGCAATGCATCTGTTGGCAAGTCTTCCATTTCTGGATCCATCAATGCGCCACGGATAAGTTGGAAAATCTGTGGGCCGATAATGAATCGACGAATTGGATTCTCAGGGTGACTTTCTTCTTTAAGACCGTC
>Ga0209191_1000899_pt1 | contig 20782 bp, 19 predicted proteins | sample S_130626_EF_Meta_FD_187320 | JGI IMG/M metagenome (GOLD analysis project Ga0209191, IMG submission 187320) | Freshwater microbial communities from Lake Simoncouche, Canada to study carbon cycling - S_130626_EF_MetaG (SPAdes) (version 2) | ecosystem: Environmental > Aquatic > Freshwater > Lake ...
GTCCAATATCGCCCATTACAAAACATCCAGGGTGACGGTCTGCAACTTTACGTGCAATTACAGCGCCTGCCTTATTTAACTCTGCAAGACGATCTTCAAGTCCATGCATGGCAAGACGGCCAGCAGTTCCACCAAAAGTATTTGTCGTAATGAAATTAGCACCAGCTGCTGCATATGCCTCTAGAACTGCTTCGATCTCTTCTGGCTTTTCAACATTCCAAAGCTCGGGTGCACCGCCATCGGTAAGTCCACGATCTTGCAACATTGTGCCCATCGCGCCATCAGAGACAAGAGTTGCTTTCTCCAACGCTTCATAAATTGCAGACATTACTTTTCTCCCAGGGCATCTAAAAGTGCAGAAAGTTTTTCTTCACTTAATTCCTTTTCAAGCTCTTCAACAATTCGCGCTCCAACAACATCTGGTGCGCCTTCTGCTTCGACCCATGGATCTCGGTTCCAACCAGAGGTGTATGCATCAGCATCAATTTCACCTAAGCGCATCGCTGCTTCATCGATAGCCTCTTGAAAGCGAGAAGCCAACATGATTTTGATAGTTGTTTCACCCGAGCGTGCGACAACCATGGAAGGAATCTCACGCCAGCGCATAACTTGATATTCGCTCATGGGGTAATTCTATAGTTCCCGCTTGAGGATCTTTAACACTACATTTCGATCTCTTGGGCGCCCCAACCACCAATCAATTCCATGCTTTGCGCCTAGCTCTGGTCGTTTTTGCCAGACATTGGCGCTAACTGTTCGAGAAAGTGCGGCAATTTCTAGGGGAGTAGTAGCAGAGCCATGGTCAGTTCCGGCTGCATGATCAACAACAGTTAAACCAAAGTAGAAATCACCAGATTCATCGGTAACCATTTCAACTGTGCGAGATTGTTGTGGCCAATCGGCATGGGACGCAGTTTCAATCTGCCAGAACCCGCTTACTTCTTCCACATCGCCAATCCACTCAACATGGTGGCGATGTTCATGTCCTGCTAACCATGCGATTACTTTTGGATATTTAAGCAACATTTCTCTTAGTTCATCCAAACAAATACGTCGACCGACGGGTGCGTAATCATTAAACATTGTGCTCAGGGGGTGGTGTGAAGCTAGAACTACAGGTCTATCTGATGCAGCCACTTCCTTTTCAAGCCAAGCAAACTGCTCTTCATCCATGGAACCTTGCCAGCCACCAAATTGATTGACGCTATCAATAACAATCAGTTTTACTCCTTGCACAAGCGTTGAGTAATACATTGTCTTGTCGCGAACATTTTCTGCGCTAAATCCATGACCATGCGGAGTACCTGGTGAATCAAGGTGCAACTGTGCATATTCACCGCGCTCTATAGCGCGACGTTCTATCTCTGCACTCACTTCAACGTAAGGGGCATCATCAGCTGCAAGATATCCAGCAGGGCCAACTTCTCCGAACTGCATCAATGTTTCAAAGAGATTTGTAGTAGATGGCAGACCCGTATAGCGCTTACCGCCGACCATCTCCTTATTTACTACTGCGGTAGGTGTGACTGTTCCTTGCAAGAGGGCATCATGATTGCCGTGCACTGCAAACCATGGAAAATTTAACCCAGTTGCTTTAAATGGTGTGCGACAAGAATTGAGGAGATTAGGAACTACTGGGAATCCATACTTAGCACGGGCTTGATCATCTTCTTTTCCTGCAGGAGTTCCATGCGGATGCCAGTAACGAACGTCGTAATGTTCTGCTCCATCATCAATGACGCCCTCATATTTTGAAAAGTCTCCTGAATCAGGACGAATCTCTAAGCCATCAAGTAACGCTAAATACCAATCAACTTCATTTTTCTGTGCGTTATCAGTTGTGTCACCAGTAATGATTGCACCGGCAATTGGATGTCCAGATAGCGGACCTTTTGTAATTGAGTTAAGAGATTGAACCATTGATTCAACTACATGAGGAGACAACATTGCATGCGGACGATATGTACCAATAGTTCCCACTTGTGCACGAATGGGGCTATCAGGATCTGCGTGACGATCTAAATACTCAGGTCGCGTTGGTGACTGCGCATCACACACATGAAGATCGGAAAGGTGATGAAGTATTAGAAGAGGCGTGCTGGATGCGGGGAAGGAATGTCCACAATGTGGTTCAGCCGCCACGTTTACCAGGTTGCGCCAGCCCAGTGAGTTCGCTTCTCCACGAGCAAATGCCATAGTCAGTATCCTAGCCAAATGGAAAGCAAAGCAGGAAGCATCATCGTCTTAAGTGGCGGTACGAGTTCTCGCTTTGGCGCAGATAAGTCTCAAGCAATCTTGGGTCACCAGCAGTTAATTCACCACATACTTGCAAGCGTTCCGGAAGAATTTGAAATAATCGTGGTGGGAGCAGATCCATTATTTAATGGAGCTCCATACCGATGTGTTCAAGAAAACCCAGTTGGTGGTGGGCCTGTAGCTGGCATCGCAGCAGCTTTAGAGTTGTGTGAAAGTGAGATTGTTGGAGTCCTGGCTACCGATATGCCATTTGCAGGAGCCCATATGCTTCATTTATTAAGTGCAATGACTTCACAAGATGATGCGATTATGTATGTTGATTCACAGGGCTTTAAGCAATCTCTAGCTGCGCTCTACCGACGAGAAGGACTAGAAACAGCCCTGTCTAAGATTGGTAATCCACACGGAGCGTCTATGCGAACTTTGATTTCACATTTAAATATTCATGAGATCCACATGAGTCCAGAGATTGAAAAGGCAATGATTGATGTTGATACGCCCCATGATTTAGTAGTTGCTATGGAATATCTGGCAAAACTATGAGCGCACTGATTGAAGGAAGTTGGGATGATGCTCGTGGGATAGCCCAGTCCACATTCAAACAGTTGAAATCAGAATCATTGCCAGTTGCGCAATGCGTTAACAGAACTTTAGCCGTAGATGCTAAGTCACTAGTTGATCTTCCAACCTATGCAACCTCTGCCATGGATGGTTATGCAGTCAGTGGTTCAGGTCCATGGAAGATCATCGGTGAAGTTAAAGCAGGATTGCCGATGAAGGGCACACTTGAATCAGGTGCAGCCGTTGGAATTGCAACAGGTGCGGTAATCCCAGAGGGAACGTTTGGAATTATTCGCTGGGAATCTGCCAAAGTAGATGGAGCGCAATTAAACGGTGATGTAACTAAAGATCAAGATATTCGCCCACCTGCCCATGAATGCAAAGCTGGGGATGTGATTGTAAATAAAGGCACAGTATTAAACCCAGCAATGATTGGCTTACTTGCAGCAGCAGGCTTTGATGAAATTGATGTTGTTTTACAACCTAGAGTTGCACTTGTTTTGTTGGGTGATGAGATTCAACTCAGCGGCATTCCCCGTGATGGATTAGTGCGAGATGCACTTGGACCACAACTACCTGGTTGGTTAAAGGCCATGGGGGCACAAATAGTTAGTACTCAATACATCTCTGATCAATTAGATCTTGTTGTCGCTGCATTAAAAGATGCTTGTGAAAAGGCAGATCTAGTCATTACAACGGGTGGCACAGCACAAGGCCCACGCGATTATCTACACAGCGCGCTCGATGCAATTAGTGCAGATATTTTGGTTGACACAGTCAAAGTGCGACCAGGTCACCCGATGTTGTTAGCGCGCAAAGGTGATGTAGCCATTCTTGGTCTGCCTGGGAATCCACAATCTGCAATCGTTGCACTTTCATCCCTAGGCCAACCAGTTATTGGTTCTCAACTAGGCCAGACTCATAAAAAGTTAGCAAAAGTCATAACAGCTAGTGAATTAAGCGCACCGCAAGATTTCACTCGTTTAATCATTGGCAATCTCATAGATGGTCAGTTCCATGTTGCGCCGTATTTAGGCTCTGCGATGCTGCGCGGATTAGCTCACTCTGATGGCTTTGCCATTGTTACAAAGGCTTTGACCGGTGTTGGTGAGCAAGTGCGCTGGTTAGACTTACCGGCATGAGCGATGGATTAACACACCTAAATAGTTCAGGTGAGGCCAATATGGTTGATGTGACTGGCCGCGATGTAAGTGTGCGCGAAGCGATTGCATCTGGGCAAGTAATTCTTTCTAAACAAGTTGTTGCACTACTTCGTGATGGATCAACACCTAAGGGTGATGTTCTATCTACCGCTCGAATCGCCGGCATCATGGCAGCCAAGAAGACAAGTGAGTTAATTCCACTATGTCACCCAATCGCAATAAATAAGATTTCTATTGAACTATCTATTACTGATTCTGGGGTTGATATTTCATCCCACGTCATTACCTCAGATCGCACTGGTGTTGAGATGGAGGCGTTAACTGCCGTTAGCGTTGCTGGACTAACGATTATTGACATGATTAAAGCTTTAGATCCGGCGGCCGAAATTAGTGCTATTCATGTTGATTCAAAATCTGGTGGAAAGAATGGCGATTGGAAGCGCAAGTGAGTATGCGCACCGCAGTTGCAATCACTGCAAGTAATCGAGCCTCACGTGGTGAGTATGCAGACTTAAGTGGTGCATCACTTGCAAAGGGGCTTAGCGCCCTTGGCTATGAAGTATCTGGACCGCATGTAGTTGCAGATTCCATTGATTTAATTTCAGGACAACTTACTCTGGCGCTAGCCAATAAAACTCGACTTATTGTCACAACAGGTGGCACAGGAGTTTCTCCAACAGATGTAACACCGGAGGCAACTGCGCCCTTTATTGAAAAGTTAATCCCAGGTTTTGGCGAAGCTCTTCGTGCTCATTCGCGCGATAAGGTCCCAACATCTGATCTGACTAGGGGATTAGTGGGAACCCATGGAACATCGCTGATTATTAATCTGCCTGGATCACAAGGGGCAATCGTTGATGGCCTAGTAATCATTGAGCGTTTAGCAGGACACATTCTGGATCAACTCGATGGCAAGGATCACTGATGCCAGAGTTGGTCTATGCAGTTGTTACTGATGCACCTGTTCACATTGCCGAACTTTCTAAGTTAGTGACAAACCCACACAGCGGCGCTGTTGTCACATTTTGTGGAGATGTTCGAAACCATGATGGTGGCAAAGAAGTTGCATCACTTCTCTATGAGATTCACCCCAGTGCACCTGAACAGTTAAGACTGATAACAGAGGCCTTGATTGGCCAATTCGATATTGAAAAGGTCGCTGTTGCTCATCGATTTGGCGGTATTGCCATTGGTGAAACAGCATTTGCTGTGGCAGTTTCTGCCGCCCATCGCCAAGCCGCCTTTGATGCCTGCGCTGCAATAGTGGATGCAGTTAAAGCCAAGTTGCCTATTTGGAAGCATCAGAAATTTACCGATGGCAGCGATGAATGGGTGAACTGCGCATGAGCAAACTCATTGATACATATGGCCGTGAACACCGCAATCTTCGAGTTTCACTAACTGATCGCTGTTCACTTCGCTGCACCTATTGCATGCCCAATGATTTTGCTGCCTGGATTCCCAATGATGACTTACTAACAACTAATGAGCTTCTCACTGTGATTGAGGTAGCTGTTGAACAAGGAATAAATGAAGTGCGCTTAACAGGAGGCGAACCATTGCTGCGCCCAGATATTGTGGAGATTGTTGATCGCATTGCTGGCCTTGCTAACGCCCCACGTTTAACTCTCACCACCAATGGATTGAAGCTAAAAGAGTTAGCACTTCCATTAGCAAAGGCTGGTTTGAATCGAATCAATATCAGTTTAGACACATTGAGCCGTGAGCGTTTCAAGAAATTGACATATAGAGATCGCTTTGATGATGTCATCGAAGGATTACATGCTGCTAAAGCTGCAGGCCTATTTCCTATAAAAGTAAATACTGTTTTACTCCAAGGGATAAATGATGATGAAGCACCAGCATTATTGGCCTGGGCAGTAGAAAATGAATACTCACTGCGCTTTATTGAACAGATGCCGCTAGATGCTGGCGGAATTTGGGATAGAGCAACAATGGTTACGGCTGATCAGATTTATGCAGATCTATCCACGCACTACGAATTAACTCCTGTTGATGGCCGTGGTTCAGCACCTGCTGAGGAGTTCTATATCAATGGCACACAAGCAACAGTGGGAATTATTGGCAGTGTGACAAGGCCGTTTTGCGCCGCATGTGATCGCCTGCGATTAACTTCAGATGGTCAGTTGCGCTCGTGCTTATTCTCAAATGAAGAAGTAGATGTGAGAAAAGTATTGCGTGATGAAAGCAAAGATGATGTTGCTAAGCGAATGGAAATAGCGGCCCGCTTTCAGAAAACTGTAATTAGCAAGCTGCCTGGCCACGGAATTAACGATCCTTCTTTTATTGCACCCCTTAGACCAATGTCAGCAATTGGTGGTTAGCCACCAGCAAAACGTGGCAACACATCTATAAAACTGCCTGCATGTATAGGCATATCCATATCGTTCACTGCTACTGAATCAACCAAGAATGAGCATTGATCAATCACGTGAGCTAACGCTGGATTATTGGCAGTGAGTTGCGTGAGGATGGTTGAAAGAGATGCTGGATTCACACGCTCAACGCTTACTCCAGCTGCGGCTCGCGCAGCAGCAAAGTAGCGAATCTCTATATCCATAGCCATAGTGACATTGTATGGTTACCCAATGCTCGAGTACATCATTATCTTCTTCACTGGCATCCTTGTCGGTGGAATTAATGGAATGGCTGGGGGAGCATCAGTTATCTCCTACCCAGTCCTACTCGCCACAGGAATGTCTCCTGTTAGTGCAGCAATCTCAAATGCGCTAGGTGTCACACCAGCAAACTTCTTTGCTCTCATTGCCGTGCGCCATCAAATGCGTGCTTACTTTCAGGAATACAAAAAGCTCATCTACATTTCTATCATTGGTTCAACAACTGGTGCATTCTTGTTGCTCAATGTGCCACCAGGGGTATTCGAAAAGATGGTTCCCTTCCTTCTGCTATTTGCGAGCTTGTCCTTTCTGATTAAAGCTAAACCCGTTCGTGGGGCTCGACACAGTCTGGTAGAAAGAATTGGCATCGCAGCAAGTGGCTTGTATTGCGGATACTTTGGTCCAGGCCAAGGTGTTTTAGTCATTGCGGTTTTAGCCAGAGATATTCAACGTGATCCAAAGACCCTGAACACCGCTAAGAATTTAATTGTTGGCTGGACCTCGTTGATCTCCAACATCATCTATATCTTTAGTGGCAAGGCTCATTGGGGAGCGGTTATTGCTCTGGTCATTGGAGCCAGTATTGGTGGAACATACGGGGGACGGTATGCCGCCAGGATGCCGGCGACGCTCTATCGAGGGCTCATTCTCACCGTTGGCTTTGGTGCCTCAGCCTGGCTGTTCTATAAGTATTACCTGAGCTAAAACCACCCCCTCGCGCCCCTTCTCATTGGTATATCACTGATATATCATCGCCGATGTGAGCCAAGCTATCCATATTCTCTCCAGAGAGAGCTCCTCCTTATCTGAGGCGGCCTATAGCCGTATTCGCTCAATGATTATTACCTTAGAACTTGAACCTGGATCACTAATTAGTGAGAGTGCATTGATGAGCACACTCAAGATGGGACGCACACCTATTCGTGAAGCTCTGCGCTCGCTAGCAAATGAAAAGCTCGTAGAGGTTTATCCACGTCGTGGCATGTTTGTTTCCCGTGTTGATGTTGCCAATCTTTCTCAACTCTCAGAAACTCGCGCAGTCCTAGAGATTAAAGCGGCAGAGTTAGCGGCCACGCGATCTACTGCAGCTGATCAAGAGATTACGAAAGCTTTAATAAAAGAGATCAAGGCAATCAAAGGCGATTTAGATATGCCAACTTTGATTGGGTTAGACCAGCGAATTCACCACCACATCTATCAATGCACACACAATGAATTTCTAGCAGCGGCTTTAGATAACTACTACGCCCACGCTCTTCGCATTTGGTTCTTAGCACTTGATCGTGTGGAGCATTTAGCAGATGCAATCATCGAACACCAAGCTTTATTAGAAGCAATCGCAAGCAATGATCCAAAGGCAGCATCAAAGGCAATGAGAGAGCACGTTGAAGGTTTTGAATCTGAAATCCGTAAGTCTTTATAACCACCACTAACAGAAAAAGGAATAAAAGATATGAGTAAGTTACCTGCAAAGGCAAAGTGCGTTGTTATCGGCGCTGGAATCGTCGGCAATGGCATGGTTTATCACCTTGCAAAGCTCGGTTGGAAAGACATAGTCCAGATTGATAAAGGACCTCTTCCTAACCCTGGTGGCTCAACTGGCCACGCATCTAACTTCATCTTCCCTGTGGATCACTCAAAAGAGATGACAGCAATTACTGCTGAAAGTATGCGCCAGTACAAAGAGTTTGGGACTTTCACTGAAACTGGTGGAATTGAAGTTGCTCGCTCAGAAGAGCGTATGCAAGAGCTGGCACGACGCATTACATCTGCAAAATCATGGGGAATCGAAGGTGGTCGAATCCTTACTCCTGCAGAAGTAAAAGAGTTAGTGCCATATATCGATGAAAGCATTATTTTAGGCGGGTATTACCAGCCAACTGTGGGCGTTGTTGACTCACTTCGCACAGGAACAATCATGCGCGAGAAAGCACAAGAGATGGGCGCTGCTCAATCATTTGCCAACGTTGAAGTTCAAGATATTAAAGTTGAAAACGGAGTTGTAAAGGCAGTTGTTACTGATCAAGGAACTATTGAAGCTGACTACGTTGTTATCGCTACAGGTTGCTGGTCACCAAAGCTAGCTGCAATGGCCGGAGCACACATTCCTCTTACACCTGCAGTTCACCAGATGAAGGACATCGGACCTGTTCCATTCTTTAAAGACACCAAGGGTGATATTGAATGGCCAATTGTTCGTGACATGGATGTGTTTATGTATGAGCGCCAACATGGCACTGGTCTAGAAATTGGTTCATATGCTCACCGCCCAATTCTCTACACACCAGATGACATTCCTTCAAATGCCACAGCTGCTCTATCTCCAACTGAGTTTGCATTCACTCAGGCAGATTTCGACATCCAGGATGAGCATGCCTATGAATTGATGCCTTCAATTGTTGGCGATGAATCTGTTCGTGAGAAGTATGCATGTAATGGAATTTTGTCTTACACCCCAGATGGAATGCCAATTCTTGGCGAAACACCAGAAGTAAAGAACTTGTGGTCAGTTGCTGCGGTGTGGATTAAGGAAGGCCCAGGAACTGCAAAGTCTGTGGCTGAATGGATGGTTCTTGGAGATTCACATATTGATCTTCATGCATCAAACATCGCTCGTTTCCATGAGCACCATAAGGAAGAGAAGCACATTAAGTCTCGCGTGGCTGAATCATTTAACAAGACTTATGGAATCGTTCACCCACTTGAGCAGTACGAATCAAATCGTAAAGTGCGTCTGTCTCCTTACTACGAGCGCGAAGCTGCACTCGGCGCAGTGTTCTATGAGACTGCTGGATGGGAACGCCCATTCTGGTATGAATCAAATAAGGATTTAGTTGCAAAGTTTGGCGACAAAGTAATGCCACGTACTGCTGAATGGGAATCACGCTGGTGGTCTCCAATTATCAATGCAGAGCACCTGCAAATGCGCGAGACTGCAGGTATCGTAGATTTAACTGCCTTTGCTTACTTTGATATCACTGGCCCATCAGCCTTGGCTGTTGTGCAAAAGGCAGCACTACGTCAGATGGATGTTGCTATTGGCCGCGTTGTTTACACACCTGTACTTGGTCCAAATGGTGGATTTAAATCTGATTTAACAATCATGCGCCTTGGTGCCGATCATTTCCGCGTTGTTACTGGTGGTGCACACGGTATGGCAGATAAGAAGTGGTTTGCTGATTTATTGCCAGCCGATGGCTCTGCAAAGATCAAAGACATTACTTCTGACTACACCACTTTAGGTGTGTGGGGTCCAAATGCCCGAAAGATTATTCAAGAAGTGACATCTGAAGATATGAGCCATGAATCATTCAAGTTCAGCACGTGTCGGGAAATTGATATCAAGGGCGTGAAAGTTCTTGCATCTCGTATTTCCTACGTTGGCGATCTTGGTTGGGAGTTCTATGTTCCTATGGCCGATGGTCCAGCTCTGTGGGATGCGCTCTGGGAAGCTGGAAAGAATCACGGATTGATTCCAGTAGGTATTGGTGTGTATGGAACAACTGGACGTTTAGAGAAGTGCTACCGCGCATACGGACCAGAGCTTGAAACTGAATACACCGTAGTTGAAGCAGGAATGCAATCTCCCAAGCTCAAAGAGGCAGATTTCATTGGTAAAGAAGCGCACGTAAAGCACCGCGCTGAAAAGCCTGTTGCAATGCTGTGCACACTCTTTGTTGATGATCACAAGTCATCTACTGGTGTGAAGCGCTACATGATGGGTAATGAGCCAATCCTTACATTGGATAAGAAGCCAATTACTGATGCACATGGACGTCGTTCATATGTAACAAGTGCTGGTTCTGCACCATCACTCGGTAAGCACATTCTGATGTCTTACCTTCCAACTGAGTTAGCTGTTGCTGGAAACAAGTTCATCGTTGAATATCTTGGTGAGCACTATCCATGTTCAATCGCTGAAGTTGGCCCAACATCAGTATTTGACCCATCAAATGAACGGATTCTTGCATAATGGACGTACTTGTCTGCCTAAAGCGCGTTCCACTAGCTGGTGGAACATTGATTCTGACTCCAGATTCACGCGATATTGAAACCAAGCATTTAGGTTTTGGTATTAGTCCCCATGAGGAAAATGCAGTTGAAGCTGGTGTTCAACTCGTGGAACAAATGGGTGGAACACTGACTCTACTTACACTTGGACCTAGTGATGCTGAAGAACAACTACGTTCACAGCTAGCTATCGGTGCAACTCGCGCCGTGTTGATTGAAACCGATGGACAAGAGTGGGACCCACAGGGAACTGCTGCAGCTCTAGTAGATGCAATCAATGCTGAAGAGACCAAGTTTGACTTAATCATTTTTGGCGCAGAATCTGCTGATAGTGCTGGATATCAAATCCATATTCGTGTGGCACATGCTCTCAACCGTCCAATTATCACCAACGTTAAATCAATGAAGGTTGAAAATGGGATTGCAGTGTGTGATCGAGTAGTTGCTGCAGGGCGTGAACATTATGAAGTTGCACTACCTGCAATTGTCACTGTGCGAGATGGATTAAACATTCCACGCTATCCATCAGTACCTGGTCGCATGCAAGCTCGCAAAAAGCCAGTTGATATGAAAAAGGCTGAAGCTAGAGTTCCTAAGTTAGAAAAAGTTACTTTGGCACTTGCACCATCTAAGGCAAAAGGCGCTGAAGTTTTAGGTAATGGCGCAGATGCAGTTCCTGCACTGGTGGATATCTTGAAAAAGATTGGGGCTTTCTAATGATTCTTGTACTTGTAGATCATGACCGTGGTGAACTAGATCAACTCTCACTACGTGCACTCACTGCAGCCCGTAAGTTAGGCCAAGATGTTGAAGCAATTGTTATCGGTAAAGAAGGAGCAGCACTTGCTGGCATCGTCGGTGAATATGGCGCAAAGGTTTTACACGTTGCATCTCATGCCAACCTAACTGATTACACACCTATGGCATCAGGCCGTGCACTTAAAGACTTAGTTGAAAAGCTAAAGCCATCAGCTGTGTTAGCCGCTGGAAGTCCACGTGGAAATGAACAGTTAGCGCATTTAGCTGCATTTCTAGACCTTCCAATGGCAGCTGAGTGTTCAGAGATCACTTTAGGTTCACCTCACCATGTGCTTCGTGCACGTTGGGCAGGAAATCTCATTGAATCTGCAAATGTTCACGCAGAGCTCTTGATTGCAACCGTTCTAGCATTTTCAACAGAACCTGAATCTGCCAGTGGTGGAGCCGCAACTGTTGTTGACTTCGAACCAGCGTTAGAGCCTTCAGACTATGCAGTTAAGGTCTTAAGTCGTGATGCTGGTGAATCAAAAGGTGGCGTAACACTGGTTGATGCCAAGGTAATCGTTTCTGGTGGACGTGGTGTTGGTGGCCCAGATGGATTTGGTCAGATTGAAGAACTTGCTAATTTGCTTGGGGGAACAGTTGGTTGTTCTCGCGTTGTAACTAGCTCAGGCTGGCGTCCACACGCTGAGCAAGTAGGACAGACAGGAACAAAAGTTGCACCAGATCTCTACATCGCAGCTGGCATCTCAGGTGCGATGCAGCACATCGCAGGTATGAAGAACAGCAAGACAATCGTTGTAATCAATACAGATCCAGAGGCTCCAATTCTCAGCTACGCAGATTACGCAATCATCGGTGATCTACATCAGGTAATACCTGCGCTAACCAGCGCAATTCGCCAAGCCAAGGGATAAAAAAATGTCAGATATCGAAATTGCACAAGCTGCAACGATGAAGCCAGTCACCGAAATCGGTGCCAGCTTAGGTATTGATGCAGATAACTTAGAGGCTTATGGAAAGTACAAGACGAAGGTTAACCTTAAATACTTAACTGCTCTTCCAAAGCGCGATAACTCAAAGTTGATTTTGGTAACTGCGATTAGCCCGACACCTGCAGGTGAAGGAAAGACAACAACAACTGTTGGTCTAGGTGATGCACTTCGCCATATTGGCAAAAACGCAATGATTGCACTTCGCGAACCATCTCTCGGTCCAGTCTTTGGAATGAAGGGTGGAGCAGCTGGTGGCGGTTATGCTCAGGTAGTTCCAATGGAAGATATCAATCTTCACTTCACTGGAGATTTCAACGCGATAGCCCTTGCAAACAACTTACTTGCAGCCCTTATTGATAACCACATCCACCATGGCAACGAGCTAGCCATTGATATTCGCCGTGTCACATGGAAGCGAGTAATAGATATGAATGATCGTGCTTTGCGCGAAATCATTCAATCCATTGGAGGCGTTGGTAATGGATACCCACGCAGTGATGGCTTCGACATCGTTGTTGCCTCTGAAATCATGGCAATCTTCTGTCTTGCAACTTCGATTGAAGATCTGAAAGAGAAAATCGGCAAGATTGTTGTTGGTTACAAGCGCGATAAGACTCCAGTATTAGCCTCTGAACTCAATGCACAAGGTGCAATGACAGTGATCTTAAAGGATGCTTTCCAGCCAAACTTGGTTCAAACTTTGGAAAATACTCCAGCCTTTATTCACGGTGGTCCATTTGCCAACATTGCTCATGGTTGTAACTCTGTAGTTGCAACAACTTCTGCGATGAAGCTAGCCGATTATGTTGTAACAGAAGCTGGCTTTGGCGCAGATCTTGGAGCTGAAAAGTTCATCGACATTAAATGCCGCAAATCAGGTTTACGTCCATCCGCATGTGTATTAGTTGCAACGATTCGTGCAATTAAATACCACGGCGGCGCTGACCTAAAGACAATCACAGAAGAGAACTTGCCAGCTCTAGAGGCTGGCCTAGTAAACCTTGAACGACACATCCATAACATCACTAAGGTTTACAACCTTCCACTAGTTGTTTCCATCAATAACTTCACCAGTGATACAAAGGCTGAAGTTGACCTACTTCGTGCTCGAGTTGAGAAACTCGGCGTGAAGATTGTTCTTGCAACTCACTGGGCTGATGGTGGCAAAGGTGCAGCTGATTTGGCACATGCTGTTGTTGAATTGTGTGAGCAGCCACAGGCAATGACTTTTGTTTATGAAGATAGTGATTCACTGTGGGAGAAAGTCACTAAGGTTGCCACCAAGATTTACGGAGCTAAAGAAGTAACTGCCGATGCCAAGGTTCGCCTTAAGCTCAAAGAGCTTGAAGCCTCTGGGTATGGGCATTTCCCAATCTGTGTGGCAAAAACACAGTATTCCTTTAGTACCGATGCAGCATTGCGCGGTGCACCAAGTGGACACTCCATCAATGTTCGCGAAGTAAAGCTCTCTGCTGGCGCCGAATTCATCGTGATGATCTGCGGAGAAATCATGACAATGCCAGGCCTACCTAAGGTGCCATCGGCTGAGCGCATTGATTACATAGATGGAAAGGTAGTTGGTCTGTTCTAATGAAGTATTCGACTTGGTCACAAGATGCGGCGTTAGCTGTTCTTGCAACCTTGCGCGAAGAAAAAGGAGCAGTACTTATGGCCTTGCAAGCTCTACAAAAAGAGTTTGGTTATGTGCACAAAGAAGATGTGGCTTTAGTTGCTAACTTCTTTAACAACACTCGGGCCGATGTTCACGGGGTCTTAACTTTTTATCACGACTTACTTACAGAACCACCAGCTGATAACCACATTTCAGTATGTGTGGCAGAGGCATGCCAGGCAGTGGGATCTCGCCAGTTAGAAAAAGATGTGAAAGCCAAGTTTGGCAAAGAAGTCCATGATGGTTACTGCTTTGGTAACTGCGCATTGGGACCAAACGCCATGGTGAATGGGGCAATTGTTGGCCGTGCAAGCGTCGAAAAGATTGAAAAGGCGCGCGCATGAAGATCTATGTCCCAGGTGATAGCGCCGCAATCTCTGTTGGCGCAGATGATGTTGCTATAGCAATTGCACAAAAGGTAAGTGGCGCGACGATTATTCGCAATGGCTCTCGCGGTGCACTCTGGTTAGAGCCGATGGTGGAAGTTGAAACCGAAAAGGGCCGTGTTGCCTATGGTCCGGTGAGTGTAGAAGATATTGATTCATTAGTTGCCGCAGATTTTATGCATGGGGGTGCTCATAAATTGGCTCTTGGTGAGAGTGAAAAAATTGAATGGTTAGCTAGCCAAGATCGTGTGACATTTAAGCGTGTAGGAATCATTGATCCGCTCTCACTTGCAGACTATGAAGCACATGGGGGATTAGTGGGCTTGCGCCGTGCTATTTCTATGAGTACTGAAGCAATTGTGGAAGAAGTTAAAGAGTCAGGTGTTCGTGGACGTGGTGGGGCAGGATTTCCAGCCGGCATTAAGTGGAAGACGGTTGCTGATGCAGTGAGCGATCAGAAATACATCTGTTGCAACGCAGATGAAGGCGATAGTGGAACTTTCGCCGACCGCATGCTTATTGAAGGTGATCCATACACACTCATTGAAGGTATGACGATTGCTGCTGTTGCTGTGGGTGCCACAGAGGGCATTGTTTATCTGCGTTCTGAATATCCTTATGCAATCAAAACTTTGCAAAAGGCCATCGACATTGCCCATGCATTTGGTTGGCTAGGAAGTTCAGTTCTGGGTAGCAAGCACGCCTTTGAATTAAAGATTCGAGTAGGTGCTGGTTCATATGTTTGTGGTGAAGAAACTGCGATGTTGGAGAGCATTGAAGGAAAGCGCGGAGTAGTTCGTGCCAAGCCGCCACTTCCAGCGTTAGAGGGTTTGTTTGGCAAACCAACTGTTATCAATAACGTGTTAACACTTTCAACCATTCCTGCAGTGATGGCAGATGGTGCGGCGGCATATAAAGCACGCGGTGTTGGTAGATCACTTGGAACACAAGTTTTCCAGTTAGCTGGAAACATTAAACGTGGTGGAATTGTTGAAAAGCCTTTTGGTATCTCTATTGAGGAAATAGTTAATGGCTATGGTGCGGGAACCTTAACTGGTGCACCCATACGCGCTGTGCAGGTAGGTGGGCCGTTAGGTGCCTACTTTGGAACAGATAAGTTTGAAACATCTTTAGATTACGAATCAATGTTGGCAGCCGGTGGAATGCTTGGACATGGCGGATTAGTTGTATTTGATGATTCAGTTGATTTAGCCCAGCAAGCCCGCTTTGCAATGGCATTTTGTGCATTGGAATCCTGCGGCAAGTGCACACCATGTCGAATTGGTTCCACACGCGGAGTTGAGACAATCGATCTGATTATTCAAGGCGTGAAGGTGGATGAGAACAAGAAGCTTCTTTTGGATCTCTGTGAGGTAATGACTGATGGATCGCTGTGTGCAATGGGCGGTTTAACCCCAATGCCGGTAAAGAGTGCCATGATTAACTTCCCCGAAGATTTCACTGGAGAGGTGAGTCGGCGATGACAATGATTCACGAGCATGACTTCGGTACGCCGGCTAGCAATAAAGCCCAACAAGTCAGCCTTGAAATCGACGGGAAATCTATAACAGTTCCGGCAGAAACTTCCATTATGCGTGCGGCCTCAATGGCTGGAATTGATATTCCAAAACTATGTTCAACTGATCGCCTAAAGGCATTTGGTTCATGTCGCTTGTGTGTCATCCAAGTAGATGGACGCAATGGAACACCTTCTTCTTGCACAACCCCTGTGGCAGATGGAATGAAGGTTGTTACTCAATCTGAGAAGTTAGATCGTCTGCGCAAAGGTGTCATGGAGCTTTATCTCTCTGATCACCCAGCAGAGTGCGCCACCGGGGATGAGTGCGAAGTCCATGGAGTTGCAAAGAAGATTGGAATTACAGAGAGTCGTTATGCAGCAAGTTCAACCCACTTAGATTTAGCTAAAGATGAGTCAAACCCTTACTTCACCTTTGATTCAACTGAGTGCATTGTTTGTAATCGATGTGTTCGCGCCTGTGATGAAGTGCAAGGAACTTTTGCACTAACAATTGAAAACCGTGGCTTTGAGGCCCGTGTCTCATCTTCTGGAACATCATTTATGGAAAGTGAATGCGTATCTTGTGGTGCTTGTGTGCAGGCCTGTCCGACAGGTGCTTTAACTGAGAAAACCTTGCTAACTATTGGTGCACCCACATCATCTGTTATTACAACATGTGCTTACTGCGGTGTTGGCTGTTCATTCAAAGCTGAGATGCGTGGAGACAAACTCGTGCGCATGGTTCCGCTAAAAGATGGTGGAGCTAACGAAGGCCACTCATGCGTTAAGGGTCGCTTTGCTTATGGCTATGCAACCCACAGCGATCGCATTACAAAGCCAATGATTCGAAATGCAATCACAGATGCCTGGAAAGAAGTTTCATGGGAAGAAGCGATTTCCTTTGCGGCAACTGGTTTAAAGAAGATTCAGGCAGAATCAGGCAGAAATGCCATCGGTGGAATTACTTCATCTCGCTGTACAAATGAAGAAGTCTTCGTAGTTCAAAAGATGGTCCGTGCTGCTTTTGCTAATAACAATGTCGATACATGCGCTCGTGTGTGCCACTCACCAACTGGATATGGACTTGGCCAAGCATTTGGAACATCAGCTGGAACGCAGGATTTTGAGTCTGTTGAGCACAGTGATGTGATTTTGTTGATTGGTGCTAACCCAACATCTGCTCACCCAGTATTTGCATCACGCATGAAGAAGGCTCTTCGCAAAGGCGCTCAGCTCATTGTCGTTGATCCACGCGTTATTGCACTCGTTCGTACCCCGGGTGTGGTTGCAGCTCATCACTTGCAGTTAATGCCAGGAACAAACGTTGCAGTTATCAACGCCTTGGCCCACGTGATTGTTACTGAAGGTTTAGCAAAGCGTGACTTTATTGACGCTCGTTGTGAAGAGAAATCATTTAAGGAATGGGAAGCATTCATTTCTCTTCCCGAAAACTCACCAGAGGTTCTAGAGGCATCATCTCGCGTGCCAGCCGAAGAGATTCGCAAAGCTGCACGTTTATTTGCATCAGCTCCAAACGGCTCTATTTATTACGGTCTTGGTGTTACCGAGCACAGCCAAGGCTCAACAATGGTGATGGGTATTGCAAACCTAGCAATGGTCACAGGAAACATTGGCCGTAAAGGTGTTGGAGTTAATCCACTACGCGGACAAAATAACGTTCAAGGCTCATGCGATATGGGTTCATTCCCACATGAGCTACCGGGCTACCGCCATATTTCAAATGCTGATACTCGCAAGATTTTTGATGATAAGTGGGGCGTCACACTTGATGCAGAGCCTGGAATGCGAATTCCAAATATGTTTGATGCTGCAATTGCTGGCAACTACCGTGGGCTCTATGTCCAAGGTGAAGATATTGCTCAGTCTGATCCAAACACATCACACGTTCACGCAGCACTTCGCGCTATGGATATGGTCATTGTTCAGGATTTATTCCTAAATGAGACTGCAAAGTTTGCCCATGTCTTCTTGCCAGGAACATCATTTCTCGAAAAGGATGGAACATTCACTAACGCTGAGCGCCGTATTAACCGTGTTCGCCCAGTGATGAAATCGGCAACTGGAAAGAGTGAATACGAAGTTACCTGTGATCTTGCAACTGCAATGGGTTATCCAATGTCTTATAGCAGTGGGGCAGAAATCATGGATGAGATCGCAGCAACAACACCAACATTTGCTGGAGTTTCATTCAAAAAGCTAGATGAAGTCGGCAGCCTTCAATGGCCATGTAATGAGGCAAATCCTGAAGGAACTCCAACTATGCACTTAGAGACTTTCATGCGTGGTTTGGGTCAGTTCAACCGTACGCCTTACGTTGCAACTGATGAGAAAGCCACACGTAAATTCCCACTCTTGCTCACTACTGGTCGTGTTTTGAGCCAATACAACGTAGGAGCTCAAACACGTCGCACGGCAAATAACATCTGGCACACCGAAGATATTTTGGATCTGCATGAATCAGATGCCCAGCTGCGCGGTATTGCCGATGGTTCTTGGGTCAAACTTTCATCTCGTGTGGGCGAAACGATTATGCGTGCTCGCATTACTAATGAAGTTCCAGCTGGAGTTGTTTACACAACTTTCCACTTCCCAGAAAGTGGCGCTAACGTCATTACTACTGATTTCTCAGACTGGGCAACAAACTGTCCTGAATACAAAGTAACTGCAGTTGAAATTACACCTAGCGCCCAAGGCCCAGGTGCGATGGTAGAGACCCATATCGATGGAGATGTTCAGTTGGCATCAATTATTCGTATGGTGAATCAGATTGCAGCAAACTTCCCAGTTACTGATGCTCCTGAAGTAAAGGTTGCCCACCACATCGTTCAGTTCTGGACACCGGTAATGATTGAGCGTTTACATAAAGATGTAGATAAATCACTGCTCTCTCCAATTGCCCAAAAGGCTCTTGAGGTAATGCTAGTTACTAAGTAGTTCTTTTACTTGCTGGGCAAGCTGGCCATAACCCACGTTTTGAATCTCTAGAGGCAAACCAATACTTGCAGCTGCTTGTGTAGCTAGCTCTTCTAACTCTTTACTCGGAACTTGGGCTAACCAGATAACGCGTGAATAGTTCTTAAAGTAGTCATCGCGAAGTTCAGGCAGCTTATCTAACCCCAGCTCAACCATGACACTTCGATGGAATGATTTAACAAGAAAATCTGTCAAAAAATATGTTCCAGCATCACCTTCCATTATCTCTTCAATTTTCTTAGACCCTGCAAAGATGTCATAGCAATGGTTTCCACCTAAACGCTTCACGCCATGTGCTGCAATCACCGTATCGAGTGCGCCATAGGTTCCACAGTCGGCATATGCCACTGCGCATTTCTCATACTTGTCTTTGATTTCAGTGAGCAATGAATCAACTTCACCTGCAATCTTTTCTGGACGATTGTGCAGCAGGGGTGGCAGGGGATAGATAGTGATGTCGAGTGATTCTGCTGTTGCGATATCGGCGATATGGGTAGCAAGTGCCCCGCAGGCAACTACGCCAACGCTCATGCAGGAAATGCGAGACGTTCAACGAACTTATCGTTGAAATCAGCACGATCAGATAATTCGACGTAGTCGATAGCTTCTAGTAGAGATTGTGCGCCATTGCGCTCTTGGGCAGATAGCAAAACCATCTTGGCACCTTCTCCTGCAACGTTACCCGCAGACATAATGCGCATAACTGAGAGTTTTGGAACCAAACCAATCTTTACTGCAGATGAAGGAGAGAGATAAGAACCGAAAGAGCCAGCAAGTAATACTTGTTGGATTTCAGATTCCTGCACACCAAACTCTTCCAATAGAAGCGCCCAACCTGTGGCAATAGCTGCCTTTGCAAACTGAAGTTCACGAACATCACGCTGAGTTAAAAAGACACAATCAGATAGATCGCCCACTTCTTTACTCCACGTAAGAACAAAGACGCGCTCACCTTCACGTGTAACAAGTCGGCTAGCTAGCTTTGGTGAAATCGTTAGGGCAGCTTCATCGCTAACAAACTTGCCTGAGTGATCAAGTAAGCCCACTTGAACTAGAGAAGCACATGCATCTACTAGGCCTGAACCACAGATACCAACTGCAGGAGTGTCATCAATAGTTCCAATTTCAAGTTCACCATCAACAACCTTGATAGTTTCAATAGCACCAGATGCTGCTCTCACGCCGCACTTAATACTGGCAGCTTCAAAGGCAGGACCTGCAGGAGCAGCGGTTGCAAGAATCTTGTCACCATCACCTAAAACAATTTCGCAGTTAGTGCCAACATCGATAAATAAGCGCAAGCGCTTATCGCGATCCATTCCAGAGGCTAGTGCGCCAGCAATGATGTCTCCACCAACGTATGCACCAAGTGAAGGCAAGATAACTGCCTTTGCAAGTGGATGAACGGCAATGCCAATCTCTTTCACATCAATATTTGGATAGTCAGCACTTGCCATAATAAATGGAGCAACGCCTAGTGGTTCTGGATCAATGCCAAGGAGAAGCTGGGTCATGGTGGCATTACCAGCGATCGCTAATTCATAAACATTGTGAGGATTAACATCTGCCTCAACACAGACCTCTTGGGTCAGCTGATTAAGGGTTTCTTGGGCTAATCCACTCAGTTTTGCTAGCGCATCAGGATCAAGCATCGTTGCACTAATGCGTGTGATGACATCTGCGCCAAATGGCTGCTGCTTGTTGAGCATTGATTTAACGGCCACTGGAGTTCCAGTGTTGAGATCAAGCAGAGTTGCCACAACAGTTGTTGTGCCTAAGTCATAGGCGATTCCATAGCGAAGGCCTGTTGTATCGCCAGCTTCAATA
>Ga0209191_1000902_pt1 | contig 20766 bp, 29 predicted proteins | sample S_130626_EF_Meta_FD_187320 | JGI IMG/M metagenome (GOLD analysis project Ga0209191, IMG submission 187320) | Freshwater microbial communities from Lake Simoncouche, Canada to study carbon cycling - S_130626_EF_MetaG (SPAdes) (version 2) | ecosystem: Environmental > Aquatic > Freshwater > Lake ...
TCCTTGGTTGTTTTTAAGTACAATAAGATCATCAAACTGATGATGCCAAATAGGATAAAAAACAGTAGCACTTGCATTACGAATACCTCCTTGACTGCAACTACGCAGGTCGCCAAACCATTTTTTCAGGAAAGGTATCATACCTGTGTGCATAATCTCACCACCGCGGATGGGACTGCCTAATGGACGTAGTCGTCCTATCTCTAAACCAATGCCTGCTCGCTTGCTGGCATACTTGGCCATCATTTCCCCGGACGCAAAAATACTGTCCAGATCATCATCCGAGCGAATAAGAACGCAACTCGAAAATTGTTTAGTAGGCGTTCCCAGGCCGGCAAGCACTGGCGTTGCGAGAGTGAAGAGCCCATCTGAGGCTGCTGTGTAATACTCTTTGATAAATCGCATTCTTGCAGAGTTCGGGTCTTCTCTGTGAAATACAGTAGCAGCCGCGACCATGTATCTAATTTGTGGAGTTTCATAGGTTTCCTTTGTGGCACGATTCTTGACCAAATATTTTTCAATCAACTGCTCAATGGCAGCATATCCGTATTCTTCGTCTTTGGAATGATCCAGCATGTCATTCATTTTGTTCCAGTCTTCTTGACTGTACCATTCAAGAAGCTCTGCCGTATATAGTCCAGTGGCCACATTGGTCTTTACGATCTCGTAGAGGTGGGGAGGTTCGTAGGAGCCATAAACATCTTTCCTCAACATCGATAGACGTTGCTTGCCTGCTACATATTGATAATTGACATGTCCCACATCTGGATTTGATTCTACATCAATCAAATCCACAATGGCTCTCAGAGTGATTCCATCTATTTCTTGTGTGGTGATTCCGTCGTAAAAATGCGGTTGAGCTTTGATCTCAATCATGCTCTGACTGACATCTGCTATTCCTCTACATACTTTTGCAATCTGTGTCTGCCATTTTTCCAGTGTCAACTGTTCTCTTTGCCCATTGCGCTTAATCACCGTTATTGTCATTGTTTTCTCTACGTTATTCTTTGCGATCTGATATTTATTTGTTACTGCTATTTGTCCAAATGATGCTGGTCTCAACTAGGGTTAATTCAACAGTTGACAAAACACACCCATATTCCAGGTTTAAAACGTGGTTATCTACTACCAAAAAATATTTACTGTACCTACTGGCCTCTATAGTAGACATATGTATCTCAAATCGACTTGTCATAAACCGCTGTGTTAACTTCAAAGTATACAGCATTCCTAGAACAATAGCAAGCTCATCCAGCTTAGAATTTAAAACTAGATGCCAAGGATCCGGCCATTTGTCCGGAGTGTGGGGATTGAGATAGGTGTTGACAAATGGTGCTCGACTCCAAAGATGAGCTACATCTTCTAGTGGAGTTAAACTGGTTTCTAGGTTGTCACGAAACTGTCGCCATTTTATCAGTCTATCATTGTCATAAAGATCAAACACCGTAGGTAATACTGTATTCGATTGAACCAGTAGCACCAGAAATTAATGGGTTTTGATATTTAAGAAGTAGCGTGTCATTATTCGGTCCAGCTGAATCATCATAGTTGCTGTTGTTTTTTAGTTCTGCAAAAAATTCGAATCCTGTCATAACAATTCCTCCTCCCGAATAGGTATATGTATCTGAAATTTCTATATCAGTGTTTAGTGTGTTGATCACTATGACAATTTGTCCAGTCCTCACGTGCTGGCTCAATCTCAAAGTATAATCAATATAAATGTAGTTGTTGTATGCACTGAACACAGCCAGTGGTCTAGGTGCATCACTGAGATACAACTCACTGTAGTTTCTATCCACCAAACTGGCCAAACTGGCATTTTCAAATTCCACTCTGGTATCCGCAGTGGCCACACTGACAATTCCAGATTCTTGATGTCGATTGCTGGAACAGTTTACCAGAGTGTTGCCAAAGGATTCACCAAATGACACTATGCTAGTATAGGGAGAGGACGCACTGTTGGTATTGTTACCACAGTTGATAAATCTAGATCTTTGAAACTGTGTTCCTCTTCCTTGAGTGCTAATGAATGCTTGATTGGCTATTTCTTCAAAATGGCAATCATCAATGTGCCAAAGATTGCCCTGACCACTGACACCACCAATATATATTCCTGTGTCGCAGACAAAAAATTCACAGTGTTCGAAATCTACCACCGAATCAAATATCACAGTCTGCTGACATTCTACTGCTAGTGGTGTTGAATGCCATTTACAATCTTCAAACACCAACTTGTTGACCCTGGTGCCGAACAAGGTGTTTTCCCAAAATACTGATGCATTCACATTGGCGGAACCATCTGTGAATTCTGCCAGTACTGGTGTAATAGTGCTGATTGATGGGGCGCTGGGTGAAGACAAACTGGTCACTGTGAAATTAGATTGCACAGTGGCGGCCAGTGTTGATTCTGACTTAGAACTTATTTTGATACCGCCACCTACCACAATGGCTTCAAAGTTTGCACTAAATGTAGGATCACCATTTAATGTTCCTACTGCAATGTTAAGAGCATTTGAAAAAGTAGTAGTAACTGTTGTATTGATAGTTGTGCTGACACCGCTACCTGATACAACAATGTTACCGCCTATTGATGCTGTAGGAATAATATACAAACAACTGGCATTTTCTGGAACAAAAACAACATCACCTAGCACATAGCTAGACCGCCATTTCACACCTTTGAATTTACATTCTTGTGAACCAGTTATCACTGTTTGACCGTCATTGTGATCAATGGTTAAATTTTCTATCACAATGCCTTGCGGTCTACCAGAAATATCTTGAAATATAATATTGTTATCCCCGATTTCTAGCACAGTTTCTTGTGAATTTTCTCCCTTGATCAAAACATTGCTGGGTATAATTAGATCATCAAGAAAAAGATACACACCATTTGGCACAGCCAGTATTTTCTTGAATTTATCGTTGGAGTTTTTAAACAGTTCATCAATAGCAGTAGTAAATGCCAAAGTGCTGTCAGTTGATCCGTCGGGTATTGCACCAAAATCTACCACACTGACCTGTATCTCGTCTATTTTAGACTGCAATCCACGAGCAACACTAAGAGTAATTGAATTATCATCGGCGGCGAATCTATAACTAGCAGCCAATTCTAAAATATTATCGTGTTCTGTAAGAACTTTGGTGTTGCCCACTGCTGGAGCACCTTCAGCAACACTGCCGTTGCCTATGAATAGTTCTTGACTGTCAACTGCCCAGGCAAATTCTGCTGAACTCAGTTGTGGAACACCTATGCCTGAATTTTTTTGGCCTCTTCTGACCTGGATTTTCGAGATTTGAATTACAGCCACTTTGATATCCTCTATGTTCTATAGAGTATTTATCTACCTAGCTTGTAGTATTCCTCTACCTTGTTGAGCCAAGCATCCTGCCACTTGTTGAAGTCTTGAGGCTCCAGTGTGAACTGTTGGTATTCAAAATCCCGGCTGCACATAAAAATAACACCCTTACGAATATCTGTGCCGTAGACTTCATTATGTGCCAGTATGTAGGCCATTAGCTGTAGATAGTAATCTTCTACCCATTCTGCTTTCTTGGGCTTGTTGGTCTGTTTATAATCGCATACTGCGGGCTCGCCATCGTGTACTGCAACCAGATCAGTTGTGCCCGAGAACAAGCCTGGAAAATATAAACTCTGTTCCATGGCCCATACTTCGGATACTTTTGATAATCCGTTTTCAATAATAACATCGGCCATTTTGTTGGCCTGTACATGGACAGGATTGTTGCCGGGCTGTCGTTGTATGCCAGCAATAAATCGTTCTAGATTGCTGTGCATGGCTGTCCCCACGCCAGCAGCTTCTGTGGTAATTTGCTGTGCTTTTTCAACTCCCACTCGTTTCTTCCACTCGTTCAAATGAGTCATATCTTTAGTGGCACTAAGGATTGTGGTAACGCTTGGTAGACTTTCTCCGTCTGGAGTTTGGTAGACACGTTTACGTGTTACAGGATCGTTGATTTGAACACAATTTTTATATTGGAAACGTTCAATAAAAGGTGGTGGGGTAGTAATCATATACTGTATATATTACAGTAAAACAATCTCAATGTCAAGCCTGGGTGGCTAATTGTTGTGGAGCAGCACCGGCTGCAATTTTATCTACTTCAGCCTGGCTGTCTTTAGTGCCGTCTGGTTTTTGTGCTTGATCGCCGGCTCCGGGCACTTTGAGTTCAATGCCATCATCATTGAAATTTGAAATCATTGCCTGTACCGCTGGGCTAGAATCATACATGGCCTTGAAGGTTTCATAATCAGCAGTGAGCTCAAATCCGTTGGTTGATAAAACTTTGTTGAGGCCGTTCCAATTTAATTTTGAAGGAGCTTTTTGACTGGCGGCACGACCAATATAGTTTCTAAGAACCATAATGAATCGATCAATCTCTATTCCGGAGTTTCCGCCAAATTCAAAAAATCTCATTTTAAGGTGCTCAATTCTTTGGTAAGTTCTTGAATCTGTTTTTGCATTTCTTTGATCTGCTCTTGGATGGCTTTCTTTCGTTCAGCCATCTGCTTGGCCTGTTCAGCCTGCTGTTTGGCCATTGCTTGAGGATCCATTGCGGGGGCTGGTGGTTGTCCTGGTGGCTGACCAGCAGCTGGAGGCTTTGATCCTGCGGCACCGGCTGCAAATGTTCCCAACGGAGACGGTTTAGCACCTGGAGCAGCGGCACCAGGCATAGGAGGTGTTAACTCGCTTAGTCGAAAACCGCTGGTGAATTCTTGAAGTTTCATCCTGCCAATGCTCTCATCAAACGATTCTGGTGATTGATGCTTTCGCGCATCTCACGGCCTGCTTCTTCTGCACCACCTGCGGCTGGCTCAGCTGCGGCAAATTCATCACCACCTAATTCAGCATCAGTATTCATGGCATCGGGTTCAGCTGCCATGTCAGCTGCTGGCTCGCCGCCTAACATATTAACAGGCTGCTCTTCACCGGTTAGTGTACGTACTCCGGTGGCCAATGCTTCACGTGTGGCCTTGAGATTTTCCAATGCTGATTGAATTGCTGGAGCCACTGCTTCGATAAATCCTTTGGCCTGCTCTTGTCCCATTTCATCACGAATGCTATCACCTAACTGCAATAGAGTATCATTCTCCATGCCGCTTAGTTCTTCGATCCAACGGCCAACTCTGTCAACCATTGTTTTAGCTGTGACGATCGCAGAAGCTTGCTGGATCTCACCTTCTCTTAAATTGCTCATACTTTCTCCTTGTGTTCTTGATGTGTTGTTCTCCGGCAGTCTAGGACGATTATGAGTTCCACGTGCAGCTTCGGCTGCAAGACCTTTTCCTTGATCAAATGTTTCATAGTCTTCATCACTGCCGTGTCCTGCTGATGCTAGGGCATAACCATCATCAGTATCACCGCCTTCGTCATCTGATCCTTGTACAATATGATTAAGATTGGCTTCTAGGTCTTCAATGTATGGATCCATATTACGAAGTTCGCCACCTTCTTGATCACTATAGGAATTCCATACTTCATCAACCGCAGATTCAACATCACCGTTGCGTAAAGCTGCCATAATTTTCTCATAATCAGGATCGCCGTAGCCGTAAATCTCGTTCATATCCTCGTCAAACTTCTTGAGAAGTTCAACTACTTCTTGTTCGTCAAAGTTTCCACCTTCGTAGACAGTGTTGTCCACAATAGGCTCGTCACGCTCTGATAATTCAGCTACTATGGCATCGTGCATGAACTGGGCCTGCGACAGTGCATCATTTTCAACATTTTCATTGAAGCTGGAACTGCTGCGAGCTGTGTAGATCTGTGTACGCAGTTTGTTTCTGGCATCTTCCAGCTGTTCAACATTGAACGTTTCTAGGTTCAGTTTGCGACCAAAAGTCTTAAACATGCTTTCGTTCAGTCTTTTACTGGTTCTATTAATTTTGAAGAGATCTGTGGTTTTCATATTGGTTGATCCATAGTGATGTATTATTTATTCAGAAATAAGTCAAAGCGGTTACAGTTTCTTTGGCAGATAGAGTTTTATCTCTGCTTTCACAGTACCTTGCCCAAAGAGTATCCGCTTTTTCATAGTTTTTAGCTACTACAGCCTTTTGATACTGTGTTCTAAGAATCTGACTGTCTGTGAACCATTTGCCATATTCTTGGTCTAATCTGTAGATTTTATCTACGGTTGCAGAATTGGTATTTTTTGTCAATAAATTGGCCATTCTGATTGCTGTGGCGTTGAGATTAATGTTGCTGTAGATAACACTGTTGTGCCTATAAAGATGTTTTGTGGTTTCTTCACTGACAATTAACACATCACCAACAAGAATGCCTCCAGCCACCTTCAGTGGCAGAATGTGGTTGTCAGCTATGAGTCTGCGCTGTGCGTTAGCTACTAAATTCTCTAAACGCCGCTGTATGTTTGTCATAAAAAAAGGACCTATGGTCCTTATTTAAGTGTGGATGCGTTACAGTCCCATAAACTTGAGTAAGTGCGGAAAGCTAACTGCATTGAGCCAGCCTGTGCCGGCAGCAAAAGCCAAGGCAACCATTAGGTACATAGAGACTTTATTTTTAAAAGTCTGTATTTCTTTAACTTTACCCGCTAGTTCATTGTGCTGAGCACAACTTTCTTCATGCATCTTATCCAGTTGTTTCATAATGCCGTCACGAGTCTGATCTAGACAGTCATGCACATCCCTAACATCATTTTTAAGATCATCTACTTTTTCGTTTAGATTTTTTACTTCGACTTCAACTACAGCTACCCGCTCAGGTAGTGCAGTCAGTTGTGCTACCGCTTCTTTTGTGGCCATTGTGGCTGTTTCCTTTTATGTTAAGTCAAGTGCTCGCTCCGAGCCATGTGCCTAAGTGTTCTGAAATGCCTAATTGTTTTGCCTGTTAAATTATATTTATCCCACTTGTGCGATTTCATATATCCAAATGTTTGCACGATTGCCTTTGGTTTGAAATATCGAAGGTGTAATATCTACTGAATTATTTAACCGATTTATCACAGGAACACCCTGTAGGTCATCCAACAACAGACCCACTGGATCATCATCTAGTCGAAAAACAAAATCTCTTTCTACAGAAAATTCCCATATCCAATGTGTAGCAGCACCTTCTATGGCGTCAGGTAGTCTGCCTGTGTGGCATTCTGGGTCTTGGTCCCATTCCACATTTGACCTAATGCCAATGGCCTGTATGAGGCTGTTGAAATTGGCCTGTTGCCCTAATTTCAAATGATCTGTTTCTGATCTAGATGGGAGAGAACGTGTGATATCAACCACACTGACAAGTTTGAACAGTTGCATAATTATATGCTACTATTTAACTCTACAAAATTGTAGTCGTAAAAAAGCCCGGCGAACCGGGCTTAGTCTTCCCATCCCTGAGAATCTAACTATTAGGTCTGTAAGCTAGCGAAAGATGTTTTTTCAGTTACAGTAAATGTTGTTGAATCTGTAAATGTCCAAACGCCTGAAGATGTTCTTGAACCTGTGCCAATCTGACGACCTAAACGAATTGCAATTGCATCAACGTCTAAAGCGTGTCCGTCACCAACAACTGTTACCTTAAGACCGTTGGACTTCCACTGATGTATGGCTGCTGTAGTGCCAATTTCGTCTGATAAGAAAGATGCTGTTGCTGCGTTGATAGCAGAAGCTGTACCTGAACCTGACAGGACTCCTTCAAATATTTTTAGTTGTAGCGTACTTTGGATTGTACCTAGTGTTACTGCTGTAGGGTTTACTCTTGTGAATGTTGCCATGATATGTTCTCCTTAAATCAATAGTCCCGCTCCGGGACTGGCATATTATTTAGTCAGATTGGAAAAAACCGTGGTCTTAGGGTTATTAATCGGCTCGAAACGGTGTCCAGCGGTCACGCGGCACTAGTTTTGAACCTCCTGCAACATAGCCTTCACCGCCTGGTTTACCACCTGTAGTTTGCTCTATGTCGCCACCTGATGCATCTAGCTCACGAATTACTTCGTCTTTGGCTGCCATGATCTCACGTACCAGTTCAAACATCACATCCATGACTCCGGGATGTTGTTCGCTGTGTGCTGCAATCTTGGCAGCTTTTGCAGGAGTCTTTTGTTCAAAGGCCATAAACGCCTCTGTGTTGATATTGTCCAGTTGTTTTGTTTTCGATTGGTTATTAACAAAAGTGTAAATTTCACTCTGTAGATAGCCCATACCAGCAACGGGTGCTAACAATTTATCAATGGCCTGTTGATTTTTAGCCAATGCTTCAATAGCAGCAAGATTGTCTGCACCAACAGCTGGTCTATAGCTGACACTGGTCAGTCCGAATATTTTTAATTCTGGATTGCCACTGAACTGATCAGGATTATCAAAGTCTTCACCTGTCTTGTCTCCAAAGTAACCAAACACCTTGTGGGCGGCTACTGCTATCTTGGCCTTGGCCAATGCTCGACCAATTTCACTAGTGCCGGCAACAGAGTAAGTGGTTTGATTGGGAGTAAATGTAATTTTGCCGTTGGCGCCGGCATATGGTTTGCCAGGGTGGAATAGAATGTCTCCGTAGACATAGCCACGGAATTCTGCAGGTGTTGCACGTTCAAATATTGGCCACAGTGCTGCCATATCTCCGGCAAACTTCTCACGCCAGTCTTCGCCCTTGCCACGACTCATGATAAATTGTTGGAGTTCTTCTGGACTGGAACTTTTGCCTTCTTCACGACCCCAATTGTTTTTGCCCACCAGTCGAAAGGAGCCATCATCTTCACGTCCCCAGTACACTGTGGGATTGCCGTCCCACTTGATAGTGATACTGGTTTCAGGACTGGCTAGATCTTTAAGTATCTTGATGGCCTTATTAGCACCATTGGCTTCTGTGAACACAAGATCTTCTAGGTGGTTGAACTCACGGCCCACTTTCTTAGCGGGAGCTGCTGCTTCAGCTTCATAGATACTTTCGTTTTTCTTGCGGCCAGCACAATGCGCTTTTTGGCTAAATCCTTTGGGGCTGGCACAATTGATAGAGCTTTTGTATTTCTTGCTCCACGTTTCATCAAGGAATTCAAATGCTCTCATTTGACTCGTTCCATCATTTTGCGGAACCAAGAAGGTGTTCCTGTTTGCGCACTTTCAAACGAAATAACATTTTCCGGCAAGGCAATACCTTGCTTGCCCAATGTTTCTCTTGCACCTGCAACTAGTTCTTCGTAGTTGGGCAGTTTCTTGATGTAGTTGAGAATTGCATCTACTGATTTAATATCTTTAACTGTGGCAGTTTGGCCCAACAGCACTTTGGCAATTTGATTCCAATCGTTGCCATTGGGCAATAGTTCGTCAGTGGTAGCATTCAGTATTCCGTGCTTGGGGCTGTACTTGATGCCGCGGGCACGAGCAATTGAGCTCAATAGAATATGACGATGCTCACCTCGATATTCACCTTGCCCACCAATCATTGAGCCTTGTTGAAATTTAGGGTTAGCTGAAAACATAAAGTCTGCCTGTACAAATCCATTGTCTGGACTGCCTTTGATTGGCACCTTCCAGTGTACATTGTCGCCGCTGAGTTTGATGTTTTCTTTGCCAAATTGTGATATCAGTTTTTCAGCAAATGATTTCTTATCTACTTCGTTGGCATCCACTGACAGGTCTAGATCACCTGAACTGTTCTTTTCAAAGGTGCCATCCGGATCTTCTTTACGTCCAGTAGTACCCAGCCATTTAACAGGCTTTTTGTCATCAAGATGCTTTTCTTTGGTAAAGTCCAAGCCTGTGATTTTTTCAATGTAGAGAATGGTTTCTTCTACGTCTCCTGTGGCAATACGCTGTGTTAGCGATTGCTTTTCTGGGCCTTTGAATACGTTGCCGCCTTCTGACAGTTTACTGATCATTGCTTTCTTCCAATTTTTTCTTGAGTTTACGTGCTTCTGCTATTCTGCGGACACCACGTGTGAACTTTGCAGGGTCTTGCCCTTTGATTGCATTAATAAGCCTGCGTTCAAGTTCGTCTGCTGAAGCAGAATCATAATTTTTATGAATACTTTCCAATAGATTGATAGCTGAATTGATGATGTTGGCAGCACGACTTTCTATCAACGAATCAGTGCTGCGCACATCGGCAATAGAATTCAGTTCCTGCAAAATCGATCTGGTTTGAAGCTTCATTGAAATGTTCCTATTGTGTATTTAACTCAATTGAGTTATAGTATAACTAAACACTAAATGGTTGTCAAGAGATTGACTTTTTGTGCGGTCGCAGCATATAATGACTAAATACTCAGTAGAAACACTGAGTCTACATAAACACACAGGAAAACGAAATGAAATTCTTATCAGATCGAATGTTAGCTATTATGGAACGTTTAAGTGAAATGTTTCCAGGAACCAGTTATCAAAGCCGCTTGGATCAATATCTAAGTACCAAAGGCATTACCGATGCCGCACAGTTGGAAAACTACATCCGACAATTTAATTCTCAAAAGGAAACTTATCTATGAAAACAATCTTAAACTCAATCTGGTCAGTGCTTGAAGCATTTGGTCAAGCTCGTGCTGCCGCAAGTCTAGCACGTATGGGCGACATCGAAGGCGCTAAGGCAGTGTACAAGTGATCACTACATTACTAATGTTATTACGCTGGCAGAAAGAAGGATGGGAAGTACATCCTATCAATCTAGACTCTGAGTTCCACGGTTGGTTCTAACCGCTAAATATTGGCATGAAATTAGTGTACATACACGGTGCCAATGCCACCAGCGAGAGCTTCAACTATATCAAGAGTAAACTAGGCGAAGGCCTAGACCTTAACTATGACAGTCGCAATGGGTTTGAAAACAATCTAAAAGACATGCAGGTTGCACTAGATGGACACACTGATCTAGTGTTTGTTGCTCATAGCCTAGGCGGTATCTACAGCCTACATTTGGCCAACTCAATGCCTAGTGCTGTTAAGGGTGCTGTGACTCTAAGCACACCATATGGTGGTGCTGAAGTAGCAGACTATGCTCAATACTTCTTGCCATTTAGCAGACTAATGCGTGACATTGGGCCTAGCTCGTGGGTTATGAAGCAGGCTAGCCGTATCAAGATACAGCATCCTTGGACCAATATTGTCACAGTAAAGGGTCAAAGCCCTTTTATGCATCAAGCCAATGATGGTGTAGTGACCATTGCCAGTCAACGGCATCACGAAGATATGGAACTAGTAGAAGTAGATTATAATCACTATGAGGTTGTGCTCAGTGACGTAGTGGTTGAACTTATTAAGGAACGAGTAAACAAGTTCAAGAAATAAGTTGCTTTTAGATCATAGAGCATATATAATAGTACATAGAGAAAAAGAAGTATCTATGTAAACAGACATTACACACAGGAGATTAATATGTCACAATTCGAAATCCCAAAGCTACCAGAAGTTAAATTCAACAAGAACGGCTACGAAATCCGTACAGACATCTTGGGCATGGCCAAGAGCCTAGTACAAGACGACTTCCAAGCCAAATTCCAAGGATGGGAAATGACTGCTACTCGCGATGAGAAGACCGGTCAAATCGTTACTAAAGTAGACATGCCACAGTTTCCAGGACTTGACAAAGTTCTAGAAACAGCAGAGAAAATGTACGCATTTGTCAATGCTGGCGCTAACAAGAAATAAGCTATTAGCCGCATAGCGGTATTAAAATAAAAATAGTAAAAGAAAAGCCCCTTTCGGGGCTTTTTCTTATGTGCGTAGTTTGGCCAGTCTTAAGAACTGTAGAATTTGTATGTAGGTCCAACCTATGTCAATTTCCCACCAACGGTGTTTGAATTTGGCACTGGCTCCATCTGCGTGGTGATTGTTGTGTAGCTCTTCACCACCTATCCATATGCCCCAAGGCACTAGGTTACGGCTGGTGTCTTTGGTATCGGTGTTGCGATATCCCCACCAATGACTGACGCCATTGACCACACCAGCTGCCCAGAATGGGATCCAGATCATTTGAATACCCCACACTATCAGTCCCCACGGTCCAAAGAGCAAGCAGTCTATGACCAGCATTAAAAGAATACCTGAGCGACTGTGTGCGGAGTAAAGGTTGCGTTCAATCCAATCATTGGGGCAGTCTTTGCTCAGTGAGTCGACCATTGCGGTGTCTTTGCTGGCTGCGTGATATAAGAATGCTCCGCCAAATAGCACACGCCAAATGCCGTAGATCTGCGGACTATGTGGATCGCCCTCTTGATCTGAGCGTTGATGATGTTTGCGATGTATGGCTACCCATTGGCGAGTAACCATACCTGTGGTCAGCCAAAGCCAAGCTCGCATAAAATGGTTAACCGCAGGGTGAAATTGTACAGCTCTATGTGTTTGGCTTCTGTGCAAATACAGCGTTACACAGGCTATAGTGATTTGTACCATCACCAAGGTATAGATTATTATATTCATCGTTTACTTATCCTGTTGACAACTGCTCAAAATAGTGCTATAATATGGTATGAACAATAAACTTATACTCACAGACGCAGACGGTGTTTGTCTTGATTGGGAATGGGCATTCTCAGTTTGGATGCAAGAACGCGGTTATACCTTAACAGCAGATAACAAGAAAAGCTACTATCTGCATGATCACTACAATGAGCTAGAAGAACAAGATTCAAAGCGGGTTGTCAAGACTTTCAACGAATCTGCAGCCATTGGATTCCTCCCTGCACTGCGTGATTCAGCTCACTATGTTAAAAGACTGCACGAAGAACACGGCTATGAATTCCGTGTTATCACCAGCCTAAGTCTAGACAAGAACGCAGGCCGACTACGTGAAATGAATCTGCGTAAACTATTTGGCAATGCCATTGAGTCAGTTATTTGTTTGGACACAGGTGCTGACAAAGATTCAGCATTGGAACCCTATCGTGACAGTGGCATGTGGTGGATTGAAGACAAGCCAGCCAATGCTGATGTTGGCCACCACTTAGGATTAAAAAGCGTTCTTATTGAACACGGACATAATATGCATCACGAATGCAACTATCCCGTGGTTAAGAACTGGCGTGAACTATACCAAATCATTTTAACCCAAGCAGGTTGAATAATGCAAGTTCTCTAGCATCTTCTTTGGCACTTAATTCAACTTCTGCTGCACTTGGTGTCCATGCTGCTGTACAAGCTGCCGCAAATGTTGCGATGACAAATATAAACGATGTTAGTTTCATGTTAATTCCTTTTGAATTGTTTGATAGCACTCTTAACCAAACTGTCAATGCTATTGATTAAGGGGATACCATTTTCTTTATCTATCCTAATGGACAACGGTAGTTCAGTACATCCTAACACCACCGCCTTAGCACCGCGATCAATTAAACTGTGTATCACTTTCATCAACAATATTTGTGACTCGACAATTTTGCCAGCCTTGATCAAATCAATAGCAGGCTGTACAAAAAACTCCATCTCCGATCGATCTGGTGTTATACAATTCCAACCTTGCTTGTTAAGACGATATTGATATAGGCCTAACTCCACAGTGGCCTGTGTTCCCATTATTCCGATTGTGCCTTCATTCACAGCCACATCTTGTAGTGCATCTGCAACACTATCTACAATATGGATAACCTGTACATTTATCTTGCTGAATTCGTGGAACCAAAAGTGGGCGGTGTTACACGGGATAACGATTAGATCACATCCTGCGGATTTTAGTCCTCGTAGGCCTTCTAACAAAAAAGGTAAAGGCTTATCGTCACCATTACGCATACTGATGCTACGGTCTGGAATTTGTGGATTACTCCAAAGAACAAATGGAATATGTTCTTGATCACAACTAGCAGGAGTCTGTTGAATCAGTCTTACAACATACTCGGCACTAGCCGCAGGACCCATGCCACCAAGTATGCCTAGACGTTTCATAATATAAACAATAAAATTATTATGACTATGACAATAACTATGACGCTGGGTAGTCTCATTTTTTATCAAACAAAATAGCAGATGCAACCAACAAAGCAGTTTGTACTTCTTCAATGTCTTTTGGTTCCTCTTTCCAGCCTACACTTATCTGTCCAATAAATACTCCAGGCTCAGCAGGAACACTGATACGGCACATGTAGTTAACACCGTAATCACGATAAACAAATCCAATAAAACTCTGCGGTTTGAGATAAGGACTACAGGGAATCTTGCCTGACATCAATCCAATCACATCGTTGTTGTTGTCATAGTTTTTAGAGAATAAACCAACATTGAACCCATCGTGTGCTCGTTCTCTGCCAGCATCTCTGGTGGATAGAAATGCTACCTTGCGTGTGTTAGCTAACGTGTTTACTTCTAATATTGCCACCATGTCTGCATTGGCCTGGGAAAGTAAAAATTTATAAGCTTCTTCGTACTTGCCATTCATCTTGGGCATGGCCTGTTGAGCACGATAACTTGCTAAAAAAGCATCTTTTTCAGAGTAGACGATCCACCCGCCAAATCCCAATACACATAGGAATACAACTGTGAATAGGCGAAATGGACTTTCGCCTATATAGGTTAATAAACTTAAAAGAAAATCTTTAAGTTTGTCCATCCGTAGCTACCTCTTTGTCACAGACAAATGCTGTAACTGCCACGTTACCGTGTACGTGACTTGCTGTTCGAATCATATCCATTAGTGGATCAACTGCAATCAACAACACCAATACAGCTTCGCTTGGAAGTTTTAACAGGTCACAAACCACTGCCACTGTGGCCACTGTGAGGATACCAGTTGTACCTGCACTTGCTAGACCAGCTAGAATACTGCCAAACAATACAACTAACAAACCAGTTACTCCCATCGGTGCACCATATATGTTGGCAATAAACACTGTGGCAATTGCATAATAAACAATACTGCCAATGCGGTTAACTGTGAAACTCAGTGGTACAGTTAGCTCTACACCTGTTCTTTCAAACTTTAACTTGTGTAGGGCTTCTTGTGCATACGGGATACAGGCTAAACTACTGCGTGAACTGATAGCAACAATTAGCGTTTCCTTAGTTTCTTTGATCACAGTCATTAGGCTCAGTCCAGAACGTTGCCAAATAACAACGGTACCAGCAGCAATAACCAATAATCCGCCAATGGCCTGTTGCATAATAAACTCAACCATGGTCAAGAAAATGCCAACACCTACCTTGCCAACCTGACTGCTGATCATTGCCAATAATGCAAACGGTAGGAAATAGTTTAAGAACTTGAAGATACTAATACTGGCCTGCTGGACGCTTTTCAACACATCAACCAGCATTTCTTGCCCTGTACTTTTGATGTTGCCCAAAGCAACACCAAATATCAAACAGAAGATAACAATCTTTAAACTTTCGCCGGCAGCTAACGTGTTAAAGATATTTTCTGGAATAAACTTCTGTGCCATCTGCATTGGGTCAACATGTGGTGCAACCGGCATGGGTTCTTTTAGTGTGATGTTGAGATCGCTTCCAGATTCTTTATCGTTGACAATTGCACCGAGTTGTGCTTGTTTTGCAGGAGTCATTTCACTGCCAGTCAATGCAACAGTGCCAACACCGATCACTGCGGCAAGAAACATACTGCCAACAAAGCCTATGATAATTTTACGTATCATTGATGCACTGCCTTCTTTTTGTAGTAGACTAATAACACCAACTAAAATAGTTGCAAGTAGGAAAGGTATTACAACAACTTTAAGCAAGCTGATGTAAATTCCCCCAACACTTTCAAAGTTCATACTTTGTGCAGGTGCATACACTCCTGCCAACACTCCGATTATGATTGACCCTAAAATAGTCCAGGGACTAGTTAAAAAAGATTTTAAATTAAAGCTCATGATGTTTCCTAATTATTTCTTTACAGGAGCCGGAGTCTTTTTCTCAGCCTTGTATCGATCCATTAACTTCTTTGTGTCAATATTGCTGTATTCGTTTCTAATAACATAGTTGACTATGCTCAGTAGTTGTACTGAATTAACATTCGTAGCCACAGCAATGTTATCAATGGAGTCGGAGATGGTTACTGTTTTGGTAGTAATTGCCGCTTCGGGTTTTTCAAATGAAATTTTCTTAATTTCAAACTCATCTCTATAACCGGCAGCAATTGTGCCGTTGGTTACATTGTTAATGATTGTGTCCCAACTATCTTCGGGAGTATACACAGCTTTGGGGAAATTTGCACGGGCAAATGTATCATAACTTGAATTACGGACAAAAGATATCTTGCCGTTAAATGTTCTAATTACTTCATATACTTCTCGGCCTTGTGAATTTTGACTCAACCAAAGGCGGTTAATAATCATTGCTTGTTTGAGTTTGATATAGGGATCACTAAATCTAACAACTTGTAAACGTGGCCCAGTTACAGATAGTTTGCTCACAGCAAGATCTGCACGACCGTCACGTACCTGTTCTACAACTTCGGCGAAACTTTCTGCATCTCGTCTAAACTGTACGGGGACTCCAATTACAACACCAATTCGGCGTGCAATTTCTACATCAAGTCCTTTAATGTCGTCACCTTCACCACTAAAGAATGGAGGAACGTCTTTTTTAGTCATAGCAATGATTAAGACGTTTTTCTTCTTGATTGCGGCAATGTCTGTGGGTAGTGGTATTGTTGAAGTGGGTAGCTGTGCGTACACAACTGACGAAAACAAGACCAAGAGGGTAGCTAATAGTTTTTTCATAGTATATTATTTATGTTATTAAAAGTACAACTTAATGACCGCAATTATTTAGTCATAAAAATAGGATCTTGCGATCCTACTTCTAAGTATGCCCAGATTAAATTACTTGCCTAACAGTGTATCAACTTTGGCTTCAGCAACATTTAAACGTGCTTCGATAGCGTCTAATACTGGATCTGCTGGGGTAGCAACCGCGTCAAAAATGTCAGCGTGAACTTCTGCTGCAACTTCTTCTCCTGTAGCGGCTGCAATAACTTCGGCAACTGCGGCTGCAACTTCTGCTGCAACTTCTGGTGCTGGTACTGGCATGTCGGCAACTGCTTCCATGATAGCGGCGGTAATTGCCACTGGATCCATAACAACCTCTGGCTCGGCGGCAACAACTGCTTGAACTGCGGCTGAAACAATTTCAGCAACTTCTGAGTGCTCAACTGCTGGTGCTTCTGCTTGTGCTGTGACAACATCAGCAACAATGTCAGCAGCGTCTGCGTGGTCAACACTTGGTGAAAGTGCAACTACTTCGGCAACTGCTGCTTGGATGTTCTCAACTGCTTGTGCTGCGGCTGCAACAATAGCGTCAACATGTTCTTGAGTTTTTACAGCGATCAATCGATCAACTTGTCCTTCAACAACGGACAATCTTGTGTCTAATTCTTCAATGCTTTTGGCATTGTCTGTGTTAACTGATGTACCAGTTAGTGTTGCCAACTTGGCTTCTACGGAAAACAATCTTGCGGCTAGGTCTTCAAATCTCATGAGGTGCTCCTTTGGGTATGAGTGTGTACCATTGTAGTACACCATTATTTAACTATTAACCTATTACAATGATATTACATCAACCCCAATATTTGCTGTTATCTAAGCTGTCCCAGTAGGCTTGGTTGTTGCGATTGATAAAGTTTTTAGTTAGGTACTTGGCCATACCTAGATAGCCCATCTTCTTAAATCTACGACTGTCCTGACCAAAATGGTGTCTGATAATCTTAAACTTTCTTGGGCTGTACATCCTAGATAAGAAGTAGTCCTCAGATGTTGAAAAGTTTTCAGGAAACCCACCATACTCTTCAAACTTGTCCTTGCGTGTTAGCATGAATGCTCCAACCGCAAAAGGTGAGAAGAATTTTAATGTGTGATTGATTAGGTTAAAAGCAGTAAACCCAATCTTTGCTCGTATGTCTCGATCATAACATTTAATGTTTAGTCCAATAAGGTGCAGATTCTTTGATTCAATTTTGTTAACAGCATCTTGAATAACAGTATTCTTAAAGAATCGAACATCAGCATCAATGAACAATATGTAAGGAGTGGTGACTAGTTTAGCGCCATTGTTCTTGGCAATAGATACTGGGCCGCCTTCAATGATTTCAACGTTCAATCTAGTACTATTATTCAGTATAACTTGTCTAGTGTTATCCGTAGAACAGTCAGCAATAATAACTCTAGTGTTGCCTATATCTTGACTGCGTAAAGAATCTAGCAAATGGTGTATGTAATTCTCTTCATTCTTGCAAGGAACTACAATGGTAATTTTATCGCTTATTGTTTTAGACATCGTCCTTCTACCTTAAAATTATTAAACTTTAGTTGCCACTTCATTGACGCTAGAGTCATTTCGCAACTGATCTGGTCTTTGAATGTTAGTTCCACTCTCCCCGGAACGTCCTGAGGATTGTTCACGTGAACTGCTATCAGTATCAGTAGCCACATTATCTGTCTCCTTGGTCCAAGTTATGATTTCCCAGCGGCCATCATGGTGTTCTACCAGTGCTGTGCATGACTCAACCCAGTCGCCGTCATTCATGTATGCTACGCCGTTGATCTCCTTGATCTCTGCGTGATGTATGTGCCCACAGATGACACCATCGAAGCCACGCTTCTTGCAGTAGTTGGCCAAGTTTTCTTCAAACTTGAATATAAAGTCTACTGCTCGTTTAACCTTGTACTTAAGAAAGCGGCTAAGGCTAAAGTACCCAAAACCCATACGGCGACGAATCCAATTAAATTTATTGTTGAGCTCAAGAACAAAGTCATAGGCTTTATCTCCTAGGAACGCTATCCACGGTGCCAGTCGTGTAATGCCATCAAACAGATCTCCGTGTGTGACTAGATAGCGTTTGCCATCCGCGCCTATGTGTTCCGTTTGATTGTGTATTTCTATTAGACCAAATGAAAAACCATAGGGTATCATGGGTCTTAAAAATTCATCGTGATTGCCTGCTATGAATACAACTCTAGTTCCACGCTTGGCGTGACCTAATACTCTGCGTACCACATTGGTATGGCTCTGCTTCCAACGCCATTTGTTCTGTTGAATCTTCCAGGCGTCGATTATATCTCCCACAAGGTATAGTGTATCACAACTATTATGCTTGAGGAAATTATTTAGTTGTCCTGCCTTGCAGTCTTTGGTACCTAAGTGGACATCGCTTACAAAAATACTACGATAAGTCTTTTGCATCAAATATTTAACGAATATTCGATTACATTAAGATTACAAAGACATCAATTCATCAACAAAATCTAACAATAATTTGTGGTGGTCACCATTGTGATACCGGCCCTGCATCCATGAGTAGCTAGCATACCAATGAGGTTCGCTTTCTAGATGACATCCCATGATGCCTACATTGCCTTGTATGACTGCCATGGGGTCACCGTTGGGATATAGACCCCATATCTTGGCAGTGTCTATACCTGAGCCTACTAGAGCACAACCATCATAGAAGAACATTGTCTCTTCTTGACCCTTCCACAATACTCGTTGATTCTTGGCGTGTGGCCTGCGTGTGTCAGCACCTGGGCGGGTGATATACTGTTCTGCTCGTATGTCTTTGAGTAGATCAAAGTAATAGTGTTCGGCCCAATAGGCTCCCATACAGATGCCTAGGTACTTGCCACCACTGCGCACAAACTGTTTGACCGCATCACCATTCTCACTGAACAGGTAATCAAAGCTGCTGGCATCGCCTATGCCTCCCGGAACAGCAACACAGTCTACATCGTCAAAGAAATTCCGCTCAACTTCGTGGCGGGTAAAGATTTTAAAACTGTAATGAGAACTTAATGCTGTCATAATCCCATTGCCGCTTTGCACACTGCATTTAGGTTGATGCAAGAATAATGCTATCTTTTTCATCACAGTTCTTTATGTTAGTGCTCACTTTCGAAAGTTTTGGGCACGACTCCTACTCCTTTCGGGCCAGCAGCCGGCCCACACGTAAACCACAAGGGTCCTAAGGTAGTGTGTTCTATTCTTAAATTAATTGCACCAGCTTTGTTTAGCTTCGCCGTAATACTCTCTAGCAAATCCGTTGGCAATTAAGGCAGCACGTAGACTCTGTCCATTGATCAGTATATCACCTAGCACACGGCCACCAAACTTGTCCCAACCGTACATGGTGACTTGGAACTTGCCTCCGGCTGCTGCTGCTTGGTTGATAGCATTTTTAGTGAACGCTGAAGCAGCATCACCACGTTGTGCTTCGCTCGGACATTGGGCACGGAATCCTTTTTCCGGAGTGTCAACTCCGAAGACTCTGATGGCCAACTCTGGCTTAAGCGGTTTAGGTAGAAAGGGCGCAGCAATTACAACTGTATCGCCATCACTCACTCTTAAAATTTGTGCATCATAAGTTACACCTTGTGGTGTTTTTTGTGCAAATGCTAGTGCAGGTACTGCTAACAACAATAATAAAAATCTTTTCATATTAACTCCAATAAGTGCTATTATTTATGCCCAAGCAACCATTTTGAATCGCTCCTCGGGGATGCCAAAGTAGTTGCACTTCCAACGACTCTGTGCAAAGAAATCTAAGTGATGCCACTTGTCCTTCTGTGCTAGGATCTGTTGAGCTGCATCACGCCAATCTATGGCCAGCAACACAGGCTCTACAATTTTACGAATACATTCTGTTTCTTCGTAGACAAAGCTGTCCCATTCCCAGTGTAAGACTTCAAAGGCATTTCCTGCACGATCAGCATAGTCCATTGAAAAGTCCAAGCCCCACTTGGGCCGCAGAGCAATGACCTTGTTGACTAATGGCAAGGTCTTTGCCCAGAATTGTAATTCTTCTAGGGCGGCACCCTTGTAGCCCTTGCGTTCAAATAGCAGGCTGTGATTAAGGTGAGCACCTTCTGTTCTGGGTAACT
>Ga0209191_1000905_pt1 | contig 20674 bp, 35 predicted proteins | sample S_130626_EF_Meta_FD_187320 | JGI IMG/M metagenome (GOLD analysis project Ga0209191, IMG submission 187320) | Freshwater microbial communities from Lake Simoncouche, Canada to study carbon cycling - S_130626_EF_MetaG (SPAdes) (version 2) | ecosystem: Environmental > Aquatic > Freshwater > Lake ...
ATGTCGTCAGCCGGGACTGTTTGATGCACCGGAAAGCCCGGATTAAAGTCAATATACACCAAATAAAAAGGGGGCACAAGGCCCCCTTCCAATATTTCCGAAGAAATATTTAATCTATCAGGACGAACCGGGTGAACCGTATGTGCCCAATGGATCAGACCAGCCAAAGCTATAACGCTCACGGGCCTTATAACGAACGTTACCTGTGTCAAAGTCACCGTCCATCTTATTCTCCAAAGGAGAGCGGATGAAATGCTTCAGACCGTTAGGTACATCAGTAGTCAAGTACCAGCCGTTGTTGTCGGTCAGGTAGTGATTAATGGTGTAGCCTTCAGGGATTGAACCGTTGTTCTTCAACGCATTGATATCGTTGTCAGTTGTACCAACGCGGAGGCTGGTTTCCAACAAACGAGTAGCAACGAATTGCAGAGCTGGGGGAACAATCAGTTTCTTAGGCTTAGCAGCGATCAAAAGACCACGCTCGTCTGTCCAAGCAGCGATTTGAATAACGGCGGCTTCCAAAGAAGTCTCGTTCAAGTCAGCGGCTGTAGAAGGACGATTGCTGTTGGTACCACCAGAAACCAATGGGTGGGCAGTGCTATACAAAGCAACGCCGTCGCCACCGGGGTAGGCTGCACTGAAACCGTTGTTAATAACGGCGGCAGCTTTAACCTGCTTGGTGTATGCCATAGCACGAGCCAAAGCTTTGGTGTAACGAGCAGACAATGAGTCATACAAGTTATCTTCCACAGCTTCTTCAGTGATGGAGAAGCCTAAAGCGATAGTTTCGTGGTTGTAGCGAGTTGTCCATGCCTCTTGTGCATTGTCATAAGCGATGGCAGAGCCCTCGTTCTTAACAGGAGCAGCAGAGAAACCAGACAGTTTGGTCTCTTCTTCGAAGGAACGCTCAGAGGTTTCAGTCTCATAAATTTCTTTATGTTCTTCACCGTAACGAGCATACTCCATGCCGAACAAAGCGTTCAAGCCGGGGAGGAGTTCCTTAAGTAGTTGTGCGCGTGAAATTGCCATTTTAAGTTACTCCTTAAGCAATGCTGGTGCCAGCATAGTACTGATGCTGGCCAAAGTTGATCTTGACCAGAATCTCTGGGTACTGCATCAACACAATAGTAGTGTTCAATGTAGCAACAGGAGCTTGATTCAAAATAAACGATGTAGCACCGGCGGCTGCGGCGGTGTCAACGAAAGAACCGGAAGAAACGTATTGACCGTTTGAATCCAGCGAACCAACGTCAGTACCGACAGGTAACGCGAACGGCAGAGCCGAACAAGTCACAGTAGCGGTAGAAATGCTGGTATACGTCACAGTTCCAAGTGAAACAGCCGTATCAGGCACCAAACCAAGCACGCGAACGGGCAAAGATGATGTAGTAGCGGGTGTATCGCTAGGGGCCAATGCTGCGTTCTTAGAGTCGCCAGTTGCAGTGCTACCTGTGTTGTTAATCATGGCCAAGTTTTGACCAATCATTGCACGGGCACCAGAAGCAACAGTAGTTCCAGAAGAGCAAACCACAGCTTTAAAGACTGCATCAGGATCATCACTGACAATCGCTACTGCATCGCCAGCCGCAGTAGATGCGGGCCAGTATTGCGAGAAAGTCAACTGTTTAGTGACAGGGTTTGTGTAACGGCATCCCAAAAAGATACCTGTTTGATTGCCTGCTGTGCCAGTAGACACAGACAGACGAACGATTTCACCACGAGACAAACCTACGTAATCGCCGTAGAAAATGGCCGTGCTGTAACCGTTAGTAATCGGATATTCACGAGTAGAACCCGCAAATACCTGACCCCCGATCAAATTGATCGGTTTTAGCCCGTAAGGGGCGTCAACAACCGGATAAGCCATAAAAGACTCCTATATTTAAGTACCAGAACCGAAAGTGACCTTGGTTCTCTTCTCTGAGAAAAGAGGCATCCTAGGATCATTTTCACGAAGGAAATTATTGTCCACTGAATCCACCTGAGACTTGTTTAGGTTCTCGTAGTACTTGGCTCGTTGAGCCATGAACTCTGATGGAATACGACAGAGCAATAAACCGCCCACTTCAATGTTGCCTTTAAAGCGACCTTCAGTGGAAGCGTGCATCATGAGCTCGGGATATTCTTCTGCTTTGCAGGGTTCGTATCCTTCGCGTAACTTCGAAGAGATGTTGCTTGGATCTGCGCTACCCATAGTGCTGGTACGCACATACCTATGAGTCCAACCGGGACGGTCGTCAGGCATAGGCAGTGTTTCAGGCGGACGCCACGCTTCTGGGCGTTGCATTACCTGACGTGTATCTGCTTCACGTGGTGCGCGATTTTGTGTCTTTCCAGACGATAAAACTTGATCCATTTTTTAACCTCTTTTAAGTTGAGCAACCTGTTTAGCGTATTCTTCCAAAGGAACCCCAAGACGGCGAGCGATCGCTGCTTCTGATGCCTTCAGCCTAATACGATTAGGCGGAGTGCTACGTGAGGCCGGAGCCACAACGGTAGCGGGTTTTGTTGCACGGCGCGGAGGTTCATCCTCGTAAGCCGGTTCCGATGCCTTTTTCGAAGGAGCATCATCTTCATAGCTCTGAGCACCGTCATAGTACTCAGGAAATCGTCGGCGCATTGTAGCGTCTACTCGTTTGTAGTACTCGTCAGAGCCCACAAAGTTAGCACCGTGTTCCTTAGCCAGCTTTTGATGCAACCCGAGGGCGGATGCTGTCATTTCAGGATCGGTGCCAAACCAAGTGTTTTTCTGCATCCAACTTTGATCTTTTGGAGTAACAGAAGGTTGATTTGTACTACGTTGTTGTATTTGTACATTATTTTCTTCGACTTGTAAAGGCCTCATGTTCTGAACCTTGTCAAGATTCAATGTAGCCCGTGAAACTTCAGCCTGTGCATCGACCACAGCATCGGAATCTCCAGACTCATAAGCCTCTTTATATCGCTTCTTAGCATTCTCAAATTCCAACTCAGCGGAACTCTTTGACTGCTCAATGTACGCTCTTGACCCAAGCGATACTTGCTCTTGTAGCTTGCGGTTTTGCTCCCACAATTGCTTGGTCAGCTTCTCAGCCGCTTCGCGTTCACGCAATGCTTCTTCTTTGGCACGGCGCTCATCATGGTATCCACGTGTAAATTTCTTTAGACGCAACTGGACTTTCTCGTCATAAGTGGCGAGTTCATCCTCAGTAGGGTCTTCAGGTGGTGTTTCATCGGGCTTGCGGCCACGATCTTTGCGGGGTGTATCGTCTTCGATTTCTACATCAAAGCCGCCATCATCCTCTTCTGCTGCTGCGGGTTTACCCTTAGCTTCTTCCTCTACTTCATGAGGAAATTTAAAGTCATCTTCAAACTCAGTTTGTGCCATTAGTTACTCCTTATGCTGCACGTGTAATTCCACGGGGATCTTCCACAACTGCTTCAACCGAATCATCATTGAGGATGCGGAATTCACGGCCATGGATCTTCAGACGGGTGCCTGAATTCGGTCGGACGATGATGAAATCACCTTCCTTGCAACTCGGCCCACTAGGGAAACGAGTGGTATCTGCATAGCAGTCAGGCCCAAGCTTGACGACAAATAGAACGGGAGTGAGTACTTCTTCAAAGTGCATTGATTGGCTGGATTTAATAATCCCAACTTCACTATCTGCATACTCCTGCATAGCTTCCGGCACTACACATAACATGTGGAATCTCTTTGGGTCAGGCAACTGCTTAGCTTTGTCTTCAGATGGCTTATTAAGAATGCCAGACAAGTCAACAGCAGCGAGGTCAAATTCAGTCATCAGATTTCTCCATTTTTTGCACGAGGTCATTAATAATGTTTTCTGCTAGGTTAAGACCTCGGATTACCCCACAGATACTTCGATACTCTTCTATGTCAGCGGCTCTGCCGTTGGCAAGATGAAAAGCTTGCTCCGCTCTAAGTCGTTCTATCTCATTAGCGATATGCGACAAAAGTTTATAGTCGTTCAATCTTTCTCCTTCTTAGGTTTTTGGGACGTTCTTTGTGCCATTTGCACGGCCATCTGAGCGCGGTTTTTGGCGATATCAGCGCCAAGTTTTGCACCTTCAATAAGCTGTTGCTTCTGAAGTTTGTCTTTTGCAGCGGCTGCGCTTGCACCAACTTGCATAGCCGCGATTTCTTTCTGAGCCGCAATACGTGACTCTTCAAGTTCAATTTGGTCAGCTCTAGCCGCCGCGTCAACTTGTAGCTTCTGTTGTTTAAGCTGCAACTCTTGCATCTTGATCTGCAACTCTTGTTGCTGCATCTGAATAAGAGGATCCTGCATCTGCTGTTGTATTTGCTGCTGTGCAATCTGCGCTTGAGCTTGTTGAGTCATGCGCATAGACGCCTGTGCAGCAAGCTGTGCAACTTGTGCAGCCACCTCTGGGGGCATGTTCTTTTCTTGCTCCTCTGTTGGTAACAGGAGGCCCACAGTCTGCTCGATCTCTTTGCGATAAGCAAAGGCCAAGTGTTCGTTAATGTGAGCCTGCATAGCAGCTATGAGCGCCATACCTTGGGGGGTCTTTTGAATAAGCGCCATGATCTTGGGGTTCTGCAGCATGCTTGTGTGCACTGCAATATGAGCTTGATGATCCTGCTCAATAAACGCTTTGGTGGGTTTACCCGTCAGTACGTTCTGGTTCTCTTGCACTGGATCTGTAGCTGTCGCATCGTCCTCAATAGGAATCAGTTTCGCTGCGTTCTTAATACCCAACACCTCAATCATCTGGCGGTGCAAGAGTGGCAAGTTATACAGTTGTGGTGCTGTCTGCGCAAGTTGAAGCGCGGCTTGGTATTGCACAATCTTCTGCGCCATTGTTGCAGCGTTTGGATCGCTCACAGGAATCACAGCGACCATGTCGTAATCTGACTTCTTAGCACGACGTGAACCATCTACTGGCTCGTAGTCATACTCTTCTGGTGTGTAGTCAGCGATGATGGCTTTGAGCAGTCGGAACTCTTGACGCATTGAGTAGTGCATACGTGCTTGCACAGCACCCATCACTTTAAGTGTGCGCTCAAGAATTGCCAGTGTTGTACCCACGGGTGCCTGCGCACTCATGTCACTGACGTTCATGTCTCCTGCGGATGCGAACTGTCTACCCTCTTGCACAATGTTCTGGAACAAGGCAAAGAGAACCTGACTGGGCTCCTTGTAAGGCAACGGCAAAATGTTGTCTCTGATAGATCCGCTTGGTACGTCAACATCACGAAACTCTCCCGGCGCGATTGGTGTGTCGTCGCCCTTGACCCTGAGTCCTCGGGACTTGAGGCCACCCGGTAAGTTAGATAACGTACCTGCATCAACGAGCTGCCTGATGAGCATGGTCGCGCTCTTCGCATATCCGCCGATAAGGTGAATGAGACCATATCCATAAAAGCCAAACCCCGGAATGTATTGATAGTGGACAAAGTGTTGACGCTTGATGTGCAACTCATCATCTTCGTACCAATTGCGGCGAATAGCAAGAATTTTAGTTGTCGCTTTCTCAACAGTCACAACATAAGGAAGCGCGATACCTGTGGGCTCACCATCTTTGTCTTTGTGCTCGTAACCTTTTAAGTCCAAGTCAACGTGCATCTCAAGTATGCGGAACCTATCGTCCTGCACTGCGGACATGCCCGTCTCTTCGGCTTTCTGCTTCTCAATATCATCAAGCTCACCGGATGGCTCACCTAAGTCTACGTCGCTGTAGAACCCAGCTTCTTGCAGTTTAAGAATCTCATTCTCAGTCTTACGCATCACGTGCGTAACCCGCTCGGCACGCTCTAAGTTAGATGCGCCATAGGGAACAACAATATCTTCCGCTGGGATGAACATCGCAACTTGACGTCCAATGCTTGGGTCGTAGTAGACCTTCTTGAACGCTGAGCCAGACAGAGGTAAATTCCACAACAACTTCTCATGCTCTGGGCGATACTCAACCATCACCTCAGTGAGTTGGTAGTTCATGTCTTCTCTTACGCGAGCTGATGCTTCTTCTTTTACAGGTGTATCTTTGCCAAGAATCTGCGTCTTAACTGGGCCCGCAGCGGGAAACGTCTCCATGATTCCCTCGGACTGAAAGCGCACAACAGACTCAGTCAACATGGGGTGGAACACACCGCAAGCACCGTTCCATGGCTCTGTTCTTTCCTCGTACTTCAAGCCCAATAACTTCAAGCCTTCAACGTAGGTTCTGATCCAATCTTTGCGGTCGTTAATGTCCTTGTCAAAGTCAGCAACTAACTCACCACCTAAAGAATCAAGCGCACTGTCAGACATGAAGTCAGCAAGGTTGGCGTCAAAGTCTTCATCGGTATTCTCGTCATCGGGGGAGAGTTCAATCTCAATATCACCCATGCCAATACGTACGCTTTCTGGGTCTTCAATCTCAATCTCAAGAGGAGCCATACCCATATCTTCTTCAAGACCGAGAGGGGCTGCGTACAAACCTTTGTCCATAGAACTTGTTGCCATTTTTAATCCTTAAACTGTGTAAAACCGCTCGCGGCGGTGGCTTTTAAACCATTGAATTTCTTCAGGCTCATCGCTTGGTAAGCGTAAGAACCCACCCTGACGAAAGCGCATTAACGCTAGAGTTGTTGCGTCAACCAAGTCATCATGCTCCCCGGATGGGAACGCTGCAATCTCGTCTACTAACTCTTCTGCCCAGCGGGTCTGTGGAACCCACACTTTTCCACTTGCAATTATGTCTGAGACTGAGTTCAAGCGGGCAATTTTGTCTTGGCCCTTACTAGGTGTGTACTCCTGCACAGGTATGCCCATCGCTCTTAGGTCATAGATCAGCGGCGCACCAGACGCCTTCTTCTCCACAATCAGTGAGTCAGGCTCATACTCTTTATATTCTCTGAGCACGTCACGTTTTAATTCTGGGAACTCAACCCGTTTCTTATATGTGTTGAGGAGGATAATATTCGGCGCAAAGTTGTCTTCTTCGCAGTTAAAGATGCCCCATGTAGTACCGGCTGAATAGTCAGCACGTTGGGTTTTCTCAAATGCCGTGTCCCATGACTGAAGAATGTAGTCACAGATAGGTGGAGCGTCTTTGTCCCACCACTTCCACCAATCACGCTTAACAATTGCGGACTCATTTCCAATAGGATTCTGTTGATACTGCGCTTGCCACTTGGAATTTGGCAGTTCTTCACGCAGTGCTGTAAGCTCTTCAAGGCTCCAAAACTGGGGCCAAAGTGGTCTTCCAGAGGGCAAAATAGCGGGGAATTCGATCACTTCCCACTCTTCTCCAGACCTTTGGGCTGCTGATTTCAGCACCTGACCGGTCAAATCTCGCTGCGCCCAGCGTGTCATAACTACAACAATCGCTCCACCCGGCTGCAAACGCTGACGAGGGCCAGATGTATACCACTCATACACCTTGTCATACACTTCTGGGTTACTAGCTGCCATCGCAGCCTCTTGTTCTGAGTGCGGGTCGTCAATAATGAGCACATCTGCACCCTTACCGGTCACTGTACCGCCCACACCAATCGCAAAATAGTCACCACCCTTGCTGGTATTCCACCTTCCGGCTGCTTTTGAGTCAGCTTGGAGCGCTAAATTGGGAAAAATGCTGCTGTAAACCTCAGAATCCACCAAATTTCGCACTTTTCGACCGAATCCAACCGCTAATTCGCCCGTATTAGACGCCTGAATGACTTTTTTATGTGGAAACTTACCCAAAAACCAAGCTGGAAGCAGATAAGAAGCAAACTCAGACTTAGTATGACGGGGAGGCATATTAATAATAAGCCGCTTGCAAGTACCATTCGCAACCCGCTCAAAGGCTTCCGCCATTCGCTTGTGGTGTGCACCAGAAATGAATGTGGGCCATACTCGTTCAACGAACTTGATGAATTTATCTTGGCATAGTTCACGGTCTTTGAGTTTCTCGAGTTTAACAAGTGAGGCTTCCAACACGCGCAGGTCAGCTTCCGACATCTTGCCGGACTTAATTGCCGCTTCAATCTCTTTAAGACTCAGGCTGCTCATTAGGTACGTCTTCGCGGGTTTCTTCTGCTGGGCCTAGTAGCGTATCCAGATCATCTAGGGGCGTTACATCTGTAATCTCAGCATTCATGAGCCGCTTGATGCGCTCTTTAATAGAGTCCTCGAGTCCCTTGCTCGTAGTGTGGTGCACAGTAATCTCACTGCGTTCAGTGAACAGACCAATATCAGAATGCTTGCCAAGAAGCTCAAGGGCTTTAATCTCAATCTTAGGATCACCGCAGTCAGTCATCTTGACTAACTTATTTGTAATGAATGTGCGAGCCTGTTGTATATCCGCAAACGCTTGGAAGTCAAACGTCTTAATTAGGACTGCGGCTGACTTTGCTTCTGCCGGTACAGATATGTGCTTAGGTGTAGCGGGTTTATCGGTACCGTTAAATAACTCCGCAGTTTTGTGCAGGTCTTTATCTTCGTAGTCAAGACCGGGGCCGAGTTTGTCGATCAGGTCTGCAGTATTTACAGCGATGGCGATGCCGTCCTTATGAGTCTTGGGTTGCTCATCGGACATATCAAATGGCAGAGGCTTGTCTGCGCTTGGCTGTATTTCGATCATGGGCACCGAGTAGTTATCGGGAATGGCCGAAATGTAACACTGTTTTTAAATTTTTGCAAAAATTTTTTTGGGGAAACGTTTTTATTTGATGCCGGGGGGTGTTTCTGTGGAGAAAAAGCGGAGAAAAGGCGGAGAACTGAAAAGGGGGTGGGGGGATTTTTAAAACAAGTGATCGAGTGAGCAACACACTGTGTATAGCATCACGGGACTCCTTTCTGCCAATTTGGGGTGTGCCCCTTGCGTTGGCGCGTATTTCTAACTTTTGTTAGGGCTAGCCCCTGAATTATTTTGTTTATTTTCTACTTGCACTTATTTTGCACCACGTTATAATAGATAACATGGACAGCGACAATCGGTGTTCATGCTTAGGTGGCTAGCGGGTATTCCAAAGCCACTATGTTAGAAAAGGTTAGATTATGTCCACGAATGTTATTTTGTCTCCCGCCATTGACACCGGCATTTTGTCCATCGCCCGTAATGCGCTTGTTGAAGGTGTTACAAAAACCGGTGTTGTCATTGACAACTACTCTAGCGCTATCGCTTCCGTGTTCGATCGTAAGGATACTAACGGCAAGATCATTGCAAAGTGGTATGAGTTAGACGGCAAGGAAGCGAAGGGTATCAAGTTAGAGAAATCATTGTTTGCAAATACATTGATGGATCGTGATCCTAAGTTCATCAAGTCTATTGATGCCGATGGAAAGCGAACACATACGGCAACAGTAGACACCTATTGGATGCGGGTGAAGATCGCTAGCGGATACGTTCCCAAGGGTAAACTTAAGGGTTCAAGTGATGTTGATAGCAAAACAGCAACAGAACTTAAGACCATGATAAACCGGATTCTAGGTGCAGAGGAAGCCGGTCAAGAGTGCCACGCTAGCATGATCTTGGAAAACCTTAAGAACAGTTATTTTGTTCTGACAGGCGAAGCATACAACGCTGACAAGTAAGTAAACGACAGAACCTAGGGGAAACCCTAGGTTCTAACAAATGTTAGAAATCAAGGGGAAAATTATGGTTTACTTTTTAAGCATCGCAGGGTATGAACAAGAGATTTCATTGGACAAGTTAAATGAAATGATCCCGATTCTTTTAGAAAACGGATTTGGTTTTTCAGTCAGAACAAAACGCAAGTAAGGGGAATAAAATGAAACCATCGTTCAAGCATGATTGTGACAAGTGCAAGTTTGTCGGCAAAATTTTCAGAGCCTTAAATCTTGAGGGTACGAAAAAAAGTGCAACCGATCTTTATGAATCGTGCAACCCTGTTTTTGGTGGCAAATACATTTTGCGCTGTTCAAGCAAGGGTGAGGATTACATCACCACAAACAACTTTGAAATATACATGGCTTGAGCCTAATGTTACAAAACCCAGCCCGCTATATGCGGGCTTTTTTGCGTCTGCTCGGTCTAACATTTGTTAGCGTACCACTATGTTATTTTTCTCCAGAGTTTTTTCCCTGCACCAGTTCTCTGTGCGGGGGTAGGGGCAACGTGTCTGATTAAATTTTGAACAGTGTTAAATTTTCCTGCACCAGTTCTCTGTGCGGGGGCAGGACTAAGCGCAGTCTAACAAATGTTATGTTTCGTTGTGGCAATGTTACGCCTAATGTTACGTTGCAAATCGCGTAAGTTGTTGATTTTAAAGCAATGTTATATGTTACGTTTTTTTGAGAATGAGTGTGACGGGCAAAAGGGGCAACGCAAGGCAGATAGTGCAAATCGAAGTACAATATAATCTAGGAAAGCCACACACACTATTATTGAAATTTTATAACTTTATAACTTTACCCATTTTTTCGCTTCTAACCCCTTGATTTCATTCACTTTTATAATGTTACATGTCAAAACTTCAGCACGTAACATTCCACAACATTGCCCCTAAAAACATAACACAGGAACGTAACATTATCCCCGATTGCAATCGCCCAAACACTTGACTTAAGTGTAACTTTGTGGTATAATTAAGATTGGGTCGGGGAAATTGTTTTTGTAACTTTAGGTTTGCGCCCCCCGATTCAAAACGTAACAATGCAAGCCTAACAAATGTTAGAAAGGTTAGAAGATGAGTTCATTAGACTGGAAACTATGTAGTGATTGCGAAGATGAAATATCAACCGAAAGGTATCAAGCGTTCTGCATCTTCTGTGAACAAGACAGAGAGCGCAGTGCAGGTGAGGAACGTAGCTCTTGGTGCGTAGTCCAAGAGTATGGCAAGGGTAACTACCAACTCGTTACACCTGCGAGCGCACGTACAACGCTCAAACAGACTAATCAAAAAGAACTGAGGGGCTGAGCATGAACCGCAAAATAAAAATACCCGAAGGCTTAGATACCCACGCGCTAAATGCGTGGTGGTACATGAGTGAAACCGCTAAGGCTTGCAGAGATGCAATAAAGGATTACGAATTCGCCTCACTACTGTTGCACCTGTATGCGCAATACCCAAAAGAGTATGAGTTTTTCTTAATGTTAGAGAGTGGCAACGTATGACCATAAGACCAAGACACGTGAAGGTTGACCGCTTGTCCAAGCGAGTGAGTCAAACCGACTACTTACAAATGTTAGGTGAGGCGATGAAGTTTGCACGAGTGGAGGAGAGCAAGCCTGTACTCAATGCCAAAGAGTTGCCCATACAAACCAAGAGGGAGGTCAAATGACACCGGAAGAAATCAAGAAGCACTTTGGTGAGGAAGCACTGAACATGCTGTACGACTGCATATTGCAGAACCCAGTGCATGAGCTAGCCGATTGGATACTCATGTTCCACACCTCAGAGCAGATCGGTGCTTGGATTAACACCCTCAAATCTGACATGGAGGATGAAGAATGACTGCGCTTGACCGAGACACCAAAGACACACTGCGCCTGTGTTACGACTTCCTGAAAATATACGAGGACATATTCTTGGACACCGACTTCTATCGAATGAAGCGTGATTACATTATGGTACGAAAAGAAGTGGTGGGCGTGCTTAAACGCCACGAAAAGAAAGACAACAAGGGGGCTAACAAATGTTAACTAGATGGGAAAAGTTCGAGCGAGTTCTTTTTGTACTCGGTTTAATTGTGGTCATGCTTGACCTATTCTATTGGAGACCATGATGACGCCAGCAGAGTTTGCTTTTATGGTTGCGCAGATATTCCTAGCGAGAACGCTGACTCCATTCACTGCGTTTTTGTTCGCTGTGTTTTGGCTAATAGTTGCCATAAGCAGGGGGTGGTGATGCCAAGGCGCAAGAAGAAGTGGATGCTACTGCGCGGCAAATCAGGTTCGTTCATTGTGGTTGAGCGTAGGTGGTACGACTTCACAGGTATAGCTAGTGCCCGAGGTAACAACAAGGCTTGGTGGATAGTTGCCGAGAGTGACGACCATGGGGCTATGCAAGCAATGGCAAGTCTGACCGACAAACACATAAAGATGGAGGTAGATCATGAAACCGAGATCATTACTACAAGACGAATCTGAGGGGTACGAGCCCCAACGACTGAGCCGGTGGTTTGCAAGCCGACTGGGTGCGAGAGAAGTGGTACGAAATAACTTAAGAAAGGAACTAACAAATGTTAGAAGCAAGACACAAGATGAAACTGTTCTTTGCAATCAGACCATGGGAGGACGAGCCCGACCATGCTGAGTGGGTGCAGTATATAAGCGGGTACAAGTGCCGCATAGTGCGCAACGAAACCACAGGTACGTTATGTGGTTACGTGGGTATACCCAAAGAGCATACGTTCTGGGGCGTGTCCTACGATGGTGATAGGGAGTTGGAAGATATTGCCGACAACGTACATGGAGGACTAACGTACTCACAACAAGGTGACGATGGTTGGTGGTACTTTGGTTTTGATACCGCCCATGCCGAAGACTTTGCCCCTGCGATAGTTGAGGTGTTGCTTAGTGTGAGCAGGGACAGAGAACCTCAATCGCTTAGATTCCACGACTGCATGAACTACCGCACGTGGGAGTATGTTGAAGACCAAGTCTTTTGGTTAGGCAAACGACTATGGCAATACAACGAGTACCACAAGGAGGGCAAAGATGTATGAGCCGTACTACCTTTGCCGACTACCAAGGACAGGCGTTGTAATTCTGCTGAAGGAAGGCGATTACAAATACTTGCGTAACCACGAGCGTACATTGCGCGTGCCTGACCCCGATGCGGAGGCGATTCTTTTAACGAAGGGGCGCAAGCATGAGGTGGTTGCATACTACAACTTAATCAACGGAGGGAACATAACAAATGTTAGCTAGATACTACGTGACAGGGTGGAGTGGTAGGTTCGGCATGTGGATTGCCGAGAGCCTCGAAGCGAAGAGTAAGGTGGCGGCAAGGGAAAGGTTCACGACCAAGTACCCAACGCTTAAGACTATCAAAGCATACAAATTGAGGGGAGAAGCATAGGGAAATCACTTGACATACCCAGTAAAATGTGGTATAATATAAGTTACTTTGGATAATAATGTCCATAGTAGCGTAGGCTTAGCTCTAAATAAATGCAGAGTTAACGAAGCCTAACAAATGTTAGAACTATCAGCGTATTAGAAAGACCATCATGGCAGAAATCAATTTCGGTAAATCAATTACCTTGAAGCAAGCGGCTAACCTTATCCGCACAAACCCAACGACTCGGTTCTTGTTGCAAGGCGAGCCCGGGATTGGGAAGTCCTCCCTACTAGAGAATATCGCAAGCGATCTAGGCTACGACTATGCCTATATTGACGTACCCAATATGGACTTGGGTGACATCGCAATGCCTGTGATCGACCATGACACACGCACCACACGCTACTACCCCAATGCACGTTTTCGTATCCATGAGAACAAGCCATTGGTCATCATGCTCGATGAGTTCACGAAGGGTGCTGACCCAGTGAAGAACATGCTACACCCTATGCTTGAGAAGGCAAACCCACGACTCGGTGACAAGACTCTTACCGCCAATACCATAGTGTTCTTGACGGGTAATCTGACAACCGATGGCGTAGGCGACTCCCTCAAAGCGCATAGCCGTAACCGCTTAGTCCCAGTAACTATTGCCAAGCCCGATGCCGAGCAGTGGATTGAGTGGGCTATTGGTAAGGGACTCGAAGCCGAGGTGATTGCATGGGTGAATCGTTTCCCTCACGTACTCGCAAGCTATACCGATGCGGCGCAAGGTGACAACCCATACATCTACAACCCACGCAAAGCTCAGCATGCGTTCGTATCACCACGCTCATTGGAGACAGCATCGAACATTGTACGGACTCGCAAAGAGAACGACCCTGATTCGGTGATTGCCGCTTTGACCGGTGCGATTGGTGAATCGGGTGCGCGTGATATGCAAGCGTACATTGAGTTCTCTGACCAACTCCCTACATGGGAAGCCACGATCAAAGAGCCAAAGACTACGACAGTACCCACAAGTCCGGGCGCATGTGCCATTGTGGTGTTCGGTGCTATCGCTCGCATTACGAAGGAAACCATTGCCCCATTCATGGAGTACCTGTCTCGATTCGATGCCGAGTGGCAAGCCGTGTTCGCTATCAACATTGCCAAGAACCCTGTGAAGCAGAGCATTGCTTTCTCAAGCAGTGCGTTCAAGGACTGGGTTGTTAAGAACCAAGACCTACTCTAACAAATGTTAGGAATGAACGGCACTAAAGCAACTGACTTCAGGCGATATTTCGTCAGATGGGTAGTTGAGTACGTTAAGAACGAAAGCGGTACTGACCAAATACAGATACTTGGGTACTGCGTATATGACGGGGAGACATGCACGACTCTGTTCGAGCATGCCGACAAGCAAGTGTGTGAGAAGGTATTAACAATGGTATTGGAAGGAGTAGATCATGGGATACAGAAGTGATGTGATGGCTTTGTTTTACACCTACGAAGCTAATGAGTTACCCGCAATCAAGTTGTTCATTGATGAGAACATACCTGAGTTCTTTAGGGGTGAGTTCGAGGGTAACGACTATATGAGTACGTTCGAAACCGCTAAAGGTTTGCGTGGGATTAAGTTCAACATACCTAGTGTGAAGTGGTATCCATCGTACCCCGAGGTAAAGGGGTTTGAGCAAGCACTTGAGAAGTTCAAGGAGTTGAGCGCGGAGGTTGACAGTAAGTGGTGTTGTGAGTTCGTGCGTGTAGGAGAGGAGGTAGAAGATATTGAAGAGCATCAAAGCTACAACGCAGAGAACTTAATATATGTTAGTAGAACGATTGAATCAGATGTTTAACAACGAAAGGTAACAAATGTTAGAAGAACGTAAAGTACAGAAGGCGAAGATTACATTGATGCGTGACCCGAGGTTTGCCCTTTGGTCTGGCATCTTGATGGTTGGTCGTACGAGTGTAGTGGATAACATCCCAACTGCATGCACCAACGGGCGAGACGAGAAGTATGGTCGCAAGTTCGTGGCAGGGTTGAAAGAACCTGAGTTGAATTTCGTGGTACTCCATGAGAATCTACACAAGGCATATCGTCACCTGACCACATGGAAGAAGTTACATGACGAGAATCACCGGCTGGCAAATGCGGCTTGTGACTACGTGATTAACCTTAAGCTCAAAGACCTTGATCCTAGCGAGCGCACCATTGCGATGCCACGTTGGGCAGATGGCGAGTTGAAGGGTAAGCCGATGGGTCTCATCGATGAGAAGTATCGTGGGCTCAATGCCAAGCAAGTGTTCGACCTACTCAAAGATGAGCAGAAGGGCGGTGGCGGTGGAGGCGGTGAAGAAGGCGAAGGCGGTGGTGGTACGAGCCAAGGTCAAGGTCAAGGTCAGGGCGAAGGGTTCGATGACCATGATTGGGATGGTGCGAAGGAGATGACCGAGGAGGAGAAGAAGGTTCTCGAGCGTGAGATCGATCAGGCTATTCGCCAAGGTGTAATGGCGCATCAGAAGATCGCGGGAACTGGTGCAGGGGACTTAGATCGGGACTTGCTTGAGTTGCTCGAGCCCAAGGTTGACTGGCGTGAAATGTTGCGTGAGTTCGTGAAGTCTACGTGTAGCGCAAAAGATACATCGTCATGGCGCAAGGTTAATCGTAGGTTCTTATCTACTGGAGTTTACATGCCTAGCTTGATCGGTGAGAAGGTTGGTCATATGGTTATTGCCGTAGACACATCGGGTTCGGTTGGTCAAGAAGAGTTGTCCGGCTTCCTAACAGAAGTTAAGGGTATCGCAGAAGAAGTTAAGCCGAGCCAAGTGGACTTGATCTATTGGGATAGCCGCGTAGCCGCACACGAAGAATACAGCGAGAGCATGGTGGGTGACATTATCAATTCCACTAAGCCTAGAGGTGGTGGGGGTACGTCTCCCTCATGTGTATCAGAGTATCTGAAAGAGAAACGTATCGTACCTGAGTGCGTCATCATGCTCACCGATGGGTATGTTGGTAGCGATTGGGGCAGGGATTGGACTGCGCCTGTACTGTGGGCGATCGTAGGAGGAAACGATTGTGTTGCAGACAACGGCAAAACGATTCTTGTCAAGGATTAAATGTAGGTTATTTATAACAAATGTTAGGAGGTATCAGATGGTAGTAGTAGATTTAGGTTGGAACAAGTTCATCATGGCTAAAGAGAAAGCCATGATGTTGGTCGAATGTTTAGAGAGTGCCGAGAAGTACGAAGAGAAGTGGTGGAGTGAGGATGTGCGCAAAGAGAAAGGAATGGATAGCACTTACACCTACCACGTGTATCCGAACGAAGCATCGTTCACTATGAAGATTATTAGTGACACACATTATCAAATGGCTAGATTAGCCGGAAAACCACAGGAGAAATGAAATGAGTATTAGCGCATCAGCAGTATTAGTAGAGTTGAACATCAGCGTTTGGCCTGCCGCCAAGATCGATCGTGAAATCACGAGCCAAGTCAATGCAAGCGCATCAGCACACAAAGATGCGTCACAGACCAAGAAGAATCTGTTTGCGGGTACAAGCCTACGAGCAGACATTGAAAAGTTTGCGGCCCGAGTACGCCTTTACAACAATCAGCACACCTTACCTTGGGCAGACAAGGGTGAGCGCATGTTGCCGACCAAGTTGTTCATGGACTACAAGCAGACTATGAATGGATACGAGCGTACGTTCAACATGTTGTGCGATAACTTCTTTGACGAGTACGAGCGACTGGTTGAGGAAGCCAAGGTCAACTTGGGTTCTATGTACAAGGCAGAGGACTACCCCGATCTAACAGAAGTTAGGAAGAAGTTCAGCTTTAGACGTAGCGTGAAACCATTGCCCGAGGCGGGCGACTTTCGCTTAGACATTCCTGCGCATGACTTAGAGGAGATGAGATCTGCATACGAGGTGCAGTATTCAGAGAAGCTGGCCGATGCGATGCGCACACCATGGGAGAGACTGCATGAAGTTCTCTTGGGTATGTCCAAGAAGTTGGAAGGCTCAGGCAATGAGAAGAAGCGGTATCACGACTCATTGATTAGCAACCCATTGGAGTTGTGCGAGCTATTGACAAAACTAAATGTCACTAACGATCCCAAGTTAGAGGATGCACGTAGGCAAGTAGAGCTAGCGATGCTCGGAGCTGACATTGAAGAGGTCAAGGATAGCCCGTTGGTGCGTGAGAATCTAAAGTCCAAGGTCGATGCGATCTTGGGTAAGTTCGAGTGGTAATAACATTTGTTAGGAGTAATGAACATGAGTATGAATACATTGAGTTTGAGTAACATAGTTGTTAGTGAAGACTTGCAGAAGTCTCTTGATAAGGAGGGGCTGAAGTTGAATGGCGTGTATTCGATGCTTGACCCTGTGGTTAGCCGACTGGCTTCATTGAATCCATTGTGGACTTTTGTTATCAACAACAGTGGTCATAGTATGGGTAACAACCGAGTAGCTTGTGGGTTCTCGGTCAAGCTAGATGGTGAAGAGTTAGGCACTATCGGGTTGAGTTACATGGGTCAACGCGGGAAGGTTATCGCTATCTGTAACGATCGTATTGGTAAGGGCAGACAACGATCGGACTCTTATCGCACTGTGGATGCAGACAAAGCTATCCTCATGGCGAAGAAGATGTTCGGCAAGATGAACCCCAACGAGCGTATTAGTAAGGCTAAGGATGCGGCAGAACGTATAGTGACTCGGGCATCGTGGAACAAAGAGCGTGAGCGCACCATGCACCAAAGCAATATTAAGAATGAGATGTTGGCTTGGGCTGAGACCAAGGGGCATGCTATGTTTTTGGAATACCTAAAAGCAGAAGCTATACCCTCGCTCAGACACAAAGTTACTGTCTCTATGGAGAAGGTAGAGTTACTCGATACCGAGATGAAGACTATCGAGCGAGTGCAAGCAGACTTTAGTAAGAATAAGACTGCGCTAGTAGTCAAAGACTCGGGTAAGTATCTAGTAAAAATAGGTGACAACGTAGAACTATACGATGATAATACGCTCCCCGTGGAAATGCGTATGAAGATGGGCATGCTAAAACTTGTGGAAGATGAGCAGTATCTAACCGATGTAGGTTGTAAGGTATCGAGTGAGATATTTGTTTTGTTGGTTGATGAGCTAACAAATGTTAGCGAAGGAGTATGAGATGAAAGAAGAAATTAAATATAGCTCAAAGGCTATCCCCCTACGGGGGTGTAATCACCCCAAGTTTAAGTGGGTGAGTGCCGCATCCACTGACATACGTAGAACATTCCGTAAGGCTCGCTTGCTTATCCGTATCACGAACGGAGCAGCATATGAAAGCCGTACTTGAGTTCACGTATCCACAAGATGAGACCAAGCTCAAGCATGCGTTAAGAGGTGAGGAGTATTACCTAGCGTTGATTGATATTGATCGGGTGCTTAGGAATCCACAACAGTTCGGAGACCGAGCCGACATGCTCGACAGGATTGGTTTTATCTTAGAGGGGGTACTAGAAGAATGAACGGGTTTGTAAACCGACAACTTGAGCTTGGGAGTAAGCAACCCATACACAAGTACAAGCTATGTAATAAATGCGAAGAGTTGAAACCCCCCGAGGGGGGAATCGAATTGTCCCCACACAGATGGTCATGTGCTAGATGTTGGGCTAACAGAGTAAGCAGAAGGAGTTTATTAGATGCCAAGACCAAAGCCGCCTGAACCCCTTATAGGAAGGCAGATACGACTAAGCGATAGGCAATTCCATATTCTTAATCACTTTGGTGGCGCTGAGTGGTTAAGAGGTTTGTTGGATAAGAAAGACCCATTCCCTAAACAATACTATGAAAGACTGAAAGATGACGACAGGAATCGAGAATCTAAAACCGGAACAACAACGCAAGGGGCGGGGGCTAGGTAAGAAGCCCGCGCTGTCCTGCACGAGCTTGCGTCTACCAAAGGATGTGATGGACTACTTCAACACAAACTTTGCGTATACAAAGCAAGCCAAGATGAGAGAAGTTCTTACTGAGTACGTTAACAACCAAACAGGAAATAAATCATGATCGAATTAGCAAAAGCAAAAACCAAGTCCGCACAAATCCGTGAGTATGTAGCGGCAAACCCTAAAGTTAAGTCAGCAGACGTAGCCAAGGCAATAGGCGTAACCCCTGCGTATGTAGCCACAGTAATGTGGACTGCAAAAAAGAAAGCCAAGGTAGCGAAGAAGCTCGGGGGCATGCAAAAGAAGAAAGCCCTGACCGATAAATCTAACTGGAAGACGATTGCGTTAGCTTCATCGGGCATCCCGTTTTATGCGGATTCAGTTACGGATACGACACCTAAACGTATGGCGCAACTTGCGTATGAAGCGGGCAAGAAATATCGTATGGAGGGTAGCGAAACGCAACGCCAGATCGAAATGTTTGAGCCTAAGCCCGACGCAGTGAATCACCCTGCTCATTACAAAGTAGGTGGAATCGAAACGATCGACTTCATCGAAGCTAAGAAGCTCGGCTACAACCTTGGCAACGTGGTGAAGTATCTGACACGTGCCGACCACAAGGGCAACCGCAAGCAAGACTTAGAGAAAGCCAAGTGGTACTTGGAACGTGAGTTGAGCACCCTGTCCTAACATTTGTTAGGGAAACCACTAGCCACCTTCGGGTGGCTTTTTTACGTCTGTACTATTTACAAAGTAAAAACTTCAGGTACAATCAAGACTTGAAAAACTTTTGGAGTATCAGATGAGCGAACGTATGGATGGCGCACTTGCCCTTGCTGACAAGTGTTGGTCAAAGGCTAACCGAACAAGCCCCGAGTTTGTTGAGCGTTACTTAGAGCTAGCAGAAGAGTTGCTAGTATCAAAACCAGTTGTTCTCGGCGATGAGTTCCGAGAATACTGCGGCAAGAAACTTCTATTCCGCCCCAAAGAACTGCACCCTAACGTATGGGTATCAGGCGTACGCACTCTGAGTACGCTCGGATGGATTGCCCACAATGGTTACACGACACCGACCAAGTCACACAACCACATGCCCTCGGTCTCAGTATGGAAGAGCATGATCTATGGCAACAACACCTGAAGCCAAGGTCAAGGCAAAGATCAAGGCTATCTTAAAAGCCCACAACATCTACTACGCTATGCCTATTGGTACTGGCTACGGCAATAGCGGCGTCCCCGATTTTCTATGTTGCGTCAACGGCAAGTTCGTGGCTATCGAAGCCAAGGCGGGTAAGGGTCAAGCGACCGCACTACAACTAAAGAATCTGCAACTGATTGACGCATCTGGTGGGTACTCGCTCATCATACGTGAAGACAACTATGCCTACCTAGAGCGAATCATTGAGGAGTGCTATGCCAATTAGTCGACAACAGTTGGTTAACGAACTACTACCCGCGCTAGATAAGCTATTCGGACAAACGTATGCAGAGCTTAATCGCACCGAGTACCACATGAAAAGAAGGTACGGCAAATGCACCATATACCGATGGGACTTTGTTCAAGGCAAGCGAACAAGCATGACCCTAGCCAAAGGCTTAGACCTAGAGACAGCCACAGGCATGATGAAACTATTGAAAGACCCTGCATGAACATATTAACGATCGACTTCGAGACATATTATTCTCGTGAGTTCTCCCTAACAAAAGTTACCACTGAGGAATACATTCGTAGCCCACAGTTCGAAACTATTGGCGTAGCCGTACAGATCAACGATGGTGAGCCCGAATGG
>Ga0209191_1000907_pt1 | contig 20653 bp, 31 predicted proteins | sample S_130626_EF_Meta_FD_187320 | JGI IMG/M metagenome (GOLD analysis project Ga0209191, IMG submission 187320) | Freshwater microbial communities from Lake Simoncouche, Canada to study carbon cycling - S_130626_EF_MetaG (SPAdes) (version 2) | ecosystem: Environmental > Aquatic > Freshwater > Lake ...
CTATGAATAAGGATTTAACATTTTATGACAATGCTATTACTACTGCTATCGCTGGTCGTGGTATTACTTCGACTACTTGCTTAAAATATGGTGTACGTCAAGCAACTGATAAGCACTTCTATCCGTACTATGACAATGAGGGAACATTAACGGCAGTTAAAACACGCAAGGTCGCAGACAAGGATTTTGTTATTGCTGGGGACTTTGGTTCGGCTATGATGTTTGGTCAAAACCTATTCCCTGCTGGTAGTAAGTATCTGACTATCTGTGAGGGTGAATTAGACGCTCTAGCGGTCTATCAGATGACTGGCAGTAAGTACCCTGTCATCTCTATCAGAAATGGTGCTAGTGCTGCTCTAAAGGACTGTAAAGCACAGTTTGAATACATTGATTCATTCGACAATATTCACCTATGCTTTGACGGTGACGAAGCTGGTCAAAAAGCAATGATGTCTGTTGCTGAGTTATTTGGTAGTAAAGCAAAGATGATGAAGATGCGTCAAGGCTACAAAGATGCTTGTGACTATCTAAAACATGACCGCAATAAGGAATTTATCTCGGATTGGTGGGCTAGTGAGAAGTATGTACCTGATGGCATTATCGAAGGTTCCACATTATGGGAAATCGTATCTAAGCCGATGGAAAAAGCTGAAGTAGATTATCCCTATGCTGGACTTAACAAGCTAACCTATGGAATTCGTAAGGGTGAGCTAGTCATGGTCACTGCTGGGTCGGGTCTAGGTAAGTCACAGTTCTTACGGGAGATTGTGTGGCACATCCTAAAGAACACTGATGACAATATCGGCATGATGTTCTTAGAGGAAGGTGTACGCAAGACTGCACGTAGTTTAATGTCGTTGGCTATCAATAAACCCATTCACTTACCTGATGTAGAAGTTTCAGAAACGGAGCTTAAAGATGCTTTTGATGTCACTCTTGGTACTAATCGGTTGTATTTGTTTGACCATTTCGGTAGTAGCTCTCTTGATAATATTGTCAATCGAGTTCGATATATGGCTAAAGGACTCAACTGTGGGTTTGTTGTGCTTGACCACATATCTATTATCGTTAGTGGGGGCGATGTGGGCGATGAACGCAAAGCTCTTGATAGTATCATGACACGCTTGCGGATGTTGGTACAGGAAACGGGAATTAGTCTTATCTGTGTCAGTCACTTAAAGCGTCCTGATAGCAAAGGTCACGAGGAAGGTGCTTCTACGTCGCTGGCACAGTTGCGTGGCTCAGGTTCTATTGCTCAGTTATCAGATATTGTGATAGGATTAGAACGTAACGGACAAGCTCTTGACGCTATTGAAAGGAATACAACTCATGTTAGAGTTCTTAAAAATAGATTTAGCGGTTATACTGGTGGTGCTAGTGATTTGCTTTATAATCCTAACACGGGACGAATGATGGAAATTAAGGATACATTATGAACGAAGATTTAGTTACCCAAGCAAGACGCTATGCTGCAAAAGATGAATACCATGTCACTCGTCGCTACATCACTGAACTCTGTAACGAGATTGACAGATTGCGTAACATCAATACCAATGTGTTTAGCAAGATTCAAGATAACAAAGAAATCTGGGCTGATGCTGAGCGTTACAAGTGGTTGCGTGACTGTGCGTGGAATGTAGACTTTGAAGTAGTAGCACCTATCGTAGTAAATTGCGATAATCGTATGGAGCAGTTCGAGTGGTTGGAAGGCAGTAAACTAGATACAATCATTGATGAATGGAGAAAGAAATGATTTCATATAGAGAAGAACCAGTTGGTGTTGTGGGTACATTTAAAGTTACTAAGACATACCTTGTCACAGTCTATGCAGATAGAGAAGATGATTTAGATTCTGCTATTGAAGAAGAAAAGATTAGTGAAGATGATTTAATCGACATTGATTATTCATTAGAAGGTGTTGACAGTGCAGCTCTCTAATCTTAAATGGTACGGGACTGCCTTATGTCTTATTGGCATTGCGTTGACTAGCTTTAATATCTATCCACTAAACATCTTGTTTGGATTGATTGGCAGTGGTTTATGGACTGCTGCTGGCTATGTCCAAGACGATGCACCGCTAGTGCTTGTAGAAGGTGTAGCGACTGCGTTGTATGCTTTTGGTGTATTAACATTTATCGTTATGGAGATTTCAAAATGGATGTGAAAGAATTGATTGAGAAACTAGAGCAACGCTACGGCAATCCACACGCTTACAAAGACAATGTGTTGATTCACGAAGCGATTAAATACTTAACCTTACTGAACGATGAAGCATCAGCGTTACGGAAACAATTAAATGAAAAATGAACCAGTAGCGTGGATGGTAACAGTAGAAAATGACACAGAGTTTTTTATTGATGAAAAATTGTCTAAAAAACACGCAATTTTTCACAAAGTTGATGCTATCCCAGTTTATACCCATCAATACGAAAGACCACACAACACAGTATTAGTACCATGCGATAAGTTAGTAGAAATGCAAGCTGAATTAGCAATACTAAGAAAGGCACAAGAATGACTGCAAATGAACTAGCTGATTATTTAGATTCAAATGTTGGTGCTTCTGTTGATTCTGATAATGAATATATTGACAAAGCATCAGCCATGCTACGCCAACAACAAGCGGAAATAGAAGCGTTGAAAAATCGCAACTGGGATTTAGTTAGTGAACCTTGGGGGTTTGATAGAAAGCCAGCAGACCTAACAGATGAGGAAATACACGACTTAATTGTTAATAAAGTGACTGATTACGACATGATTAAGGAAGCATTAAGAAAGGCACAAGAGAAATGAGTTTTACGATTACTACTAAAGATGGTATGCGTATTGACCAGTGGTTCAGGTCAGTCGATGAGTTAGTACAGTCTATGCTGGATAACCCTAAAGATAGGTACTGGAGGAATTCTTAATGGTGTGGAAGTGTCCTCCACTACACCTACCTAACTGGAATAACTTATGGAAATGGAAAACAGATATGAAATACGACCAAGAAGTTTATGAAGCACTAGCAGAGAATGAACGTAATCAATCAGTTGTAAAATCACCGTGTATCGGTAAATGTACTTACGACATTACAATCATGCAATGTAATGATTGTGGTAGAACTAAAGAAGAAATCAGTACATGGTATGTAATGACTGATGAGGAAAAACTAGCAGTATTAGAAAGGTTATTACATGACAAATAAATTAGTGGAAGAAGCTCCATATCATCCCGGCTACGAAGATGCTACTTTTACTCCAGCAATGCGTAATGTCAACGCTACTCATGTGGACTTTGGCTTTCTTCGTGGAATGATTCCATGCAATCCTTATTTTATGCCGTCAAACATTGACATGATTATGGAACGCAAAGGTAAGTTCCTGTTTGGAGAATGGAAGCGTGAAGGTGAAGACATGAAAACAGGTCAAAAGATTCTGTTGAAGGCTCTAGCAAAAAACAATACTGTGCTGGTGATTACAGGATATGTTGACACTGATGCTCATGTTTCTTTAATACAAGTTGTTACACAAAACGGAATGTTAAATCATATTGGCGAAAATAAGCAAGATTTAATAACGTATCTACAAGACTGGTACAATGCGGTAGAAAAAGGAATGGACATTTAAGTGCGTATAGTTCTCGACATCGAAACAAATAGTAAACACAATCAGATTTGGATGTGTGTCACTCGAAACATCGAGACAGATGAGGTTAAAGTATGGAAGCAAGTAAGTGGATTACAAGAGTATTTGGCAAGTTGCGATTTGATTATCATGCACAACGGAATCAACTTCGACTCCCAAGTACTGAAAGAGACATGGAAAGTTACGATGAAGTTGAGCCAAGTGTGCGACACGCTCGTACTAAGCAGACTACTAAACCCAAGCCTCGAAGGAGGTCACAGTCTTGAAGCATGGGGGCAACGCTTAGGTTTTCCTAAAGGAGATTTCAATGACTGGGATGCTGGCTGGTCTCAGGAGATGGAAGATTACTGTATTCAAGATACTCTTGTTACAGCGAAGCTATATCAACATTTAACACAAGAATTACAGCAGCAAGAATTTTCACCTAAATCACAGGAGTTAGAACATGAAGTCCAAGCAATCATTACCAAACAAGAAAGAGCAGGATTTAAGTTGGATGAGGTCAATGCTTTATCTCTTCTGGCTGAGCTTAAAACTAAGCTGGACGTTATTCTGGTTGAAATGCAGAGGATATTTCCTCCCAGAGTCACATCTGGACGTACCCACAAAACTTCCGGCAAAGCCCTTAACGACATCATCGAGCCGTTCAACCCGGGCAGTCGAAAGCAAATTGCAGAAAGACTTCAAGAAAAGGGTTGGAAACCCAGTAAGCACACCGAAAAAGGTAGCGTCATCGTCGACGAAACCACGCTCGAAGGCATCGATATCCCCGAAGCGAAAGCCATCGCAGAATACTTGATGTTACAGAAGCGTATAGCACAGGTAGAATCGTGGCTAGAGGCTGTAAAAGAAAGTGGCAGGGTACATGGTAGGGTAATCACAAACGGAGCCGTCACAGGTCGTATGACGCACATGAGTCCTAACATGGCACAAGTACCCAATAGCGGGGCTATTTATGGTCCTGAATGTCGGGAGTTATGGATAGTTGAGAAAGGTAATAAGTTAGTCGGTATTGATGCTTCAGGTTTGGAGCTTCGTATGCTGGCTCACTATATGAACGATAATGAATATACAAATGAAGTTATATCGGGCGACATCCACACAGCGAATCAAACCGCTGCTGGGCTGCAAACGAGGAATCAAGCTAAGACGTTTATCTATGCGTTCTTGTATGGCGCAGGAAGTACCAAAATCGGGAAGATTGTTGGAGGGTCTACGAAAGAAGGACAGAAGCTCATTGATAATTTTCTACAAAACACACCGAAACTTGCTGCACTTAGGAAGAAAGTATCTGATGCGTTTTCTAAAAGAGGAAGGTTACAAGGTCTTGACGGACGCAAACTACTCGTTCGTTCCGAGCACTCAGCGCTCAACACGCTACTGCAAGGCGCTGGTGCGATAGTCATGAAACAAGCAGTGGTCATCTTGCATAAAAAGCTAGTTCGTGCTAAGATTTGGCATGAGTTCAAAGCTAATGTACATGATGAATGGCAGATTGAGTGTAAAGAAACTGATGCTGAAACTGTAGGTAAATTAGGGGTTGAAAGTATCGAAAAAGCTGGTAAGATACTTGAGATGAATTGTCCATTAACGGGCGAGTACAAAGTTGGCAATAACTGGAAAGAGACTCATTGATGGAAGATAAAGATTTAAAGGTTATTGGGCAAGTAATTATCAATCTATTTGAAGATAATACTTACTCTATCGGGACTTCAGTTAGTATCGAAGAAACAATGGAACTACTAGCGGATGCTTTTGAAGCAGTCGAAAGAGGTACATTGGATGGTTTAGATGTATTTAACCAGTTTAGCAGTACACTTCAGTAGTATTAAAGAGCAGTTTAATTCAACGCAGTATATTAAAGGAGTTGTTAATATGAGTAATTTAGAAAAACCAATCAAGTTAGAAGCAGAAGTTCAGTGGGCTTTCTTCAACAAGAAATCAGAGATGTCCGGTAAGTTTCAAGTAGACCTCTGTAACCTCAGCAAAGAAGCAGTTAGTGCTTTAGAGCAAGCAGGGTTGAACCCACGTCAGCGTCCTGATAAACCAGAAAAAGGTTGGTTCTTGACAGCTAAGAGTAACTATGAAATTAAACCTTTCGACAAGTCAGGTAAAGAAATTACCGAAGCTGTTGGTAATGGTTCTAAAGCTGTAGCCATGATTAAGCCTTATGAGTGGAAATGGCAAGCTAAGAAAGGTGTATCACCATCTCTCGTCAAAATCACTATCACTGACCTCGTTGTTTACAACGCAGACTCAGCAGTAGCTGATGAGCAACTCGATGACGAGATAGCACTGTAATGAAGGCTCTCGTCGATGCGGATATTTTAGTTTACAGATTCGGATTTGCGTCCGAAGGAGACCCTGCAGAATTTGCGTTAGCTCGTCTATCTGAATTCTTGGACAATCTCTATGTAAACCTTCCTGTCGACGAGGTCGAAGGCTATCTGACTGGTAGAGGTAATTTCAGACACGAGATTGCCGTGACTGCTCCGTACAAAGGAAATCGTAAAGCTGATAAGCCATACCACTTTGGATTACTTCGTGAATATATGCAAAAGTCATGGGGTTTTACTGAAGTAGATGGCATGGAAGCTGATGACAAACTTGGTATTGAAGCCTACAAACACGATGAAGAAGAGACAATCATTGTTACCCTAGACAAAGACCTCGACATGATTCGTGGTAATCATTACAACTTCGTTAAAGAAGAGCAGTACTTCATTACTGAAGAGCAAGGTATTCGTAACTTCTATCTGCAAATGTTAACAGGCGATAAAGTTGACAACATCATTGGACTGACTGGTATCGGTCCTGTTAAATCAAAGAAGATGCTTGCGGATTGCAATACAGAAAAAGAGATGTACGATGTTGTTTTAGCAGCATACGATAACAATTTAGACCGTGTCATTGAGAATGGTCGTCTACTATGGATTCTAAGAGAAGAAGGGCAAGTATGGCAGCCACCGAAATAAAATTGAAGAATTTAACAGAAGCACCGATAGTTCGATTGACATGGATTGACGCTCAAGCCGATGCTGGCTGGGAAGAACCTAAAGTTGATTTAGCTGTTTGTATTACTGTAGGATTTCTTGTAGCAGAAACTGATGACGGGATTTGTGTCGCTGGTACTGTGTCAGACCATTTATGTAACAACGTAATCAGTATTCCTAAATCATGGGTTATTGACCAACAACTTGAGGTTAAAGAAGATGAAGCCCCAATCAGCGAAAGCAAAGGGAAGAAACCTGCAAAAGTGGGTAGTAAGCGAGTTGCAAAAAAGGTTTCCCCAACTAAGGCAGGGCGACTTAGTCTCAACGTCGATGGGAGCTGGAGGAGAGGACGTAAAACTCAGTCCCCATGCTAGAGATTTAATCCCATTTCAGATTGAATGTAAGAATTTAGCAAAGATAGCAGTGTATAATTATTACGACCAAGCCTGTACTCATGGTTCAGTTGAGCCACTATTAGTAATGAAACAAAACAAGCGGAAGCCTTTAGTTGTATTAGATGCTGAAGCGTTCTTTGACATTATATCAAAACAGAAAGAATAGCTATGACGTATGAAACAATTATAGTTCCAGTTAGCGGAGGCAAGGATTCACAGTTGTGTTTAGCATTAGCTCTTGAGCAGTTCCCAAAAGAGAAACTAAGGGTTGTCCATCAAAGTACCGGCTATGACCATCCTTTAACGTACAAGCATTTAGATTGGATGGAAGAGTTTTACGGAATTAAGATTGAATACACACAGTCTGACAAGTACAAAGATGTGTTTGACTTAATTGAGAAACAGCAATATTTTCCTAACAATGTAGCAAGGTCTTGCACAGGAGAATTAAAACAAGTTCCATTTGGTAAGTGGCTTGTTGCTAATGATTTCTTAAAGGAAAACTCATGTCTAATCTGGATGGGTATGAGAGCTAATGAAAGCAGTGCTCGGTCTACTAAATATGGTGATTTGAACAATGAAGATGTGTTTTCATTGTCAGACTTATCTGGTAAATATGGGAAGAAGTTTAAAAATGTTTCAGTGTCGTTACCTATTGTGTCGTTTACAGAAGAACAAGTGTTTGCAGAGTTAGCAAAGCGTGGTCACAAAGTAAATGAGTTATACGCAAAAGGTGCTGCACGAGTTGGTTGTTTTCCTTGTCTACTTGCTAAGAAAGCGGACTGGGAGATGGCTGCTAAAGATGAAACAGGTCGTGAACATATTCAAAAGCTGATTGAATTAGAGGATAGATTCACGGCTGATTCTACCAATACTCGTAAACTGATTAAGATTCATCAAACACGAGATGTGAGACACTTATTAGCGACTGGGTCTTTCTCAGATAAAGTTGACGATAGTTCGTCTTGTGGTTGGTGTTCAATTTAATTTAAAGGAGAAATGATTATGTATTATGAAAATCCAATGTCGTTAAGATTTGAGTTAGAAGATGAAGATGGGAAACTTACACGAGAGTTTACTGTTGAGGATTGTGAAGCGTGGACTACTCTAGTATTAAAGTTTGCTGATTTCTTATCAGCTCAATATAGTTATTGTATTGCAGACAGAGTATTGTTTATTGCTGACCATCCTTACGGCAGAGAAACAGAGTACGCAATCTCTACTAAAGAATATGAGATGATTAAACAGTATCGCAAACGGGAACAAGCAATAGATTCTTTGTTTGATGAAGAAGAGTGGGACGATGATGAAAACTTTAAAGCCTGTCCTAACTGCGTTCAAGGCACTTGTGTCATGGGCTGTGGTAAGGAGTTTGCATGAAGATTCTCCTACTAGACATAGAGACATCACCGATGACTGCGTATGTCTGGGGAATCTGGGACCAGAACATATCACCTAATCATATTATTGACTCCTCTAACATCCTATGCTGGGCTGCTAAATGGTTGGATAGTGATGAGGTGATGTTTGATTCTGTTCATCAATCTAAACCAAAAGCTATGCTTAAAGGTATTCATGGACTTCTCGACGAAGCTGACGCTGTGGTGCATTATAACGGTACTAAGTTTGACATTCCTACACTTAACAAGGAATTCTTACTATTTGGTTATAATCCACCATCACCTTATAAACAAATTGATTTACTTCGTGTGGTTCGTAGTCAGTTTAGGTTTCCTTCTAACAAGCTAGACTATGTATCTCAGCGTCTTGGATTAGGTAAAAAGAATGAACACGCTGGCATGGAGTTGTGGACAAAGTGTATGAAAGGAGATAACGATGCTTGGAAGATTATGGAGTCATATAACATTCAAGACGTAGTGTTGTTAGAGTCTCTTTACCGTCGTCTGTTCTCATGGATTAAACATCATCCAAACCATAATCTCTTCTCTGATAATCCTGTCTGTCCTACCTGTGCTAAACCAAGACTACATAAGCGTGGCACTGCTATTTCGTCGGTTGGGACTTATCAACGATATCAGTGCAAGGCTTGCGGAAGTTGGAGTCAAGCAGTTAAAAGCGATAAAACCCACAAAGCTACAGTGAAAGGATTAGTATGAACGTGAATGAGATGCCAAGTGAATTAAGACAATGGTGGCTGGATAAATGTGGCGGAGAAGAAAGGCTTATCTACTCTGCTAACTATCACGAAGAGAAAGCCGCACAAAAGAAGCAGATTGGAGGCTCCCATTATCAGGTAGCTGCTATCCAACCTTGGGACATCATGTCTGCTTATGCACTTGACCCTTGGTCTGCAAATGTGGTAAAATATATCCTTCGTTTTCCATATAAAGCAGGTCGTCAAGACCTAGAGAAAGCGAAGCACTATATCGAGTATCTAATTACTCATTATGACGATATCAAAGACAAATACTACGAATGAAAGGGAGACTTATGTAATGCCGTTAACAATACCTGAAATAAAGGAACGACTAAAACACCTACCAGAATTAGACCTTCTAGAATTATTAGAAATAACAAGCGAAGAGCTGGTAGAACGATTTAGTGATTTAATAGAAGACAAAGCCGACACACTAGAGAAAGAAGTTGAATGACCACTAACTACACAATGACACCTTACAATAACTTTATTGCTAAATCGAGATACAGTCGTTATCTTGACGATAAAGGTCGTCGTGAACACTGGAATGAAACAGTAGCACGATACTTTGATTTTATGGAAAAGCATTTACAAACAAAGCAGAACTACACACTTACTAAAGAGCTGCGTAGTGAGCTAGAACAAGCCGTAGTAGCATTAGATGTAGTACCTAGCATGAGAGCAGTGATGACAGCAGGACCAGCCCTAGAGCGTCAGAACGTGGCTGCATTTAACTGTTCTTATTTACCAATCGACGACCCTAAAGCCTTTGATGAAGCAATGTACATTCTTCTCTGCGGTACAGGTGTCGGATTCTCTGTGGAGCAGCAATATGTTAAAAAGTTACCTGAAGTCCCGGAGCAGTTGTTTGATAGTAAGACTTCTATTGTTGTGTCGGATTCTAAAGAAGGATGGGCTAAATCCCTCCGTCAGCTTTTGGCTTTGCTCTACGCTGGCGAGATTCCAAAGTTTGACGTATCACGAGTTCGTCCTGCCGGAGCAAGACTTAAAACTTTCGGTGGAAGAGCAAGTGGACCCGGTCCTTTGGAAGAACTTTATAAGTTTTGTGTCACCAAATTCAAAGGAGCCGTTGGTCGTCGTCTCTCATCCCTTGAGTGTCATGATATTCTCTGCAAAATCGGGGAAGTTGTTGTTGTGGGTGGAGTCAGACGGTCAGCCATGATTTCTTTGTCTGATTTGTCAGACGATAAGATGGCTCATGCCAAAGCAGGTAACTGGTGGGATGGTCAAGGTCAACGAGCATTGGCAAACAACTCTGCATCGTACCTAGAAACACCCTCTATTGGTCAATTTATGCGTGAATGGAGTTCTATTTATGAATCACACTCTGGCGAACGTGGTATCTTCAATCGTGAAGCTAGTCAGAAGCAAGCTGCTAAGAATGGACGACGAGATTCGACTTATGCTTTTGGGACCAATCCGTGTAGCGAAATCATACTCCGTCCTTATCAATTCTGTAATCTGTCTTCTTGCATCATTCGCTCTGACGATACTGATGACAGCATCGCTAATAAGATTCGTCTTGCGACCATTCTTGGTACTTTTCAAGCGTCGTTAACAGACTTCCCTTATCTGCGTAAGATTTGGCAGAAGAACACTGAAGAAGAAGCACTCTTAGGTGTGTCAATGACCGGTATCTGTGATAACACTTTGTTGAATAACCCTGACGATGAGTCACTACCTGCACGATTGGAGAAACTCCGTGACCTTGCTGTTACTACGAACGCTTTCTACGCTGACGCTATTGGCATTAACCAGTCTGTTGCTGTTACTGCCGTTAAGCCTGAAGGAACTGTTTCTCAGCTCTGCTCTACTGCAAGCGGTATTCATCCTCAACATAGTAAGTATTATATTAGACGTGTTCGTGCTGACAATAAAGACCCACTCACACAATTCATGATTCAAGCTGGATTTGTAGCAGAGCCTTGTGTAATGAAGCCTGAGTCAACTACAGTATTTAGCTTTCCTGTAGAAGTAGCTGATGGTGGTTTGCTGCGTGAAGATTTATCTGCTGTTCAACATTTAAAACTATGGTTGCTATTTCAGCGTCATTACTGCGAGCATAAGCCATCAGTAACTATCTCTGTACTTGAAAAAGAGTGGATGGATGTTGGAGCGTGGACATTCAAGCACTTTGATGAAGTAACGGGAGTGTCGTTCTTGCCGATGGATGGCGGTACTTATAAGCAAGCACCTTATGAAGAATGTACTGAAGAGCAATACAATCAGTTAAAGTCTTTAGTTCCTACGACGGTAGACTGGGAGAACTTCAAGGAGTATGACGACAATGTGGAAGGTGCTCAGATGTTGAGCTGTACTGCAGGTGGTTGCTCTATTTAAGAATATTGTGTAGTACTTTGACAGGGGCTTCTTTGGAAGCCTCTTTTTTATTGTAAAGTTTTAGGAAAAGATTGTAAAGAAAAATGTGTAGTATATTACACAATTATGATAAGAACAAAGCTCTTTCGTCATTGCGACGATTGACTAGACCTTTAAGAACCTTACCGCCACCTATCGTGTACTTGAGAAACTCTTCTGCAGCCCCTGCCATGTTTCCTTTAAGAACCTTTTGACGGAGGGTTGAGCGTTGTAGTGTTCCAAGACCAACATTGAAACTGAAGCTGACAAGAGCATCAAACTGACCTTGTGTAAGGCTAACAGGACAGTATCGCTCGACACCACGCTCAAAGTTAGCCAAATCTCGTTTAAGAATGTCATCTACTTCACTCATTGGTAAGACTCTATTCCATCCATCAGGGATAGGAAGGGCTTTACGCTCCGCTAGAGGCACTTTAGCATGATTAGGGTCAATGACATGACCCACCCCAACAGTCCAAAGAAGAGCAGGACATTGATAAGGCTTGGTCCTAATCCCTTCATGGTGCTTAATAACTTCAATAGCTTTGTCACTTACTTTCATTTCTTAAAGGCTTGAGTTCCAAACCAGAAAGATACGACAGAAGCCCAAATGATTTGAGTCTCATTATCCCACAGATTGTCTAATGCAACGGTGAAATCCACACCAGTTCTCCAAGCATACATGAAGCCAAATATCTCCACAAAAGCAAAGAGGATAAACATACCGTAAGTAATGAAGCTACGAGTAAATGCTCTAGCGTTGATAACCCATTGAGCTGCACCTTCACCAATAGCAATGTCATGAGCATAGAGAGCTTCACGTTCCTTCTCTGCGGTCTGAATCACTATCTGCTCAGTCTTAATCTCTTCTACCTTAGCTTGAGCTATATAGCCTTCTTTGAGCATTTGCAACTCACGCTCAGTTTGTAGCTTAGCCATATCCATCTCATGAGCTTTGTCAGCCCTATCCTGAAAGAAGTCTAGCAGCTTTGGAACACCACCAGCTAAAAAGGATATAAGAGTTGATAAGAGTGTAAGCATTATTTAATTCCCCAAGTAAGATACCATGCAATAAAACCAGCAACAAAGAAGCACCAGAACTGTACTCTTCGCACTGCTTTTAAATCATGTTGAAATTCTTTGATATTGTGTTTCTCCAGAGCTTCAAGTTCATTCTTGATGCGAAGCAACGATTCCCACTCTTTTGTGCCGTATTGTTTTACAAACTGCTTTTTAAGCTCAACTTCGTTGTCTGTTAGAAGTTTTCTACGCTTATATTCGTCTAATGCTTTGAATATAGCTTGTTGCTTTTTAAACTCTGCTTCTCTTTGAGCAGTTCTTCGTTCTTTAGCTCTTTGCTGTGCAACATCCGCAGCATCTTTCTGGATGTTCTCAACTTGTTTAGTTAATGATTTGGCACTTTCTCGACTTGCGTCAAGACTACCAGTAAGTGACTTTACTCCTTCGTTGAATCCGAATTGGTCTGGCATATCTCATTGTGTGTATAGTGTGTATAGTTATAATTATCGTGGTGCAAACAAACGCTGAGCTTCTTCGTCACTAATTCCTTGAACTGAGACACTGCCTTGTGGTGGGTTTAACGCACCTGTCAGTAATCCTCTATAAGCAAGGTTAGGTGCTCGTGGTGTTGCGCCAGCAGCAATCTCTTGAACACCTCTAGTAGCTGCTTGTTTTCTAAGGAAACCTTGTAATAAATCCGCAGTAAGACCACTACCTGCTAATCCAAGAGCAAGAGTTTGTGTTGGAGCTTGAGTCGCTAGTCCTACCTGACCTGCAGCCATAAGCTGAGACCGTAGTGGACTAAACTTTGCTATCATACTTAACACAGTATCAAAAGGACCACCTTTGGCAACACCTTTAATAATGTTTTGCTCCGATGTACTGAATAACTTCATCTTGTCTTTGTTTGCAGCGAGGTTAATGAAACCACGACGGATAAGTTCACTTTCTGATGCTTTAGGGTCAATAGCTCTCACTTCAGCTACATCCAAAGCATCTTCTAACGTCTGAGCACGACTAGCATTTCTCCAGTCTTTCCTAGCAGACATGATATCTTTAACTGCTTTATCGATACCACCCTTACCAGCCACAACATCATTACCATTGATATTGCTGATGTAATCATCTACTTTAGCAACAGCTACCGAGCCTAAACGCTTAATATCAGCATCTTTACTGCCTTTTAAATCGTTTAGCATAGCTCTCATTTTATCAACAGAGCTAAATGGGATTGAAGTATTATTCCCTAGAACTCTTGACATTTCAGTTAATCGAGCTGTGACTTCTCTAGCTTGGTCAGTACCGGGAACCATACGAGCATCATCTAAAGCAGTACTAATGTCTTTAAACATATTTTGTATACTAGATGCTTTAACAGTGATACCTGCATCATCTACAGCTTGATATGCCTGAGTTGCTCTATCTTTTACTTGAGCAATGGTTTCTCTTGGACGATATTTGTAATCAATACCTTTTCCTACAGATGCTGCAGCTACAGTACCTGTTAAGATACCAGCAATAGTTGCTGCTGTGTCACTACCAGTAATTTCTTTAACAATCTCAGCAGTAGGTTGTGATACCGCACCTGCAGCAGCAGAAGCAGGGATTTGACGAATTAAGTCTGAAGCCAGCGCAGGTACATTAGGAGCAACCTTAGCCATTCCTGCAGTACTTGTCATTGCCTGAGTTCCAGCTTGGACAGCTCTTTCAGTAGCATTTTCAGGAGTTGGTAATACAGTACTCAACATCTTCTCTTGTTCGCCATAGAACGATGGCATACGGCTTTCAGAGCCAAGTGCTTTAGCACCTAGATTGTATACACCTCTACCAGCTTCTAAGACTGCCGTAGCAGGAGAAGTAAATGCTTCATAACCAGCACGAGCAGTTAGACCAATCTGTCTACCAAGCTCATCTACCATTGAACGACCTTTAGGAGCTTGTACAGGAGCTAGTGTAGCTTGAGTAGGTTGTTGTGATAACTGATATCTTTCTAAAATATCTTCCTGCGTTGTTCCATCAGGGACATTACGAATAAGTGTGCCATCAGGCATTTTGACATCAAAAGGCATTATTATTTCCTTTTAGGAAGAGTACTGAAATCTACTTCGTTAGTTTGTGCTGGAGCTGCTGTCGTTGATGGAGCAAACTCGTACGGTTCTACTTTCTGAGACTTACGACGAGATTGAATAATGTCTGCTGTTTTATTTTTAGCTTTCAATACAGCATTGTTAAAATTCTTTAATGCGTCTAGTGTAGCTTCTGAATCATATTTACCGTATGCAGCAATTAAAGCATTAGCGAAACGCAATACGTCTTTATCTGTTTGAACACCTTTTTCGTTACTAACTTGTAAATTAACAGCAGTATCAACAGCAGACTTCAATGCAGCATATTTACGACTTTCGTCTGTTGAATTACCTAACAAATTCTGAGCAGAATATACAGCTATTTTAGATGGGTTTAAATCTAAAGCTCGTACACCTTTTTCGTTCTTAGTTAAATTAGCAATAGACGGTAACAATGCTTCAGACTGAGCTGTGTAATTATCTATCTTTGCTAAGTCAGCATCTTCTGATTTCTGTAGACCAGCAGATAGTGGCTTAGGTGGTTTCTCGCCTTTACCTGCAGCAATCTCGGCTCTACGTAATTTTGCATCTTGTGAGCGTTGTAGAACTTGCAGAATCTTATCAGGTGAACCATACTTAGTAACTACATTGATAACCTGCTCATCAGTTGCATTAGGACCTAGATTAGATAACTCAGCACGTAGTTTTTCTTCTTGAGATGCAGATAATTCTGCTTTGGTAATATCTGCTTTAGTCTTTTGAATACCTAGACCAGACTTCTCACGCTCATCAGCAACAGCAATAGCTTGCATAGCTTCTTGAGGAGCAAAGGATTTAATAGCATTACCAAAGTCACGCAGACCTTGTGGGTCAGCTAAGTTAAACTGAGAAGATAGTTGCTTAATCTGAGACACTTTAGCTAACTCAGGGTCTTGTATACCTAGTAAGCCACCAGCAAACTCACCTAAACCACGACCACCTTGACGTAATGCCAAGTTAGCTTGTTGTAGTGGGTCTAACTGGACAGCTTGATAGTCTTGGTTATAAGCTCTATTTTGCTGAGCTTGTTGATAAGCTGCTGGGTTAACTCCAAATAAACTACCAATGATATCTGTTGCCATTATTATTCCTTAGTATCTTGGACCAATAAAGCTAGGTTCCGCTTGATTGGATTGACGAGTAATGAGATTATCAAACCAATTAGATGTATTACCGCCTTTACCACCGCTTAGTGCTTGTCCAGCACCTTGAAATGTTTGCGCCCAAGGACTGTAAGAGCTGTAAGCCATCTGTGCAGGAGCAGCAGCTTGTTCACCAGCAGTATATATACCACCTTGACGAGCACCAGCATCAGAAATAGTCTTACCAATACCTAAACTCATCTCATACGGAGTCATACCGAGCTTCTCAACATCAGAGAATAGACCTAATGATGTACGTAATGGGTTATAAGCAGCATTTTGATAGTTCTGCATACTTCCTAACAAACCAGCACCACTCGTATTTAAACCAGCACCTTGTCGATACAAGTCAGCACCAAACTGTTGATTTAAACGACCTTGCTCTTGTGCTCTTTGAGCTATGTCTAAATTCTGCTGTGCTTGAGCATTAAACAAAGCTGCATATTCAGGATTAGATTGAAGCATACCTGAAGTTGTGCCTCCAGTAGCTAAACCTGTACGACCAGTACGGAACACTTGATTAGCTGTTGCAGCTCTATCACGCTCACGTCCAGCAGCTAATGCAGCTTGTGTGCGGTCCATATACTGCTGTTGAGCTTGTTCAGGAGAGATGTTAGCGTATTGACCACCTAAGTTAAACAAGTTAGTACCAGCACCGAAAGCCTGATTAGCTCCCGTCTGAAATTGAGAGACATCAGGATTAAGGTTTATATTCCCAAACTGACCTGCTACTTGATTTGACACCGCTTGTAGTCTTGGGTCAAGCGTGTATCCTGCAGAGCTTACACGACCTGTTGTTGGGTCTATACCGAAGTTAGATGAGCCAAAGCCAGTAGTGATGCCAAACGGCTGAAATGCAGCTTGGTTTCGAGACCAAGTAGCTGCGTCACGCATTGCCGTAGCTTGTTGATTAGCCGCTTGAGAGGCTTTGTTACCACCAATAAAACCACCGACTGTGCTGAGAACTGGACCTGCTAGTTGAGCTACTAATTCACCCATTATATACTCCTACTGTAAATATGATGATTCATGTTGTCTAATCCTTTAATTGTCGTTTCGTATTCAAAACCAATCGACTTTGCAAACTTTTCTAATTTAGTATTATCTTCTCTAATCAATGCTGCAATAAAAGGAGACAACTCTGACTGTAGTTTATTTAAATTATCTAGATACTGCTTTTTAATATCTGCTGTCCACTTATTTACATCTGTATGAAACCAGTTGTACTTTTGATACTGTTCTAAATACATTGTGTATTCAGGACATTTAACAACAGGAACTTTAGTACTTAAATCCAAACTGGTTGTGGCTCTGTAGGAAATACAGGCTCTGCAACAGGGTTAAACACTAATGTACGGAGCTGAGCACGGTAGGCTTCAAAGTCTGTTTTATTGCTAAGACTTACATCAGAAAGAACAGACCAATCTGACGCAGCTAACAATAATTTAGCTTTATCAGAACAAGCCTTTAACGGTGCATCTGAAAATTGACGAGCTACTTCAGCATCTAAGGCAGCTTGTGTTGGTTTCTCAATATCAGTAGATAGCCAAACCAATGAAGAGTAATCATTCTCATCTTTAATCGACCATTGAGCATTAGGAGTCAATACCATCAATGCTGATGGATAGCTAATAGGAAGTCCAAAAGACATTATAAAATCTCCAATAAAGTAATTCTTGAGCTGCTGTATGCACCCCAGTTTGCAGTACCGCCGCTATCTGCAAATATGTAAGGAGTATAAGTCAATGCACTCGTAGAAGAAGGTGAGTCTAAAAAGGTAATAGCTGTTGAGCCGTAGAAACTATTATTACCAGTAGGTACAGCAGCCATTGCCATTGGAGAACTACTGTTTACGTTAGTTCCATTTCTAAAGATACTTAAAAAAGCGTTACCGCCATATCCATTTGTTTGCCAAAACATTCCACTAACAAGCACTAATATTTTACTTGAGGTTGAGGTTGGTGTAATTGTTGCAGATGCACTTGTAGCAGTAAATGAACCTGAAGTTGTTGAACCTGAACCACCTGAATAAGTTACACTTTGAACAATACGACCACCTGCTGCTGCAAGTTCTTGTTTAACATACGCAGTGTTAGCTAACTGGGTTGTATTAGAACCTGTGGTAGCTGTAGGAGCTGCTGGAGTACCTGTAAATGTAGGACTAGCTAAGTCTGATTTAGACGCAATCGCAGAAGAAATAGCATTGAACTCAGTATCAATTTCTGTACCTTTAACAATCTTACTAGGATTGCCTGTATTTAAGCTATCTTTTGTAGCAAAGTTAGTTGCTTTTGTGTAGTTACTCACTTATAACTCCTATTAAATATTTTTACCCATCTTGATGCTGAAGTCTAACTTCTGCACAGATAGGGGTGAACCATTGATGTTTGATTCAAAACCAAGTTGAACCACTTTACCGTTACCGCTTGTTTGCATTTGAGCAGTGTCAAGCACAATACCATTATTAAATGTAGCGATGTTATATTCAGCAACTCCGTATTCATAGACAACTTGTGTGTCTAATACAACAGTTCCAGAGTTATAATTATCGGTGTAATCGTAACCCCACTTAATAACTAGAGCCTGAGCTGAACCACCGATACTAATAATGTTAATCTTCTTCAGAATCTTTAGTGATGTAGGATTACCCATGTCAAAGTAGTTAGTGTAGTAAGCCATACGATAGGCTGAGCCGTTATCGTCATAGTTATAATACCTACCAATATAACCTTTTTGACCTAAATACAAGTCTCTGTTAGCTAATACAGCAAAAGCTGTTGGATTGATGTCTCTCCAGATAGTTGCTCTAGCTGCACCGTTCTCTAACGCACCACGAGTATCAAAGCAATAAGTGTTGCCAGTACTAGGTAAAGCTAATAGATAGAAAGCATCTGCAGCATAATAAACAGCTTTAATGTTATCTTCGGTTTCACCTACGACATCACTCATCAAGGTATCACGAACATTCTTAGATACATCACGGAATGGTAATGACTTCTCTTGAATTACACGCATCAATGACTGAACACCAGTTTCAGACAAGAACAGGATATCTGTACCACCAACAGACTGCACAGAATCACGAGCGATACAACCGACACCAGTAATGATGTCTGATAATGCAATCGTTGTAGGGTCGTCAGCACCGCTATAAACAACAATGCTTCTACGGCAGAATATGATTAAGAAGTTATTGTACTGAGCCAATGCTGTGATTGGGTCTCCAGTAGGAATAACAGCACTAATATCTAAGTAACCAGAAGTACCTGTTCGCCAGTTAGAAGGGTCTTGTAAATCACTAAAGTAAACAGTTTGTGGGTCATCTACTTGACCAGCTACCCAAACACGTCCATAAGCAGATAAAGCACAGTTAGGTTTAAAGCTAGTAACAGTATGAGCTGTTGGGACATTACCTACATCACCTAAGCGTTGGAATCCGTAACCATTAGTATGCTCATGTGCTCCTGTTCCTGTTTTATGATAAACCAAAATAGGATGGTTTTTCTGAGCTAAAATCGCATGAGCTGATGCTGTTGGACCTGTTCCAAAAGGCATAGCAGCTATTTGCCAGTTATCGCCACTAATGGTATAAGAAGTTAATACCTCAAGACAACCAGAGACAGTTCCGCTAGTTGTTGCTGAAGTAGCTGCTGTTACTGTAAAACTTCCTGCATTGATAACTGTGGCAACAATATAATATCCACTTGGAAAAGTACCTGAAGATATACTAATATCTAATTCTTCTCCAACAGTATATCCATGAGTTCCGATAGATAAAGTTACTGTAGTTCCTGATTGTGAGTATGTTCCTGTTTTAAAACGAACCCCTAATACTTTTTCTTGTCTTAATGTGCTAGTGCCAGTATATATTTTATTATTAGCAGCACTAATTACTGTATTTCCATCAGACTTTACAAACTCAAATATTGTACGGAAAGCCCCAGTAGAGGCTGCAGTCGTGTTTACATTGTCCCAACCCTTACGAGCACCAATACGTCCGTAGCGGTCAATTACGCAGTTGTCTGCTTTGAGAGCATAGCCACTAGAAAGCTGAACAGAGCTATCCTGAGTATTTAACCCAGAAAAGCCCGGAGCTGCAATCGAACCGTTTGTAAACTGTTCAGCCATTTAAACTGGAACCCAAGCAGATTCTTCAATATAACGAGTTGACTCTAACGCAATAGCATCAGACAAACTCTTCTGGAATAGTGCGTAGGCTTCATTAGAACCTAGTCCACCGTCTTCGCCACGCTCAGCTAATGCCTTGGCATAGGCTAAGAAGATTACAGGCTCTGAAGGTACTTTAATGGATGTAGCATCAGATGTTAATTCTGTTTGTGGAACAATGAGGTTAAAGCGAATATCGTAGGCTCTATCAGGAATAGGGTAGATATCTACTAAAGTATCACCGTTATCGTTTGTACCGTTGAAGTTATAATATACTGGAGATGACTTTTGGACATTAGCTAACAAGAACTGTCTATCCATCCAGTTAGTAGCTGCGTTCTGCATCTCAATGTTAGAGGTATCGTTTAATACATCAATCACACGGAAACGCTGACCAGAACCAGTCAGAACATAACTAAAGACATCTGCTGTTGTTGTAGCAGATAAGGTATTAGATAATGCGTTCCAAGTATAAGAAGATTCAACAATGGTTTTAGCATCGTTGACAAAATCTCCAATTAGCTTAGAATAGGAGTTATCCTGTACAGAAGTAACTTCAGTCTCTCGAAGCCTTCTTAGTACAGAGTTTACTGCGGAAACATAGGTAGTCATATATCAGTATCCTAACACAATTCTATATAAAAGTCAATGGTTTTTACCACTTTACT
>Ga0209191_1000908_pt1 | contig 20641 bp, 16 predicted proteins | sample S_130626_EF_Meta_FD_187320 | JGI IMG/M metagenome (GOLD analysis project Ga0209191, IMG submission 187320) | Freshwater microbial communities from Lake Simoncouche, Canada to study carbon cycling - S_130626_EF_MetaG (SPAdes) (version 2) | ecosystem: Environmental > Aquatic > Freshwater > Lake ...
CTAGAATTTTGCATTTTATACTGCCCATGAAGGGGAAAGGGCCTAGTGATTGGGGTTATGCCCTAGTTCCAGTAGTGGGTCCTATCATAGGGGGAATTTTAGCTGCTTTTATATTCGTACAATTTTTGCAATAATCGGGTAAAATCATACCTTTGCAGCCGAAACTGAAAATTATGTCAACAGCAGGTAAAATTAAACAAGTTATTGGTGCGGTAGTGGACGTGCAATTTCCAAATCAGAAATCACTTCCGGAAATCTATAACGCCCTAGAAATTACAAGACCAGGTGGTGAAAAATTGGTACTTGAAGTGCAACAACATCTTGGAGAAGATAGCGTACGAGCTATTGCCATGGATGGTACCGAAGGTTTAGTAAGAGGTATGAAAGTAATTGATTTAGGTAGAGCCATCACCATGCCAATTGGTGAGGGAATTAATGGTCGTTTGTTTAATGTAACAGGTGACGCTATTGATGGTTTACCTCAGGTAGATAAAACAAATGGTCGTGCAATTCATGCGAGTGCTCCTAAGTTTGAAGACTTAAGTACTGCTACTGAAATTTTATTTACAGGAATTAAAGTAATTGATTTGATCGAGCCATACGCAAAGGGTGGTAAGATTGGTTTGTTTGGTGGTGCGGGTGTAGGTAAAACAGTATTGATTCAAGAGTTGATTAATAATATCGCAAAAGGACACGGAGGTTTATCAGTGTTTGCGGGTGTAGGTGAAAGAACACGTGAGGGTAATGATTTGTTACGTGAAATGATTGAAGCAGGTATCATGAAATATGGTGATGCTTTCAAACATAGCATGGAAGAAGGTGGATGGGATTTGAGTAAAGTAAACTTAGAAGAATTAAAAGAATCAAAAGCAACATTCGTATTCGGTCAAATGAATGAGCCTCCTGGAGCACGTGCGCGTGTTGCCTTGAGTGGTTTAACGATTGCAGAATATTTCCGTGATGGAGATGGTACTGGAAAAGGAAAGGATATCTTGTTCTTCGTTGATAATATCTTCCGTTTCACTCAAGCAGGTTCTGAGGTATCGGCTTTATTAGGTCGTATGCCATCAGCGGTAGGTTATCAACCAACACTTGCAACTGAGATGGGATTGATGCAAGAGCGTATTACTTCAACAAAAAATGGTTCAATTACCTCTGTACAAGCGGTATATGTACCTGCGGATGACTTAACGGATCCAGCGCCAGCGACAACATTCGCTCACTTGGATGCGACAACAGTATTGTCTCGTAAAATTGCCGATTTAGGTATCTATCCTGCAGTGGATCCATTGGATTCAACTTCAAGAATTTTAACACCTGCAATTGTAGGAGCACAACATTATGATACTGCACAGAAAGTTAAAATGATTTTACAACGTTATAAGGAACTACAAGATATCATCGCCATTTTAGGTATGGATGAATTAAGTGATGAAGATAAATTAGTAGTATCTCGTGCACGTCGTGTACAACGTTTCTTATCTCAACCATTCCACGTGGCAGAGCAGTTCACAGGATTGAAAGGTGTATTCGTTTCTATCGAAGACACTATTCGTGGTTTCAATGCAATTATGGACGGAGAAGTGGATCAGTATCCTGAAGCTGCCTTCAACTTAGTAGGTACTTTAGAAGATGCGATTGAGAAAGGTAAGAAAATGATGGCTTAATTTAATTAAAACGAAATCATGTTATTAGAAATATTAACACCCGAAAAAAAATTATTCAGTGGCGATGTGCAAGGTGTTCAATTGCCAGGCATTGATGGCTTATTCGAAGTGTTAGATAAACATGCTCCATTAGTGAGTGCATTAGGAATTGGCAAAGTAAAAGTATTGCATAAAGGCAGTGCTGCTGAATCATATGCAATTCAAGGGGGCTTTGTAGAAGTATTCGATAATAAAGCAACTGTATTAGTGGAAGGTGTTTTATAGTTGATAATAACAAAAAATTATAGATTCAAAAATCCCTTGGTGTTCTGCCGAGGGATTTTTTTTATATATTCACATAAGAAATTCAATTTGTTTCTTGAACCATATGAAGAAGACGTTCCCGATAATATTTATTTTGATTGCTTTGTCTATTGTCGGCATTTTATTTATACAAATAACTTGGTTGCAAGGGTTGTTGATATTGTCAAAAAACCAATTGTCGGATAAGTTAAATCAATCTGCAGTAATTGTATCTAATGAGGTAAGTAAAAAAATGAACACGGGCCTATCACTGCGTTTTCCAAAAAGGCGACAAGGATTAGGGCAAGAATATCATATTCATAGTTTCGATGAATCGTCGATCGCTGATGTATATAACGAAAAGGAAATAAAAGCAAGTATTCAAGCAGCATTAAGTAAGTATGGTGTAACTGATTTGAATTACGAGTTTGCAGTAACTGATAAAAAAGGAAATGTTGAAATAAAAAGTGCAAAGTTTGAAGATGCCTTTATTGACGATTTAAATAATTTAGAATGTAGGGTGTCTGTTATCCCACAAGACATTATTGAACCAGTAGGCCCATTTGAAACCATCATTATATTAGTTCCTAAAGTAAGGTTATACTTATTAAACACACTGCGATGGGTAATCATGGGTGCTGTGTTATTTATTTTTATTGTATTTGCTGCTTTTTTTATTACGGTAAAGTCATTGTTCACGCAAAAAAAGTTAAATGAGATTAAAAGAGATTTCATAAATAACATGACGCACGAACTAAAAACGCCTTTAGCAACAATCTCCTTGGCTGTTGATGCTTTAAAAAGTGGGAAAGTTAAATCTAATACAGAATCTGTTGATTATTTCAGCACCATTATTAAAGAAGAAAATTTACGCATGAACAAGCATGTGGAAGTAATCTTACAAGCGGCACAATTGGAAAAAAAGGAATATCATTTAAACAAACAACCCGTTGACATACATGATTTACTTTTTGGCTTACTAGATAATTTCAAATTACAATTAGATGCAAAGCCTTCAACTATTCATACCATTTTTGAAGCTGATCCTTCAGAAATTGAAGGGGATAGCGAGTATTTAAAACATGTGTTTTCAAATTTAATTGACAATGCCATTAAATATGCTAAGGAAGAAATAGATATCACCATTACAACATTAACCTTGCCTGCTGAAATTAGAATTATCATTGAGGATAAGGGTATAGGTATGAGTGCCGATACGAAGAAACATATTTTTGAAAAATTCTATCGTGCCCATACAGGTAATATACACAACGTAAAAGGGTTTGGACTAGGAATGAGTTATGTAAAATGGGTAATAGATATTCATAAAGGAAAAATTAAAGTGGAGAGCGAGGAAGGTGTTGGAACAAAAATGATTGTTACCTTGCCTATTGCTTAATCCAAAATAAACATCCGTCACCATAGCTAAGGAATCGATATGCATTCTTTAATGCATGATTATAAACTAATTTCCATTTATCACCCGCAATTGCTGCAATAATCAACAATAAGGTTGATTTAGGTTGATGAAAATTAGTAATCAATCCTTCGCAAATTTTAAATTGATAACCAGGGCTTACCATTAATTGTGTTTTTGCAATTAGCTTATCAGTGTTATTTTCATCCAACCAATTGATTAACGCATTCATGGATACCTGAACTGGTATTTTATGTTCCGCTAACTCATAAGCTTCCCATTGCCCTAAATGCAAGTTTTGTTGATCGATATTTTTATGGTTTGATTGGGCAAATAAATACGCTTTAACACCCATCCAATACAATGATTCAATTGTACGTAAGCTAGTCGTGCCGACTGCAATAATGGGAGGTGTATTTTTTTGTGCAGTGTTGTTTACTTCTTTTTGTTGTGCTTGCGCAAACAAGTATTGAATTAAATGCTTCTCCACTTCTAAGAATTCAGCATGCATATTGTGTTCGTCAATCGTTGCCGATTTAACAGGCATAAAAGTGCCTGCTCCTACATGCAATGTTAAATATTTTTGATGAATACTTTTTTCGTTTAAACTTTCAAATACATCCTTGCTAAAATGAAGACCTGCTGTTGGAGCAGCAACTGAGCCTTCTTCAATTGCGTAAGTTGTTTGGTATCGGTCTTTATCTTCTTCGCTTGTTTTGCGTTGGATATAGGGAGGCAATGGTATGTTGCCTATATGCGTTAAGATTTCTGAGAAAGTAATTTGTGGAACATCCCATGAAAATTCAATAATAAATTTTCCATTTTCTTGAAGCATTTTTCTAGCTGAAAATGTAAATGATTGATCATTGATGTTTACTTTTTTTTGCAGTAAAGTATCTTTCCATTTTTTAGCGCCACCTACTAAACAATTCCATTCAACTTTATGTGTTGCTTGCATGGCAAGTAACACAGGTGTGTATTTTTCCGTTGGCTCTAAACAAAAAATCTCGATATTACTATGCTCGTTTTTTTCAAATAAAATTCTTGCTGCGATTACTTTACTATTATTAAAAAGCAATGTGCTATTTGCTGGAATATGACTGGCTATTTTTTTATAATGGCTCTCTGCGATGATGTCCTGATCCCAAACTAATAACTTACTGTCTGATCTATTGATAGTGGGCGAAAAAGCAATTTGATCATCGGTTAGGGGATAATCAAAGTCCTCAATGGCTAATTTGGGTTTAATAAACATGGCTCAAAGGTACATTCCAGCCATTTTATAGCCTAATTCACTAGTTATATACCTAAAAATGGGGGTTTTCCACAGTTCTTAACACCCTTATTAATAGAAAACGTACTAAAATTGACTCAAACCCTTTACTATACTCGCTTTTAGGCCGGTTTATTTCTTGTGGAAAACTACAAGGGGTTATTTTGCCTTTAAAAGTGGTAAAAAGTGTTATTTTGTGTGAACAAGTGGTAAAAATCACATTAATTATTAACAATGACAGGCTTTCACGGAGAATATCAATCAACTATCGACGCTAAAGGGCGTTTCCTGGTTCCCGGCAGTTTGAAAAAACAGCTGGTTGAAGGGGAGACACGCTTTATTGTAAGTAGGGGTTTTGAAAAGTGCTTGACACTTTATCCAATTGGAAGCTGGCAGAAAATATTAGATAAGATTAGCCAGTTGAATGACTTTGATCCTAAAGTGCGTCAGTTCAGACGTCAATTTTTAGGTGGAGCAACCGAGGTTGAAATGGATAGCGCAGGCCGTTTATTATTACCTCCAACATTAAGAGAATTTGCTTTACCTGGAAAGGAGATTGTTTTGGCTGCTGCATTAGATCGCTTTGAGATCTGGGATGCAAGTTCTTATAAAAAGCTCTTTGAGGATTTCTCTGCAGATGAATTTAGTAATCTGGCGCAAGAAGTAATGTCAGGCATTCATAAAAAAGATTAAGGAAAAGCGATGACCAACCCTACATCCAACATTCCACAATCTGATTATCATGTACCTGTATTATTTCACGAGACAATGGATCATTTACAAATCATACCTGATGGTATTTATGTAGATGCAACATTTGGAGGAGGTGGACATAGCCGAGGCATATTATCGAAGTTAGGACCTAATGGTCGCTTAATAGCTTTTGATCAAGATGCAGATGCAAAAAACAACTTACCAAATGATGACCGTGTTTTATTTGTTCCAGAAAATTTCAGGTACCTGCAAAGGTTTTTAAGATTGCACAAAATTGATCAAGTGGACGGTGTACTTGCTGACTTAGGTGTTAGCAGCCATCAGTTTGATGAAGGTTCAAGAGGTTTTTCAACGCGTTTTGATGGACCATTCGATATGAGAATGGATCAACGCCAAGAAAGAACCGCAGCGCAAGTCATAGAAACTTTAAGTGAAACGGAATTGCACAAAATGTTTGAACAGTATGGGGAAGTGACGAACTCGAAAACTTTAGCAAAACATATTGTTGAAAATCGCAAGCATGTTAAACTTAACACGGTACAGGATTTTAAGACACTTATTGCAACTGTAGTGAAAGGAAATCCCAATAAATATTGGGCGCAGGTTTTTCAAGCCATTCGCATTGTAGTAAATGAAGAAATGGAAGTATTAAATGAATTCCTTGCACAATTGCCATTGGTTATTAAACCAGGCGGACGTGCAGTAATCATTACATTCCATTCCATTGAAGACAGAATTGTAAAGAATGCTTTTAAAGTTGCACCCGAAGAAGAAAACAAAACAAACCCATTTCTCTCCAACCCTAGAGAAGTGATTTGGAAGATCATTACAAAAAAACCTGTAGTGGCTTCTGAAAAAGAGATGAAAGAAAACAATCGAAGCAGAAGCGCAAAATTGCGAGCTGCTGAAAGATTATAAACCGTATGTCCGTACCCGAAAAACAAGCCCCTAAGAATGCAATAAAAAGCATTCTTAAAGTCGAGTGGATTGTCATGAACATTCCATTCATTCTATACTTGGCTTTTTTAGCTATACTCTATATAGCGAATGGGCATCTTGCCGATAAAACGGTAAGAGAAATAAATGCATCTCAAAAACATATTAAGGAATTACAGTACGAATATAAAACCTTGAAAGCTGATCTTATGCGACGCAGTCAAGCTGATCAAGTTGAAAATGCAATGAAGCCTTATGGCCTTATCGTTGCTAAAGAAATGCCTATTAGAGTTCCTTTAGAAAAGAAAATTTTAACTACTCAAAATGCTGCACAATAATGGACGTTAAACGCGACATATTATGGAGGGTATATTTGAGTTACATTATTGTAGCCCTTATTTGTTTAGCCATTTTAGGTAAAGCATTTTACATTCAACAAATACAAGGTAGTTATTGGAGAGGGCTTAGTGATAGCCTACATCAAAGAATTATTTCAATCCCAGCAGAGCGAGGTACCATTTATAGTGAGGATGGTCAAATGCTAAGTACCAATATGCCAAAGTTTGATATTTTAATTGATTTTAGAGTTGATCCTTTGCATGAAAAAAATGGTAAGTTATTTAGAGAAAAAATTGATACACTATGTGATTCATTATCTTATTTGTTTAAAGACAAAACACCCAATGACTATAAAGCTATGTTGACTAAGGCTTTTGAAGCAAGGGAGCCTAATTTTGAATTTAAAAAGAAAATAGACTATCGTCAGTATTTAACGCTTTCGAAGTTTCCTTTATTTAAATTAGGAAGGTATAAAAGTGGTTTTATAGCTATTGAAAAAAATACGCGATTAAATCCATATGCAAATCTTGGATATCGAACAATCGGACTTGCAAGAGAAGAGAATAAAGTTGGTTTAGAGAAATCTTATGATACTGTTTTAGCTGGACAAGATGGACGTCAATTGGTAAGGGCCATTGCTGGTGGAGTAACGGTTCCTGTACAAGATGGAGAGTTTTTAATTGCACCACAAACTGGAAAGGATATTGTGAGTAATATAAATGTATTTATTCAGCAGGTTACGGAAAAAGCGTTGAATAATATGATGGTTTCAAATGCTGCTGAAACAGGAGTAGCCATGGTGATGGAAGTTAAAACGGGTAAAGTTGTTGCAATTGCTAATTTAGGAAAAGTAGGGGAAGGTGTTTATTCAGAGAATTTAAATTATGCAACAAGGGTTACCGAGCCAGGATCAACATTTAAGTTAGTGACTTTGTTGAATGCTTTAGAGTACGGCGTTAAGTTAGAAGATAAAATTAATATTGAAGGTGGTTTATGGAGCTATGGTGGTAAAATGGTTAAAGATGCTGAAACCAGTGGTACGCATGAAACAACAGTATTACACGCTTTCGAAGAAAGTTCTAATGTAGGGATGGCAAAACTAATTGTAAATCATTTTGTTCCTAACCCTCAGCTTTATTACAAACAACTTTCAAAATTAAGAATAGACTCCACTTCTGGAATTGATTTAATGGGTGAGGGAAGACCACAAATTACAAGACCAGGAAGTAAACTATGGGCAGCAACTACATTGCCTTGGATGGGGTTTGGTTATAATATTGCCATTGCACCGATTCAAACATTGACATTATATAATGCAATCGCTAATAATGGTGTAATGATGCGACCATATTTAGTAAATGCCATTAAAGATCAAGGAAAATTAATTAAATCTGTTGAGCCTAAAGCATATCCATGGGCTATTGCATCTCCTAACACTATTAAAAGTTTGCGAATTGCATTAGAAGGAGTTTGTATTAATGGAACTGCAAAAAAATTATTTGCAAATAGTTTGTATAAAGTAGCTGGTAAAACAGGTACAGCATTGGTTTCAGAAGGGGCAATAGCGTACAAAAATAATAAGTTTCAATCCTCATTTGTAGGATATTTCCCTGCTGAAAATCCACAATATACTATTGCTGTTATCATTATTAATCATCCAAATAATCCTAACCACTATGGTGCTTCAGTTGCAGGTCCTGTTTGGAAAGAAATTGCAGACAGATTATACTCAACATTTATTCAAAATAAATTAGAAGTAACACCCACTTTTAAATTAAAAGATAGTCAAACATTTAATTATGCTATGTCAAAAACTAATTTCAATAGTATTACAAAACATATTAAAATTCCATTCATGGATTCATCTTTAAATTATGATTGGTTGCAAGTACAGGGTATTGGATTGAATGTTAAAACTGCTGGACAAAATATGGATGATAAAGCCATGCCAAATATTATAGGTATGAAACTTCAAGATGCTATTTGGATATGTGAAAAAATGGGATTAATGGTTAAATGTTATGGAAAGGGGAAGGTGGTTTCTCAAAGTTTAGCGCAAGGGCAGGTAATTATAAAAGGACAGCAAATACAAATTCAATTAAACTAATGAAAGATTTACAATCAATATTATTTGGAGTATCATTAAGAGAAGTGATTGGATCAACTCAATTGCAAGTAAATGATATTCAAATTGATTCTAGAAAAGTAATTGAGGGAAGTGTTTTTGTTGCCATTAAAGGAGTTCAAGCAGACGGGCATCAATTTATTTCTACCGCTATTGAAAAAGGAGCGACTGTAATTGTTTGTGAGCAATTACCTACTTCTTTAATTGACAATATTAATTATTTAGTTGTTGCCAATGCACAAGAGTCAGTCGCCATCATGTCACATCAATTTTACAATGAGCCATCTACAAAATTAAAATTAGTGGGTGTAACAGGGACTAACGGAAAAACAACGGTAGCAACACTTTTGTTTAAGTTATTTACAAATTTAGGTTATCACTGTGGGTTAATAAGTACAGTTCAAAATCAAATTGGTGATACCATTATACCTTCAACGCACACTACACCAGATCCTATTCAATTAAATGGTTTATTGAACCAGATGGTTGAGTCAGGATGTAGTCATGTTTTTATGGAGTGTAGTAGTCACGCTATTCATCAACATCGAATTACTGGTTTAAAATTTGTTGGCGGGGCATTTACTAATATCACGCATGATCATTTAGATTATCATAAAACATTTGAGGAATATTTTAATGTTAAAAAAGCATTCTTTGATCATTTGCCTTCCAATGCATTTGCATTGTCAAATTTAGATGATAAGAATGGAGCGAATATGTTATTGGATACAAAAGCAAAAAAGTTAACATATGCTTTGCATGCTCCTGCTAATTATAAAGGAAAGATTTTAGAAAATCAATTGACTGGTTTAGTCATGTTGGTAAATGACAAGGAAGTACATTGTCGTTTAATTGGCACTTTTAATGCGTATAATTTTTTAGCAGTATATGGTGTAGCTATTCAATTAGGCGAAAATGTAGAAAAGGTATTAATTGAATTAAGTGCATTGACAGGTGCAGAAGGCAGATTTGATTATTTCATTAGCAAAACTAATATTATTGGTATTGTTGATTATGCCCATACACCTGATGCACTTGAAAATGTTTTAACAACAATTGCCAAACTAAGAAAAGGAGATGAAAATGTGATTACGGTAGTTGGTTGTGGTGGTGATAGAGATAAAACTAAACGCCCCATAATGGCACAAGTGGCTTGTGATTTAAGTACAAAAGTAATTTTAACAAGTGACAACCCTCGTTCTGAAGATCCTAATGCAATTCTAGCTGACATGGAAGAAGGTTTGACAAGTGCAGCTAAAAGAAAGTATTTAAAAATTGTTGACAGGCATGAAGCCATTAAAGCTGCTATTAGTTTCGCTAATGCAGGCGATATTATTTTGGTTGCAGGAAAGGGACATGAAAAATATCAAGATGTAAAAGGAGTTAAATCACATTTTGATGATAAAGAACAATTAACCATATTATTTAAAGAATTAGAAAAATAATCATCATGCTATACCAATTATTTTCATTTTTAGATAAACACTTTAGTATACCTGGATTAGGTGTATTTCAGTTTTTAACTTCTAGAATCGCAATGGCCATATTGTTATCCTTATTTATAGCTACTGTTTTTGGTAAGAAAATGATTTTATTCTTACAAAAAAAGCAAATTGGTGAAACGGTAAGGGAGTTAGGATTAGCTGGTGAGCAACAAAAAAAAGGTACACCTACCATGGGGGGTATCATAATTTTGTTAAGTGTATTAATTCCAACTTTATTATTTGCAAATTTAGATAAGGTATATATCCGTTTAATGATATTATGTACTGTATGGTTAGGTATCATTGGATTTTTGGATGACTATTTTAAAATTAGAGCAAGAAAAGAAGCCCAAAACAAAGGGGAAGCTTATAAAAAACAAAATAGTGATGGATTGGCAGGTGTTTCTAAAATTATTGGACAAGTTGGATTAGGTATCATCATTGGGGTTACTTTATATTTTAGTAATTCAGTTACAGTTGAAAGAGAAATTATTTCTAACACAGCGATTGGTGCAAGTTTACAAAAAGGGGAACGTATTGCAAATGGAGCCGATGTTGTAGTAAGAAATATAAACGGTGTAGAACGAAAATTTGTAAAAGTAAAAACTCCTATTACGACGATTCCATTTGTAAAAAATCATGAATTCAATTACTCCAAATTAGTAAGTTGGATGGGTCCTGGCGCTGAAAAGTATACATGGATTGTGTATATATTAGTTGTCACATTTATTATAACAGCCGTTTCTAATGGGGCCAATATCACAGATGGTTTAGACGGATTAGCTGCAGGAGTGAGTGCTATTATTGGTGCTGCTTTAGGCATATTTGTTTATGTAAGCGGTAACTATGTGTTTGCTGATTATTTGAATGTAATGTACATACCTAATTTAGGTGAGTTGTCCATTTTTGTAGGTGCTTTTGTAGGAGGTTGTATTGGATTTTTATGGTACAATGCATATCCTGCTCAAGTTTTTATGGGAGATACTGGAAGCCTAGCATTAGGTGGAATTATTGCATCGCTAGCAATTATAGTAAGAAAGGAATTAATGATCCCTATTTTTTGTGGCGTATTCTTAGTTGAAAATGTTAGTGTGATTTTACAAGTAAGTTATTTCAAGTATACTAAGAAAAAATATGGTGAAGGAAGACGTATATTTTTAATGAGTCCATTACATCACCACTATCAAAAGAAAGGCTTTCATGAAAGCAAAATTGCTGTTCGTTTTTGGATCATTACTATTTTACTTGTAGTAGCTTCTATCTTAACGCTTAAAACACGATAACCCTTGGCAAAGAAATTAGTCATATTAGGTGCAGGTGAAAGCGGAATAGGAACTGCTTTATTAGCTAAGCAAAAGGGGTATGATGTATTTGTATCTGATGCAAGTATCATAAAACCAATCTATCAAAAGGAATTGGAGGATAATGAAATTGAATTTGAATCTGGTTCACATGATTTTGAAAGAATTCTTGCTGCTGATGAAGTTATGAAAAGCCCAGGTATTCCTGATAAAAATGAATTGGTGAAAGCAATTAGAGCAAAGGGAATTCCAGTAATAAGTGAAATTGAATTCGGTTTTAGATATAAGGGCAATGCCAAAATTGCTGCTATTACAGGTAGTAATGGAAAAACAACTACAACCTCTTTATTATTTTATATCTGTCAGGTGGCTGAAAAAGACGCAGCTATGGTTGGTAATATTGGTTTTTCATTTGCAAGACAAATTGCACAGGATCCCAAAACACTTTATATCATTGAAGTGAGTTCGTTTCAATTGGATGATATAAAATTCTTTAAACCAGATATCGCTATTTTATTAAATATTACTGAAGACCATTTAGATCGATATAATTATGAATTTGAAAGATATGTGAAGAGCAAATTTAGAATTATCGAAAATCAAACAGAATCTGATTGTTTCATTTATTGTATTGATGATGAAATAATCGTAAAACACTTAGCACTACTAACCTATAATACTAACCCACTACCATTTTCTATGAAACAAGAAGTAAAAAAAGGAGGCTACATCAAAAATGATCAAATGATGTTAAGAATCCAAGAAGAAAGAGTATCCATGAGCATTTATGATTTCGCCTTAAAAGGAAAACATAATGCTTATAATACAATGGCTGCAAGCATTGCTGCATCCACCTTAGGCATAAGGAAAGAAAAAATTCGCGAAGCAGTTAGCAATTTTCATAATTTAGAACATAGAATGGAATTTGTTGCAACTGTTAGAGGAGTTGATTTTATTAATGACAGTAAGGCAACCAATGTAAACAGCACTTGGTATGCTTTGGAAAGCATGCAAAAACCAACTGTATTAGTTATAGGTGGTGTTGATAAAGGAAATGATTATTCATTGATTGCAGAATTGGTGAAAGAAAAAGTAAAAGCAATTGTTTGCATGGGAACTGATAATAAAAAAATCATAGAATTTTTTAAGGGAATCGTTCCAGTAATCATTGAAGCAGATACTGCAAAAAAAGCGGTAACTGAATCGTTTAAATTGGCAGAGAAAGGTGACGTAGTATTACTAAGCCCTGCTTGTGCAAGCTTCGATTTGTTTAAAAATTATGAAGATAGAGGACGTCAATTTAAAGATTCCGTAAAAGAGTTATAAAAATGTTTAATCAAGTCAACGATAAGTTATTTTCTCAAATGCCAACTATCAAAGGCGTTAGAGAACACTTAGGTCAAAGAGCGAACGGAGATAAATTCATATGGGGGTTAGTCATTGTATTATCTTTAGTTTCAATTTTGGTCGTGTATAGTGCCACAGGATCATTGGCCTATAAGTCACTCGGGGGCAATACAAGTAAATTTTTATTTAAACAATTAGGCTTTACATTAGTTGGTTTGGTGCTCATTTTTGGATTGCATCGTATTAACTATACAATGTTTTCAAGAATAGCGTCTATATTATATGTTTTTTCTATTCCATTATTAGTATACACTTTATTTTTTGGTGCAACTATTAATGATGGAAGTAGATGGATTAGATTGCCGATAGTTCATTTTACTTTTCAAACAAGTGATTTAGCGAAACTTGCTTTATTTATGTTTATATCAAGGACATTAAGTAAGAAGCAAGAAGTCATTAAGGATTTTAAAAGAGGTTTTTTACCTGTCATTATACCTGTCTTAATTACCTGCGCTTTAATTATGCCAGCGAATCTTTCTAATGCATTATTAACTGGGGCCACTGCACTTGTATTAATGTTTATTGGCCGCATTAGCTTAAAGCATATTGGGCTAACAATAGCAGTTGCGATGATTCCTGTTTTAATATTAATAAGTATTGCAGTTGCAACGCATAAAAATGGAAAAGCTAAAATAACAGAAGAGGGAAAGCCTGTTGTTGCTGAAAAATCAAAAATTTTCATTCGTGTGGACACATGGGTAAGTCGTATACAAGACTTTATGTATCCTAATGAAAAGGATGCACCTTATCAAGTGCAACAAGCAAAAATTGCAATCGCTAATGGGGGTATTTTGTTTGGATTAGGCCCCGGAAATAGTCGTCAACGTAATTTTTTACCGCAAGCTTATAATGACTTTATTTATAGTATTATTATTGAAGAGTATGGGCTGATTGGGGGCGTCTTTATCATGTTTGTATACCTTGTATTTTTATTTAGATGTATTAGAATATTCCGAAAATGTCCATATGCATTTGGCGCTTTTCTTGCATTGGGATTAAGTTTCTCTTTAATTATTCAAGCTATCGCCAATATGGCTGTTAACGTAAATCTTGTTCCAGTAACTGGAGTAACATTGCCACTTGTAAGTATGGGAGGTAGTTCATTTATTTTTACATGTTGTTCCATTGGGTTGGTTTTAAGTGTTGCAAGAAATGTGGAGCAATTGGAAGGAAAAGCACCTGAAGAAACTGAAATTGAAATACCAGAAAATGAAACACCATCCGATCATCAATCAATTGTAGCAAATGCCTAAACAACTACGCATCATTATTGCTGGAGGTGGTACAGGAGGACATATTTTTCCTGCAATTGCGGTAGCACAAGCAATCCAAAAGCTACAGCCAACTGCAGCTATTTTATTTGTTGGTGCAAAAGGTAAAATGGAAATGGAAAAAATACCGCAAGCTGGTTTCCAAATTGAAGGACTTACCATTGCAGGGCTTAATCGAACAAATATGTTCAAGAATATCACATTGCCCTTTAAATTAATAAAAAGCTTTTTCCAAGTACGAACTATTTTTAACAATTTTAAACCTAATGCTGTTTTCGGCGTTGGTGGATATTCAAGTTTTCCTGTTTTGAAGTTTGCACAAACAAAAAATATTCCCACTTTCATACATGAGGCAAATGCATTTGCTGGAAAATCAAATCAGTGGCTAGGTAATAACGCTACCATGATTTTTACAGGTACAAATGGGATGGAAAAGTTCTTTCCAGCACAAAAAATTCAAATAACAGGAAATCCTGTACGACAAAATATAGTGAATGCTGATATTTCAAAAGAAGCTTCCTTATTAAAATTTGGGTTGCTTCCTGACAGACTAACTATTTTAATTATTGGAGGTAGCCTGGGTGCAGCTTCTATTAATAAAGCGTTGATGAATCACTTACCACAGTTTAAAGGAAATACGATGCAATTAATATGGCAAACGGGTAAGCCTAATGCCAATGTCTATGTTAATGCAGCAAGTGAATATGCTAATATTTATGTAAACACATTTATTGATGACATGAGTGCAGCTTATACAGCTGCTGATATTGTAGTGAGTAGATCCGGTGCAATGGCAGTTGCAGAAATTTGTATTACAGGTAAGGCATGTGTATTTGTTCCTTATCCATTTGCGGCGGAGGACCATCAAACATATAACGCTATGCAACTAGTAAAAGAGGATGCGGCTTATTTAGTAAAAGACGAGGAAGCTAATGAAAAACTAATTCCAGCATTGATGTCACTCGTAAAGGATAACGCAACGGTTTTACAAATGCAATCAAAAATTAAAACATTTGCACGCATTGATGCTGACAATTTAATTGCAACTTCTATTTTGAAAAATATAGAAAATGAAAATAATTAAAATATAAATCCTATTTAAACATAAAATATATTCATGAATCCATTAACAAACATAAAGCACATTTATTTTATAGGTATAGGTGGAATAGGCATGAGTGCACTTGCTAGATATTTTAATACGCAAGGCGTTAAAGTTTCAGGTTATGATAAAACACCAACTGCTTTAACAGATGATTTAGAAAAAGAAGGTATTCAAATCCATTTTGAGGACGATATTAATCAAATTGACAAATTAGCCACTGTGGTGGTATATACACCAGCAATACCTGCAACACATAGTGAGTTAAATTATTGTAAGGATAATGGTTATCAAGTTGTGAAAAGAAGTGATGTATTAAACTGGATCACTGAAAATGCTTTCACCATTGCTATTGCGGGCACACACGGTAAAACAACTACCACTTCAATGACTGCTCATATTTTGCGTCATACCGAATATGGTTGTAATGCTTTTTTAGGTGGGATAGCAAGTAATTATAATACTAACTTTTGGAGTCATGAAAAAAATGTGGTGGTCGTTGAGGCAGACGAATACGATCGAAGTTTTTTGAAGTTGGCACCTAATATCGCTGTAGTAACTGCAGTTGACCCCGACCATTTAGATATTTATGGTACACCAGAGGAAGTTTTAAAAGCGTTTGGACAATTTACGGATAAGATAAAAAGGGGAGGCACATTGATTCAGAAAATGGGAACTGAATTCAGTATTGATGCTAGTAATAAATCGGTTTTCACATATGGATATAATAAAGACAATGCATCTTATCATACAGCTAATCTAAAAGTGGTTGATGGATCCTATATTTTTGATATTATACATCCTAATGGAATTTTGCAAGATGTAGTATTAAATATGGGTGGGTTACACAATGTTGAAAATGCTACGGCAGCAATTGCGATTGCCTTAACCTTAGGTATTGATGAAAATAAAATTAAATTAGCCATAGCTGCATTTAAGGGAGTTAAAAGACGATTTGAATACAAGGTTAAAACTGCACATAAAGTATTGATTGATGATTATGCGCATCATCCTGAGGAATTGAATGCTTTGATTAGTGGGGTAAGAAGTTTATATCCAAATGAAAAAATGGTTTTAATATTTCAACCACATTTATACAGTCGTACACAAGATCAGGCAACAGGATTTATGGAAGTATTGGACAAAGCGGACGAAGTTATTTTATTGCCAATTTATCCAGCAAGAGAACAACCCATTGAAGGGGTGAGTAGTGACATGTTATTGGATGGGATGGAAATTGCTAATAAAAAAGTATTGAGTAAGGAACAACTCATGGAATGGGCTAAGCAAACAAACGACAAATTAATTATTATGGCTGGTGCAGGAGATATTGATGTTTGTATTACTGAAATTCAACAACTATTTTCCAAGTAATTATGAAAAATTGGAAATTCATATTAATTAGGGTATTGTGGTTAATAGGCGCATTATTAGTAGTCGCACTTTTTGTATTTGCTTGGCAAGGTAAATCCGAAAAAAAGTGTAATGCAATTCAAATTGAACTTACTGGAAATGCTAATGGATTTTTATTTATGGATGAGAAAGAAATTTTAAAGTTCATAAATGAAAAAGGTGTAAAAGTGGGCATGCCAATTAAGGAGGTTAATTTAATTCATTTAGAAAAACAATTAAATAGCATCAAGTGGGTTGAACATACCAATATATATATTGACAACCTTCAACAATTGCAAGTTAAAATTGAACAAAGGTCGCCAGTAGCGCGCATTTTTACGGTGTCAGGCAACTCATTTTATATTGATAAATCAGCCACTCGCTTACCATTAAGACAATTGTCAGTGATTCGACTTCCAATTTTTACGGGCTTCCCTAACGATCAAGAAAAATTATCAAAGCCTGATAGTATTTTATTGAGTGATATTTTACGTTTCTCTTTAATTGTAAAACAAGACAGTTTTTTTCTTGCTCAAATTGCACAAATCAATATCAATCCTAATGGAGACTTTGAAATGATACCTGCATTGGGAGACCATACCGTTTTATTTGGAACGGTAGAAAATATGGAGGATAAATTAAACAGGCTTTATACTTTTTATAAAAAAGTTTGGCCATCCACTGGTATTAATGCCTATCAAGTATTAGACCTTCGATTTGACCATCAGCTAGTAGCACTAAAAAAAGGAATGCAACCTATTGAATATCCTCCAGGTGCTTTACCAGATTTACAACCCTTAAATATGTTAGATTCAGCAACAGTTATCGATACTGTTCAAACTAAGGTGGTTAATGTAACTAACCTTCCTAAAACAAAGGTTGATAGTATGGTTAATACTAAATTAAAGACGACTCCATCATTGAATAAAACACCCTCTACTTCAAAAAAGGAGGTTCCTAAGGTTGTTAAAAAAGTGAACAATAAGCCAGTTATAAAAAGTAAACCAAAATTGGAAAAAAATGCAAAAAAAATAAACAATAAATCAACTAATAATACGTTAAAACAAGAGAAGAAGTCTGCAAAAGCAGAAATGCCTAAAAAGACTACTTCTAACAACAACTAAACAACTAAAAAACTATAAAAAATGAGCCAAAACGAATCACCAATTATTGTAGGTTTAGACATTGGTACTACTAAAATCGCTGCCATTGCAGGTCGTAAGAATGAATACGGTAAACTTGAAATCTTAGGATTTGGCCGTGCGAATAGCAACGGTGTGCAACATGGTCAAGTTTTGAATATTGACCAAACCATAAAAGCAATACAACAAGCATTGGAAAATTGCCAAAAAAGCAACCCAAGTCTTGAAATTAATGAAGTATATGTAGGTATCGCAGGTCACCATATCAAAAGCTTGCAAACAAGAGGAGATATGGTAAGACAGGATGCAGAAAATGAAATACAAGCATGGGAAATTGAGCAATTGATTAATAATCAAAAGAAAACCTTCATACCAGCCGGCGATCAAATTATTGATGTGATTCCACAAGAGTTTTACGTTGATAATAATTCAAATGTTAAAGAGCCAGTAGGGGTGAACGGTGTGAAAGTAGGGGCTAATTTTTTAATCTTAACTGGAGACAGAAATGCGATTAGAAACATTAATCGTTCAGTTGAAAGAAGTGGATTAAAAACAAAGGATTTGGTTTTACAACCATTAGCATCGGCAAGTGCTGTAATGAGCGATATTGATTTAGAAGCAGGTGTTGCTATTTTGGATATTGGTGGTGGAACAAGTGATCTTGCTGTTTTTTATGATGGAATTTTAAAACATACAGCTGTGATCCCATTTGGGGGTGAAAATATTACACATGATATTCGTTTAGGTTTAGGCGTTTTAAAAAGTCAGGCAGAAGCAATGAAAGTGCAGTTTGGAAGTGCTTTATCAAATGAAGCAAATGCCAATGCATACATTACTATACCTGGTTTAAAAGGTATGCCAGCAAAGGAAATTAGTGTAAAAAGTTTGGCTGGAATTATTCAAGCAAGAATGAGCGAAATTTTGGATTTTGTAACTTATCATTTAAAGCAAGTTGGATTGGATAGTCGTTTGTTAAATGGAGGTATTATTTTAACTGGTGGAGGATCACAATTAAAGCACTTAATACAACTTACAGAATACACTACTGGTTTGAATGCAAGAGTAGGTTTACCTAATGAGCATTTAGCGCCAAATCATATTGACGAATTAAAAAAACCAATGTACTCGACTTGTATTGGCTTGATTTTAAAGGGTTATAACGATTATGAACAACATCATAAAGTATTTGAAAATAATTTCAAGAGAATTGAAGTTCCAAAGGAATTGACAATTGATGCTGCAGATATTAAAGCAGATACGCATGAAATGTCAGTAGTTGGAGAGGATCAAAAAACAGTAATTGACCCTGAAGCAATTCAAAAGAGAAAATTAAAATTCTGGGATCGTTTCAAGACAGATTTAATTGAAATTTTCAGTGAAGATGATGACAAATTATTAAAATAAAATTACCCACAATATGTTATAAACTAACTGTTTATAACATATTGAAAATAGATTAATTTCGATATAACTAACTACTAACTAACCCATTTAAATAACAAAAGAATGATTCAATTTGACTTACCCAAGCAAAAATCATCCATCATCAAAGTCTTAGGCGTTGGTGGTGGCGGTAGCAATGCCGTTAATTTCATGTTTCATCAGGATATTGAAGGTGTAGATTTTATCATATGCAATACAGATTCAAAAGCGATTGAACAAAGCCCTGTTCCTAATAAAATTCAATTAGGTCCTCATTTGACACAAGGGTTAGGTGCTGGTGCCGACCCATCAGTTGGTAAATTGGCAACAGAAGAATCATTAGAAGAGATCAAAAAAATACTTGAAGTAAATACTAAAATGGCATTTATCACTGTCGGAATGGGCGGTGGTACAGGTACAGGTGGAGCGCCAATCATTGCAAAAATTTGTAAGGATTTAGGCATTTTAACGGTTGGTATTGTAACAACTCCTTTTGGTTTTGAAGGACCACGTCGTCAAAAGCAAGCACAGGAAGGTATTAACCAATTAAAGCCTTTAGTAGATACTTTATTGGTGATTTCAAACGACAAGTTAAGGGTACAGTATGGTAATTTGAAAATGAAGGAAGCCTTTACGAAAGCAGATAACGTATTAGCTACTGCAGCTAAATGTATCACGGATGTAATTAATAGCCGTGGTCATATAATTGTTGACTTTGCTGACGTTTGCACGGTTATGAAAAATGGCGGTGTAGCCATTTTGGGTAAGGCAGAAGTGGAAGGAGAAAATAGAGCACAAAGAGCTATTGAAGAGGCATTGAATTCACCATTGTTAAATGACAATGATATTAAAGGAGCAAAATGGATTTTATTGAATATTAATAGTGCAGAAGGGGAACATGAGTGCACCATGGATGAATTAGAAACCATCAATAATTACTTAAGAGAAAGAACTGGTGAGCATTCTGATGTAATTATGGGTATGGGTTATGATGCTACGCTTGATAAGAAATTAGGTATCACATTGATCGCTACAGGTTTTGAAGGTAAAGATCCTTTTAAAACTGAAACACCAAAAAAAGCGGAGGCTCCTATTGAGGAAAAAATAGTTATGACTTTGGTCACAGATGCAGTTGCAACTGAACAAATCAAGCAGGAGCCATTAACTAATGAAGTAAATGAAAAAGCGGAAGATCATTTTATTTTAGAACAAACAGAAGAAGCGCCAATTCATTTTTCATTTGACCAAGCACCTGCAATTGAAGCTCCGTTATTAGTAGCCGAAGAAGCATTGGAGGAAGAAGAAATAAAGGAGGTTATATTGGATAAATATGATACTATCTGGGAGTTAAATGCAGAAGCGTCAAT
>Ga0209191_1000912_pt1 | contig 20587 bp, 21 predicted proteins | sample S_130626_EF_Meta_FD_187320 | JGI IMG/M metagenome (GOLD analysis project Ga0209191, IMG submission 187320) | Freshwater microbial communities from Lake Simoncouche, Canada to study carbon cycling - S_130626_EF_MetaG (SPAdes) (version 2) | ecosystem: Environmental > Aquatic > Freshwater > Lake ...
AATTTATATATATATATATATATATATAATATAATATACATGCCATATAGAACAATAAAAGTAAAAAGTAAATATAATTGTTTTCGTGTTATTAATACTCAAACAAAACGAATATTTTCAAAGTGTTCGACACGTAAAAATGCTAGTAGACAAATGAGATTGTTACGAGCTCTACAGTTCAATAAAAATTTCGTTCCAAATTCTCAATTGAAAAACAAAAAAAATACTACTAGAAAAGTCAAAAAATAAAATTGATTTGTATTCTATTTATTTATTTGTATACCACTGCTTATATAAACAGATTTTGCTATGTTTTTTATAACTTTCTTTCCTGTTTTTTCTAAGTCTTCGTCAGCTCCAAATACACCAAGTCTCATTTTCAAACAATCCTCATAATTAGGAGATTCTACATTGTTAAACCCCTCTGGGTTCTCCCTCATATATTGTGTTAATTTATGTAGTTTTTTATTTGAAATATTGGTAATTGCACTCTTCATATGGGTTGAATCCGCTCCGGACTCTTTAATCCAACCACTTTGGTCTTTTATATGAAGTGTTTCGCGTTTTGTATCTGTGCAATGAACAGGTCTCTCTTTTATATCACAATTTTGTAACCCTCTTTGGAATATATTAGTAATTGCTTCTACTAATCCATGCTCTTTTGCACAAAACAAATCAGAATCTTCGATTTTGAGAGAATTTATAAATTCATTTAGTGTGAGTGCATTTTTGCATTCCTCGTTCAAAAATACATTGAAATTTATCGTTTTGTTTTCCAATTTTTCGATGTTGTTAGTTATTGTAGTAGTAGTTGGTGTTTGTTTCAATTGTTTGTTCTCTTCTAGTAGTTGTTGATTTTGTTTCATCAAAAATGTACATATCTCTTTACTATGCTCTAATAAAGAATTATTTTGTTGTAATAATTCGTTATGTTGGTTTAATAGTACATTGGAAATCGGGGTTTCCTCAAGGAGTCGATGTGTTGTTGCCATTTCATTTTTAATTGGTGTTGCGGTTGGTATTATAGATTTGGGTCTTCCAGTACTAGGTAATTTCCCTGTCTCCCATGTATTTTCTAGTGCTCTATATTCATCGATTGGTATTTCGTCGGTGGTATCTATAAAAGTTATATTATTCAATAGTTTTTTAAGCTTGCTAGTGGTTCTCGGATTAACAAAATAAATATATCCTTTTATTGCGTCTTTGTCGATTCCAAAAATATGATATCTACAATTGATATGTTTTAATTTGATAATATTATCGTTATTGTATTCAGTCTCATATTGAAATTTTCGATTTTTTTTATTTTCCATTATAATACTATAGATATTTTATTTATATTATTTTGACGTAAAATAATTTTGGAACAACTTTTTCCTAAATGGAACAGCAAAAGTTGTTCCACTGTTCCAAATTTTTATTGAAAATTTATATATCTTTGTATTTTTTGTTTCGATTATTGCAGTAAATAAATTATTTTTACATATTTCGATAGTTTTTGTAAAATATACAAAGTTGTTCCATTTTAAAAAAACCTGTTCCAAAATTTATGCTAAGAAATTATGCAGTGGGATTTTTCCGATTTTTTTCGGTTTTACAGCATGTCAGTAACAAATCACTTTCTGAAAATTCTTCCTCGTAGTTTGAAAAAATGGACAATGAAATCCTTGTCCATTTTCTAAAATTTCTGGACTTTATTTTCTTTGTTTGAGAGAACCTTATAAAAACTATCATAAAAACCCACCGATTTGATGACTTTTTACAAAGATTTCAATGAGGGGGGTGTTATTTTACGTAATATTGTATTTTGTGGAGAACATTCCGAGAACATTCTCCCCAACATACTATAAAACATATGTAAATATATATAAAAGCAAATCTTCAATATTATCTAATTGTATTTTTGAAAAATGGAGTCACTAAGTGACGAACAACGCCATATTTTATTTCAAATTAAAAAAGGATATAATATTATTGTAAATGCAGTGGCTGGTACAGGAAAAACAACACTTATTTTGTCTATTCCTTTGGTATCACCTAGGAAAAAAATATTTCAATTGACATACAACAAATCTTTGAAATGCGAAGTCCGTGAGAAAATCGAGAACGCCGGAATAAAAAACATAACAATTCATACTTATCATAGCTTGGCAAAGAAATATTATGCCGATGATGCTCATGTTGATTCAGGAATAAAACGTATAGTTGCTAATAATACACCACCCAAAATACAACTTCCCAAGGTAGATATATTGATAATGGATGAGAACCAGGATATGACTTTTTTATATTATTGTTTTATGATAAAATTCGCAAGGGATTTGGGATGTAAACTCCAAATAGTATGTTTGGGTGATAACATGCAAGGTTTGTATGATTTCAAAGGTTCAGATGTTCGATTTTTGACACACGCAGAAGAAATTTGGAGAAACCATCCAAATTTGAGAACCCAGAAATTTGTAAAATGTACTATGAAAACATCCTATCGTATTACAAATCAGATGTGTTCATTTATAAATGATGTTTTGATTGGCGAAGAAAGAATGCTAGCATGTCGAGATGGTATGAAAGTACAATATATACGTAATGGCACCTATAATATACAAGTAGTTGTTTGTGCGGAAATCATGAAACTACTGGAAAGTGGCGTAAAACCCAATGAAATATTTATATTAGGACCATCCGTAAAAGGTCAATATAGTAATATTCGTAAATTAGAGAATATGTTGGTAGAAAAAAACATCCCATGTCATGTGCCGATGTTAGAAAACACAAACATCGATGAACGGGTAATAGATGGTAAAATCGTTTTTTCAACATTTCATACAGTAAAGGGAAGACAGCGACCCTATGTTTTTGTAGTAGGGTTTGATAATTCTTATTTTAAATATTATGCGAAGAATTTACCGAGAGATATTTGCCCAAATACTATTTATGTTGGCTGCACAAGAGCTACAAAAGGATTGTTTTTGTTAGAGAACAATGAAAAACCAGACGACCGACCATTGGAATTTTTACATATGAACCATGTTGAAATGAAACAGCAAGACTATATTCAGTTTCGTGGTATGCATCAAACTATTTTTCAAGATGGCGAAGAGAGTAATACAAAATTACTTACAAGTTTGACACCAACAGAAATGATTAAATTCATCCCGGAGTCAATTTTGGATGACATATCCAATGTTTTAGACAAGATATTTGTGAGAGAACAATTGATGAAATACGAATTGAATATACCAACTATTATAGAAACTAGGCAGGGATTTTATGAAGAAGTAAGTGATTTGAATGGAATAGCAATACCAGCAATGTATTATGATTTTTTATTAGAAGCATGGAATAATAATGTTTCGAGTGTTATGTTTGACATCATAAATATAAATATTGAGAACATTCGAGAAATAAAGAATGTTTTTTTAAAAAATATACTAGAAAATTTACCAAAAAAAATAGAGACAATATCGGATTATTTGTATTTATCTAATATATGTTTGGCTATCAAAGAATCACTTTTTTTTAAATTGAAACAAATAGAACCAGATGAATATAATTGGTTGAGTGAAGATATTGTCATGGAATGTAAAAACCGGCTAAGAAATGTGGTAGGGATTGATTGTCAAAATGAAATGCCAAAAATAGAAGAATATATTATCTATGGGTCAATGGATGAACAACATGTCCAAATAGACCAACTATTGACTCCTTTGTTTGAGGGTCGTAAGTTTCGTTTTACAGCACGTGTAGATATAATAACCGAGAACATATTATGGGAATTAAAATGTACAAGTGAAATATCGAATGACCATAAGTTACAACTAGTTATCTATGCATGGCTTTGGAATATGCGCATAAACCCAGATGGATTTCAAAATACTGATGAAAAAATATTCAAAATTTATAACATGAAAACGAATGAGTTGTTTACTCTAAATGCTACCATAGAACAATTGAATTATATTGTTATTTCTATTTTGAAGGGAAAATATCAAAAAAATGAAGAAAAAATATTGGAAGAATTTTTATATGACTGTGAACAAGCTATAAAAATGTTATAATGGGTGATTTTCAAATTTTTATGAAGATTTTATTATATTTTGATATGATAAAATCTATTGGTTTTTATTTATTATGATTTAATGAAACGCTTGACACATTCCCAAATTTTGGCTGATTCATCCATACTGAAAGCGCCACGGCGTTGTGCCATATTCAAAAATGCAACCATAAGATTTAAAGCAATGTTATCACTTGTAACGTCCATATCTACAAAACGGATTTGTTGTTCGGTTGTTTGGTCAAGTTGTTCAGTAGGTTGTTCGGTAAGTGTAATGTTATTATCCATTTATAAAAAAACAATATATTTTTCTAAATATTATTAAACGCAGTTTTTATGTACAAAACAAAAAGGAAATTGTTTGTATAGTTTTTTTTTACAAAATTCCCCGTTTTGTAATTGTTTTCCACATACGTATACATAACAACAATTTTCTAATTTTTTTTTGTTAGCATTCCAATGCATACTTGCGGTATCAAAATCAATATTGACTTCTAGTTCCAAGGCTTTACTTTGACTACGCGTTTGCATTTTGTTATTTTATTCAAATATAAAAATGATTCTATTCAATTTTTTGTATATTATTCCAATGACTGAATCCAATGAGTTACACCGACCGGAAAGAAAAATGAGACAAACTCATACTAAATTTCGGTGGCTGGAAGCATTACCTTCCGTAAAATCAACTGATGGTCTTACTTTTTCCATTTCTTCTTTTTTATTTGAAATGGTGAAAGACGAAATACAGAATTCATTTGGTCTTTGTTGTTTGTATATCCAATATTTTCCCAAATTCATTATGTTTATTGCTGAATTAGCATCTCGTGTTCTAAATACGATTTTTTTGTTTTCGCAACTCACGCAGTTAGAACATACTAAAAGACGAAATTCTTCTTTGTTTTCCTTGTTTCTATAATGTTTCAAATCTTGAAAACAATCACAACATTTCTTACTTGTATTACATTCGTTTATTGTAATTGTATCATATCTTTTATGGATTAGTTTTCTTAATCCTTTATTCATTGTAGGCATAAAATGTTTCATTTGAGAAGACCTACTCCAATTTCCATAACAAATTAAAAGGTTTTCTCCAAATGTCTTTTCTATGTTATTCAAAAATGTATCAATTGATTTATTACCATACGAGTATTGTCTAAATTTCATTTTTCTCCATGCTTCCTTTTTATAAAATTCTATTGTTTGTTTATTCAATTTATCTTTCTCACCTAAATAAGATTTGAAATTATTGTAATTGACTGATTTGCTATTTTGTAAAGACAATACATTTTCATACTCATTTATCTTTTTATTTTTCTTCTCTCGTTGTAGAATAATTTGGTTTCGTTTCGCCATACTTTCCTTTTTTCTTTGCGATGCTGTATATTGTAATTTGTTGCCTTGTCCGTCCATCATATATACCAAAGAACGCTTACCAGGGTCTAAACCTACTATATTTCTTGATTTCAAATTGTCTAATTGTTGCTTATCTAATTCCTCAATGCTAATATAATCATAATCTACGCTATTGATTTGTTTATTTTTATTTTCTTCTCCTTTACAATCTTTACGAATAAATAATAAAGAACAACTAATTCCATCTGTGGTTATTTCATTATGAAAAGTATAATATTTATTTTTGAATAATGTATGTTTCATATTCAACAAACTACTCCATAATACATTTTGATAATTAGTAATTTTTTTCAAAACTTCGCATTTCTTTTCACTTTCAGGGCAAAATAATTCAGCAATACAGGAACTATCAAATTTAATATTTTTTGGGATAATATTATTTCGTAGTGGTAAAGGTTGAAATAACTTATTTTCTTGCGTTTCTAATAGAGAATTCATATACAACATTCCTTTCAAATAATCAAACTGCCTTATTTTCACATCATAATATATAGATTTGTTGATATTCGTTGGTAAAATATTATGTAAGTGAGTAAGTTTCCATATATTAAATTTTTCATTTGTTTCTTCTAACGTAAGCAATTTGTGCTTAAATTCAAACAATTCTTTTTTGTCTTCTGTAATATCATTTGTAGTTTTATTGATAAAACGAAGTAAATGTTGAATAAAATGTTCTTGTATATTGGTAGAAATACAAACTTGTATTTGTTCTGCTATAATATTTATCAAATGAGATTTATTGACTAAATTTATTTTGGTGTGATTAAGTAAAGGTTGGTATTCTTTTATGTAAAATTGTTGTAATGTATGCAAAAGTTGTGTATCTTTGGATTTTCTTCCACTATTAGATTTCGTTCCTAATGTTTTGATACAATATTTTACAAATGTAAATTTATCATCAAAAACAGGAAATGCTAAATGGTTATGAAAACAATACAAAATATATAATCTAATAAATTGATAAGTATGAATAACCAAATCGTTGATTTCAAAAACCAAATTAGTAATAAGCGGTTGAACTTCACTATGTTTCAATAAAACAGTTTTGAGTGTTGTTTTGATAGTTTTGAATTTAGATTTTTCTAAATTTCTAAAAGTTTTGAATGTTTCTTTCTTTTTCTTTTTCACCATTCTATATATTTACCAAAGATTTTATTTTTAAATAATTTACTTTATAAATTAAATTATTTAATTATTCCTAAATATTTTATATTTTGTTGAAGTTTTATAAATACCATTTTCTACTTTTGTAAAAGTTGTTCCACAATCAAATATATAATCTTGTTGTCGTAGAATACTTCTAATAATATTTAAATAAGGACGCTTACATTCAAAATTTGGTTTGAAAGAAGAAATAGTAGAACAAGCAAAATATTTTTGTATTTCCTCTTTTAAGTCCAATATTTTATTTTGTTTTTCTACATCTTCATCTAAATGACAAAGTAAAATAGTATTATCTTCTTTTAAATCTAATATGGAAATAATTTTATTACATATTTCTTCTCTTTCTGTTTGGTATTTTTCACTTAATTTAATCCTCATTATATAAAATTAAGTAAGATGTTTTTATTACATTTTTGTCTCATTTTTCTTTCCGGTCGGTGTAATTGTAGAAATATGTATAAAAATAATATAAATATATATTATAGGAAATATGCTGAAATTAAAAAATCTTAATTTAGTATATTTGAAAAATTTTTTTGGAACAAAAAATAATAATTTGCTATTAATGTTTATATTAATAATAATAATTATATTTTCTATTATTTTTTATAATTTTTTAAATATAAAAATAGAAGGACTTACTCCTACGTATATAGAAAATATTACAATGTCAGAGTCTAGTCCAATTACTTCTATACAAATCGAATATGCTGGTGTTCGCATGTTTCGAAGTGATACTAATGATGTACTTAAGCCTAACCACCACCCAACTGCCGATGGGTGGATAAATCTTACTGAAATAATTATTTTAGATAAAAACAATAACAAAGTCGAATACTGGACTGGTAATAATAGCATAACCTTCGGCAAAGGAGCATTTACAAGTGATCCTGTGTCAAATGCTTACGATGACCAAAATACAATTTTCCATTCTATTGAGCCCATGGATACTTTAACTATTACATTAAATCCGCCTTTAAATATTAGTTCTGTTCAAATTTCAAATAGAATGGATTGTTGTTGGACTAGAATACAAAATTATAATATAAATTTTTATAATACCAAAAAAATAATAGCATCTCATCCTTTATTAACTCTTGGTAAATCAAATAGAGGCAATACAGTAAAGTATATGTTAGTACCTCCTGGTGCTGGTCCGGCTGGTCCGGCTGGTCCGGCTGGTCCGGCTGGTCCGGCTGGTCCTCCTGGTGCTGGTCCGGCTGGTCCGGCTGGTCCGGCTGGTCCGGCTGGTCCTCCTGGCGAAGCATATATTCTAGCGGGGCAAGTAAAAGCAGGTGCTACAGGCGTTGCAGGTGCTGCAGGTGCTGCAGGTGTTGCAGGTGCTGCAGGTGCTGCAGATGCTGCAGGTGTTGCAGTTGCTAGTAGTCCATTGCAAAGTGCAATAAAAATATATGATTTCGATAGCAAGAAATAAACAAATGATTTTGTATAAGTATTGAATTGGTAACTTAGTTGAAGTTTCATCCTCTGTGCGGATTGAAATCTTCAACGGTGTAAACTTAACATAAAATTTATACCCGCAAAGAATTGTCGTTTATCATTTTTTGATAACTTTCCTACAACGATGTGTTTTTCTATATCTACGAGTACCATTGCGGCAACGTTTTCTACGAGATTGTTTCTTCATAACAATTGTTTTTATATTATTATTCATGGTGGCTTCAATAGGTAGAATTTTGTTATCGATGTTATCCATTATATATAAGAGAGAGAACTTTATTTGTTCGTCCAAAATAGCTAAAACCCCCACACCCCGCAATAATTATCAATGTTGCACAATGTTCTCAATGTACTTCCATAAAAAATTAAAAAACATATCATAAGTAAGATTCGTTATTGGTTTATTAGACATAGTAACAGAACAACCACCTGTTTCTAAACAAGAAACATCGAATTTATTTATGTTATTTGAGAACGCATAAAACAAAATACGCTCGAGGTTCTCAATATTATCATTTTTTACATGTAAATGTAATGAAATTTTGGATATATTGATACCAACTTCTCTACATCTCTGAATAATATAGATAAAATCATCCGAATTTAGAGAACCCATCGTATCGGAAAGACATAATTCATCAAAAACATAATTATTATAATAAAAAAGAATTTCGTTGATAACAGTATCATTATCTATTTTACCTATAAATGGACATTCATTTATACATGAAATGTAAAGCTTTGTTTGGAAATTCCGAGAACCAGGTTCTCGGAAAAACATTTCAAATATTCTAGAAAAATCTTCTTTTGTATCTTTCAATGATTTTTTATTGTTATTCACCTGAAATTCATTTGAAACTGAAGTAATAAATGAGAAATTTTGGATATTATTATCAAATGCAGGTATTAGTTTTGAAATAGATGGAATAAGCATGTATATTTTTGGTATTTTGATAGTACTGTTTTGAGAACAATCATTTTTGTATTTAATATCACTCGTTTTTTGACTAACATATTTGAAAAAATCGATTGAGTCACCCATGATTGGTAAAACCTTGGCGGAAGCTAGAGAACCAATTTCGATTTTGTTTGGTAAATTAGAATAAATCATGTTATTAAATATGTCTTTTTTTATATATAATGGAAAGTTCTCAATTTTGGCATTTTGAATCCCATCACGAAGAGAAACATCAAATAAAATAGGATTGATTTTATTGTATATAACGGACCTTCGTTTGGATTTCATGATTTTATTTTTGATGATTTGAGAACTTTTGAACATTTATATAAATATATATTGAATATATTTATATAATTTATAATTTTTGTAAAATAGTAAGTCCATTATTATTTGTAAAACGTTCACAAATATTCCATTGAGGGTTATCATTTAAAAACTCTTCAATTGCTGGCCATAGACCAACAAGAAGCTCGTTTTCTGGAATATTAGTGATTTTACTCATATGACGAGCTTCACTTGTATACCATTCTTCTTTAGGATTCATTCTAATAATTTCACCATAAATTTCATCTACTGTAGTATCGTGCATAATAATGTATTTATTAGTAATTTTACTATATTTATCAAGTTCTCGTTTTAATTGACCATAAACATGAAGAGTATCAATAAACGTTAAATCATAATTTTCGTTGATATTCATTTCCAAATCACTAATCCATTCATATTTCAAATCGACGCCCAATTCACCAGACAACTCAACAATATTAGAAATATTACAATGTTCAATATCATTCAACAGTAATTTTTTAGTAGTATTGTTGTTATTAAGTAACCCATACAAAAAAGCATAGGTCGAAACAACACCTCTAACACCCAATTCAATAACACTTTCACATTTTGAAGCATAATGAAATAAAGTCGGTAAATGTTCGTTGATATCAGAACGACTATTACAAAGTTCTCTATATTTGTTTTCTAATTTCGACAAACTCATGTTGATATATAAATAAACATATAAAATACCGGAAACTTTACGAATGTCTAAATAACAATAACAATATGAATACCATTCGAGTCTCTTACTGAGCCACTGTTATCAACAACATACCCAGTTGGTAGTATAGGATTATTATTTTGGTCTAAAACTATGGATTGAAACACCATCGGATTACCATCAACATCATATCTAAGATATTTGTATTCAATTGGTTTTCCAACTGTATCAAGAATAGCATTTGTGGTGTCTCTAGTAAAACCACTCGGTAAAATAATATTTCCACTTAAGTCTATTGTAAGATTTTTGAATTTGATAATATTACCCGATAAATCATAACCAATTTTGAAACAATTGGAAGGTGGTTTATTGATAACCGGAAAAGCGGATAGACCTAATTTTTGAGATAAGATATTTATCAAATAACTATCATCATATCCCCAATTATAGTATTCACACCCGGAAATTTCGATGGTTCTCGTATCCAACATATTGTTATCAGCATCAAATAGATTACATAAAAAAGCTATTTTTGTGAATGCTTCGAAATCGGTGATAGTATAATCAAAACTAGTAATATATTTTGGTGGTAAGATAATAGGTGAAGGTGCAACGGCAATAGGTGGTTTCAATGAATTCATAGAATGAATATATTATATATTACTGTTTTAATAATGCTAAATAAACTAGCTGTATTATGCTTTGTAAAATACAATTTATGATACAAATATTAGAATTGTGTTTTCAAAATAGTAGAAAATTGAATCATTTTTAATTATATAAAAACTTGGTATCAATAATTTTATGTAGTTAGAATGGCAAGTCAAGTAGTCACACCAAGTTCTCAGGTAGTTGATTTAAAATATATATTAGAAAATGTACCATTTGGCACATATAACCACATATTATCATTGATTCCAGTAGATGATAGGTTATTTTGTATTATGGCAAAGTACAATTTCAAATACATCAATGACAAATTAAATAGATTCGAAAATTCAATGAAAACATTAGAGTTTGTATATAGTTGCGCAGATAAATTAAAGGATATTTATGTATTGGGAGCATATTTGATATATGGTAATGGAGGAGGTAGTATCAATAAAGATACAATAAAAGATTTTACAAAATTTCCAACAGAGAAATTAGAATACAAAAAAAAATTAATGAATTATTATATAAATAAATCAAAAGATATAATTATAGAATCAATACGTTATTATATCAAATTAAAAAGTAGTTTTGATATAAAACAAAAACAACAGTTCGCATCACTTATTTCACATGTATTTATGAAACTGATTTTGTGTTAAGAAACCCAAAAATATAAAAATTTTGAAATGTATAAATAACAATAGTTTATACATTTTTTATTTGATACCATTCAGGCTTGTTTCTTTTTTTCCAAGAGGCAATTTTTTGTTTTTCTGGTGTTTGATAATATTTACGATAAGATTCAATGGGGTCGTTGCTTTTGCATTCAACGGGCATAGCAAGAGCAAATGGTAAAAGACCAACATGTTGAAATTTATCCGCACTTGGTGCAAACGCTCTCAAATGCTTTGCAACAATATATGATTTATGCATTTTATCAGATGGATGGTCGTAACGATATTTCCATTCTTCATGCATAGCATCTACCAAATCTAGTGTCCATATATAATTTTCCAATGAAGAGCGTATCCAAATAGTAGTAGGGTGATTTTTATGACATATTTTGTATAGTTTTATTACATTTTTAATTTCATTTTCGGGGTCTACGATTTGCATAGCAGTAGACAACATTTGCACTGCTTCTAACAGAATCTTAGATACATGTTTATCAAACATAAATTCAGCACATTCCTTAAATGAAAGAGAAAGAATAAATAGGTTCATTTCATACAAATATTGATTTTTTTTGATTATTATATTTATAAATTATAATAATCAATTTTTTATAGTTTCAAATAGAGAATAATATAACATAAATATATAACAATGTTTTCAATTGAAAATCGTAGAAAAAACAGCGCAACAATAAGAAATAGTACTAATAAAAAAAGTACAACTTTAAGAAATAGTACTAATAAAAAAAGTACAACTTTAAGAAATAGCATTAAAAAAGGGAATGATAAAAATAAACTAATAAATATATTAGATGAATTTATAGTTATAAAGGAATTATCAAATAGTAAAGCAGAATCATATTTCAAAGATTTCAAAGAAGAAATTATAAACAGTGAAGAGTATGAATTATCTTTTAAAGAAATTTCTAAGAATTTTTCAAAATATTTGCAAGAATTAAATACTAAAAAAGTTACTATAAAAAATAAATATATAGATGATATTAATGTCATGTTGAAAGAATTTCAAAATGAAAAAGAAAACAAAGATGATAAAAATATAAATTTATTTATTGAGTATTTTAATGATAACATAAAATCACAAAATGGTGGAGCATCATCTAATATAAGTTTATCAAATATTTATAGATATTTATTGTCTATTTTTCAAACAGAAATACCAGAATATACAACAGAAGAAAATATCAATGAATATAATGATTATATTAATCAGTTCAAAAAAGAACTAATGTATTTTTATTATCCATTATTAGTATTGTTATTATTGATGCCTGATAATATAATAGATTTTACTGGTAAAATAACATTATCCGGAAAATTATTTATTTTTTTATATCGTAAATATACAATTAATATATCACGTATACAAGGAATAGGAAGACGAAGGAGTAGATACATACCACATACAATTCGGAACCGCTAAACAAATTAAAGTTTCAGACTAAGAACACTTTTATATTTATCGTTCATCAATTGCAGCAAAGTTTCCGACTTCAAAACCTTATCATTTTTCAAAATTTCAGCACCTTCCATAATAAGGTCCTTAGAATTACGTATGATAAATTCGGAGTATCCATAAGCATCACTAATCAGTGTGGACACTTCTGTATCAATTATCTCTTTATATTTCTCACTCATGCTAGGATAAATAAGTTTTTTACCCATACCATAATAACAAACCATATGCTGTGCCAATTTAAGAGCTTCTTCAAAATCATTGATAGCACCAGTACTAACAGAAACACCATAAACTACTTCTTCAGCAATTCTACCTGCTAATAAAATCATCAAATGTTCAAAAAGAGCTTCACGAGTGAGAATATTATTATTCGAGTTCTCAAAAACAGTATAAGCTGGGTTTTTTGGCGATGATAAATTGATAACAACCTTTGTCATTTTGGCATGATGCTTGGCTAATAGCCCGACAACAGCATGTCCTAATTCATGTATAGCAATTTGGTCGATGAGAGCATTTGTATACTGATGTTCATTCGGTTGCCAACCAACCATCATTTTATTAAGAATTACTTCCAAATCATCACTTGAATATTTTTTTTTATCATTTCTAAGTGCATTCAACATAGCCTCGTTGACGAGGTTCTCAATTTGAGCACCAGAAAGTCCATTTGTAAGTTCAATGATATCATCAAGAACAATACTATTATCGGCGGGCTTACCACGAGAATGGATATTTAAAATTGCACGTCTAGTATTCTTATCAGGGTTACCAATATAAATACGTTTATCGATTCTACCAGGGCGGATGAGAGCGGAATCTAATAAATCAGCACGATTAGTGGCACCGATGACAAATACACCCGATGTGTTTTTGAAACCATCCAAAGCAACTAATAATTCATTGAGAGTACTATCACGCTCATTTCCGGAGGTATCCCCATCACTAGAGCGTTGACGTCCCAATGCATCGATTTCATCAATAAATACAATACATGGAACATTTTCTCTGGCTAATTTGAAAAGTTCTCGGATACGACTTGAACCAACACCGACATATTTTTCTTGAAATTCCGAACCTGAAACAGCGATAAAACTACAGTTCGCTTCGCCAGCAAGGGCTTTCGCGATAAGAGTCTTACCATTACCAGGAGGACCTTCTAAAATAAGACCTTTAGGAACACGTACATTATAAGGTGCATATTTTGTATAATTGGAAAGGATATCAACACATTGGTATAGTTCGGTTTTGATGTTTTCATAGCCACCGACATCATTGAAATCGATATCATTATCGGTGATGACTTCAAAATTCTTGGATTTTTTGTTTCTAGAAGACATTTCACGGTATGGATTTCCATAGAATCTAGGGTCTCTAGGCTGTCTAGGTTCTTCGTCGTCATCGCCTTCACCTTCACCTTCACCTTCATTTTGACTATTTTCAAAATTTTGTTGAAATTGATTTGATAATCGTAAAATAGCTTCTTTGTTCATAATAATTCGAATATTACCGGGTAATGGCGTATTGTGTTTGTTGTTTTTGTTTTCATTGTTATTGGTAGAATTAAAATTATTTTTAATAAATTTATCAATAAATTCATCGTTATCAATATCATTATTATCAGTTCTTTTGATGTTCTCATACATAGATGTATTTTTTTCATCGTTCAAATTATTCAAATACCATTGTCTATTGTATTTTGAAATAGGATATCTACGAAGATGATTCAAATTTTCACCAGGTCTTGAAAAAGAAACATGTGAAAAAGCTAACGAGAACCCATCAACAATACCACTACAAAAAAATGTAAAAAATAATATACTGAAAATAGATTTCATTATATTATAATTAAAACTAAAAATTCTATATTGTTTTTATGATTGATTTATTATATAGTTTGATAGCATGTTCTCGATTGTCGTATCTAATAACATTAGACCATTTATCCTTATGATTTTTTTTATAATTAGAAAAGAACCAATGAATTTTATCAAGAATAGATTCATCTAAATCAGATATGTCTTTTATTTTGGTATAATCTTCTTCTAAAACACAAAGAATCTTTTCATCCATGCCCTTTTCATCTTCCATAATGAGAACCCCGACAATAAAAACATCATAAAAACAATCATTCAACAAATGTTTATCAGTAATAACAAGAATATCAAGGTCATCACCATCCATTGCTAAAGTGTTTGGAATAAATCCATATGCATATGGATATCGGTAGGGTTCTGGTAAAATTCGGTCAACAATTAGATCCTTTAGTTTTTTATCGAATTCATATTTTATGTTGGTATCTTTTTCGATTTCAATATAGACATTGATTTTATCAGACATAAATAAAATACATGAACAAAAAATACTAAATTTTTGTACGTACAAGTTCTCTAACATTGAATATTGAAAGAGGCTAATTTATTTTTAAGACTAGAAGTAAACCCTTTAAGCGTAGTTGTTGTTGTTCTAAGTTCACGACTAGCTGATTGAATATTTTGAATATCAACATCATTAGACATAGCAATACTGACACCTTGTTCACAAAGGATATTCCAACTATTGATAGTATCAACTGATTTTGAAATGATATTTTGTTCTTGTACGGATAATGCAGCATTCGAAAGATGAGGATTACTCTCAGGTGAAACAAAATAGCCTATATATTGCATAGCACAATTAACTTCATCCATAACATCATTAATAATAATAGATGCTTCATGTGATGATTTCGGTATTTGAATAGTACTAGTAGCGAGTACGATTTCTTTGAATTCGCCAAAAACATTGGATAAATTTACGATTTTAGCTAATGCGGTAGCAATAGCTTGTAAAAATGAAATATCATTGATAATATTGACATTTTGTAGTTTGATAATAAACCCATTGAAAAGACTGCTCAAATCATCAGCTGCTTGAGCGAATTCATTAAATCCCTCAATGTCTACATTCAATTCCATTTGTTTAGTTTCATTTGCAATACGTGCAGCGGCTTGAAATAGCTTTGTATAATCATCAATAGAACCTTTACCCTGAAAATCTGTACATTGTATTTCTTCTGCGTACGAACGAATTTGGTTTAATAATAGGACAGATTGGTTACTTGGGTCAATTACATTATTGTATATAGAAACAGATTCAGTAAGATTTTCATATATATTTGGGTCTTCTGATTCGAAAACAATATTCGTTATTTGAGAACCAGATGCATCTCTACCTGTTTTGGTTGTAATATCGTATCCGTCACCATTAACAACAACAGTTGATAAATCACTTACTATTTGTAGTTGCGGAATTGTAAAATTATTACCAGAACAATCATTGCCTGAACTATCTATGTAATAAATGTTATAAGATATATCGGTAGATACAGTCATATTATAAGATAAGTCAAAGTTTCCAGACGCGTCGACGAAATTCCAACTTATGTCAGTATTATGGTGTGAGACTGGAGTAACTGGAACAACCGGAGTAACTGGCACTACAGGAGTAACTGGCGAATTGTTGTTATGTGAGTTGTTGCCACCAGGTGAACCTGGTGGTGAAGATGGAGGAGAATTGTTAGACATATTAATATATCTATATCTAATAAAAACAAAAGAATATATACGAAGAAAAGAATTTGTCTAAACAAACGCATAAATGGTCACAAAATATACAACTATAAATAAAACCCACACACTAATAACTACTAGTATCCAAAACATTACGACATGGTTTTGGAATTATATGTAAAGGTTTGAAATATGGTGAAAAATAAACGAAATTTGAAGAAATATCTATCAAATCCAACCGTTTATGTTTTGAATTAGGTGTGTCAATCGGTGGCAAAATAGAATCCGACATGTATATAATTACTAATAACAAAACAAAATATTCAAAAAAAATGATTTATCAATATCAATACTATATCCATTTATCATCATAGAAACAATCCATACAACAATAATAATATTCATAACAACCGCCAATAGTCACTGTTTCCGGATTAATTCTTTTTATAATATTATCACAGTTATGACATTTCAATTCTTTATAATAAAACAATAAATTATTACATACTTCTTTCATCAATTGTCGGTGTTCGACATTGTATGTATTTATATGGTCTTGTAATACTTGTGGTAATTTCGAAATAGATTGTAATATAATATCATTGTTTTTATGGTTCATTTGTATTTATAGTGACAAAAATTTATACTCTTTTTATTTTTGTTTTATTGTAAAAACACATAGAAACAAAACACTTGATTATGTATAGAATGGAAGAAAATAAAAATTCATTTATCAAAGCAGATGATAACAAAGTAGTAAATGAAAAATTTATAAGATGGATTCAAAAAATAGATCAATGTTTAGAAATTTGCACAAAACAAACTGGTTGTGAAATTGGCTATGGTACAACCAGAATATGTAAATTGAATAATCCAGATAGTTATGAAAAACTCAATAAATTATTTGATGAATAATAAAAGATATTTTATAATTTTCACATATAAAATTATAAAATATTGATACAACGAATAGAGTTTTAGTTTTGTTTTTACGAAAGGGTTTTACTTAAGAATTAGAATTTGACATATAATACATGCAACATGCAACACATAATTCAATCTATTTCACAACGATTGAATTGGTTTGTTTTCTAGCACAACCACGCTTATGAGCAGCTAATGCTTTAAGGTTGTTGGCATTAAAACTCTTACACATATCACATTTCAATCCAGGTTTTTGGATTGGTGCGGAATACTTTGTAGATAAAAATTTATCCAAGGATGGGAAACGAATCTCATCAATTTGTGAGAGAACTTTTTTCTGGTTTTCTTTGAAAAGTTCTACAACAGCGGTTTTTTGACTCAAAAACAGTTGATATTCATTATTAATAGTATCCAAAACATCTTTTGGAATAGAGCAGTCATCATCATGTTGACTCTTGAATTGCCTGAACTTCATGTTAAGATTATCAATAATATCAATAGCAACCGATACCTTAGAAGAATTATACTCACCACTATGTACAAAAACAATAATATTATTGTTATGTACTTCGATTTGAAAATTCTTTTTACCGGAGATTCCACTTTGTTGTGAAATGAAAATCCCGTTGGTATTTTGTTCATCAATTAATTGCATGAATGAATTGATATCATCCATATTAATATTTTCAGCAATATCTCTACTTTGAATAAAAATCGTTGGTTTACGAATGCGTTTTAATATAATACCACCACTACTAGTATGATTTGAAATTTCTCCACTATGATACATTTTAGTAAGAAGTCCGTGTAATTGTCTATCATTGATTTTTTGAACAGCTGTACTATCACGAAATTTATTCAAAATTTCATCGAGTTCAGTAATAATCTTTTGTTGTACACAACTAGATGCATTGTTTCCTTCTTTTACCATATTAATATTATTATTAATACGTTCTTCACTGGCAGAAATAAAGGAATACATAGGTTGTTGTACATTTTGTAACATAACAGCAGATTTGAGTTCAAAATTATTGATAAAATCTTTGATGGAATTACTATCATAGGATTTCAACAAATTGTTAGTGTCTTCTGAGAGGGTTTTATAAAATGAATTCAATAATTCATTCACTTGTGAGTAATGTTCATCATGCTTTTTAGGAATAACATCATTCACGATAAGTGAGGTCTTATCAATCAAAATATTGTTGTTTTTCTCTAGGAGAGGTCCTATTTTTTCATGAGTATTGGTTTGGATAATAATACGCATATCTTCGATATATTCTTTTTTGATATCAGTGAATTTGCTCACGATGTTGGTCATGAAATCCGAATTCATAGAATTCATAGAATCTTTCAAAGATGCCATGGTTTCTTTGAGTTCGGTGATATCATGGGTGGTATCATTAATAGCAGATAATAATTGTGACTGCATTTTTGATGATAAATTTTCGTTGGTCTCATAGATTATTTTTTCAAATAAATCAAGAAATAAAAGATTGACAGCTTCAAAGCTGATTTGTGGATTATCATGATAGAATTTTAAGATACGTTTATTAGTAACTTCGAGTTTGAGAGTAGAAATATGTGTTTGCAAAGACATACTTATAACATTAAGAGATACTTTATTTAAGTGATTTTAACTTATCTATTTCGTAGTAATATCGTGTTTAACGGCGGATTGATATCAGTAAGCCGAGTTAATAAGACCAGAAAACGGGATTATTGAATTAAAATGTATGATTTTAAATTTTTTCCTAAAGTTTCTAGATGTCAAAGCATATATGGTTTGGGTAAAATCACAAAAATCACAAATTGTGAGTACAAAGTACAATTGTAGATTTGTAAAATTACAAAATTATGTTTGTGAATTACAATTGTGTCTTAGCATTAATGCAGTGATTGGTTTAGACATTAGAAATAAAATTATTATGGAAAAAAAATCTGTTTAAATAGTATATATGTCTACCACGACAACAACTACTCCTGGCGCGCCATTCCAGCAATGGCAAAATTTTTACCCTGGCAACTCTGGCTACCCTGGTTTTCCTGGTGGAAACTATCCGTACGATGCACCAACAAGTATCAACACCGACATTTATGCTAATGTTATGGGTAATGCTGAGCGTACAAAACAACAAGCAGCAAACGATATTGCTCGTGATATTTTAAGAGCCGTTGACCAAAACGGTGCTGCCAACATGTCAACCACCGAACGTGTCAACTCACAACTAGCCACCGCTGTTGAGAGAAACGGTGCCAACAACATGTCAACCACTGAGCGCACAAGTTCTCAAGTTGCTTCCGCAATAGAAAGAAATGGTGCAGTAAACTCACATATTACTGAATTAACCGCAGCACAACTAGCTACTGCCATTGAGAGAAATGGTGCCAATGGTATGTCAACAACTGAGCGTGTTAACTCACAATTAGCAAGTGCTGTAGATAGAAATGGTTCAGCAAACTTGGCTGCCATCGAGAGAACTTCAGGAGAAGCTCGTTTAACAACTGTTATTTCTGAGGCAGCTAATCGTCAATCAGCTAATGATAATAGCCGTGATGTACTTTCAGCTGTAGAGAGAAATGGTTTCAATGGTGTTCTCAATACCAAAGATGCTCATAGTGGTCTATTAGCTTCTATTGAACGTAATGCAGGTGAAGGTCGCATCCAAACCCTTACATCTGCTGGTATTGGTGATGCAGCATTAAGAGATGTTCGTTATTCAATACTAAATGATTTAAATCGTGTTGGAAATGATTTAAATATGTCTGGTGTTCAAAACTTCAATGTTCTTTCAAAGGCAGTTGGCGATGGTGCATGGGAAGCACGTAGCGCTATGGCTAATGGTTTCCAAAACCTAAGTGAGGAACATCTTCGCACTAAATTTGACATTACTAAAGGCATGGATTGTCACTATTCATCTTTGATGTTAGAACAACAAAAACTAGCTCAATTCATGGCATCCAAATCAGATAGTCACTTTGCTGCTAATCAACTTGAGATGCAAAAGGTCAAAGAAGGTCTTGCAAATCAAGCATCCAATAACTTTGCTATCAACCAACTTGAAATGCAAAAGGTCAAAGAAGGTCTAGCTACTCAATCTGCTCAACAATTTGCCATCTCACAATTAGAAGCACAAAAGAACAGAGAAGCCATCCAAAAGGACTTAGCCGAAGCTAGATATGAGGCACTAAAAAGTCAACAATACTTATCTGATAAGGTTGGTGAATGCTGTTGCTCAGTCAAAGAAAAGATGGATTTA
>Ga0209191_1000913_pt1 | contig 20572 bp, 14 predicted proteins | sample S_130626_EF_Meta_FD_187320 | JGI IMG/M metagenome (GOLD analysis project Ga0209191, IMG submission 187320) | Freshwater microbial communities from Lake Simoncouche, Canada to study carbon cycling - S_130626_EF_MetaG (SPAdes) (version 2) | ecosystem: Environmental > Aquatic > Freshwater > Lake ...
GAAGAATCATTTAGCCAATTTAGTGGATTATTGCGTGGCTTATTATGAGAACCTTGCTAAGAAATATGGTAAGGGCAAGGAGCGTAAAACAGAAATTAAAGAATTCGATACCATTCAAGTGAAGCAGGTGGCCATTGCCAATACTAAATTATATATTAATAGAGCAGAAGGTTTTGTGGGTACTAGTTTGAAGAAAGATGAATTCTTATGTGATTGTACCGACTATGATGATATTATAGCCTTCGCTAAATCGGGGGTGATGAAAGTGGTAAAGGTTTCTGACAAAGTATTTATTGGAAAAGATATTATTCATGCAGCGGTCTTTCAGAAAAATGACGAGCGTACTACTTATAATATGGTGTATTCCGACGGCGCTTCTGGAATTACTTATTCAAAACGTTTTAATGTAACAGGTGTTACCCGGGATAAAGAATATTTTTTAGCTAAGAGTACAGAGAAATCGAAAGTGCATTACATGTCGGTGAATATGAACGGGGAAGCTGAATCGGTGAAAGTCATATTAAGCCCTAACTGTTCGGCTCGTATTAAAGAGTTTGACTTTTTCTTTGATACATTAGAAGTGAAGGGAAGAAGTAGTGTAGGTAATCAGGTTACTAAATATCCAGTAAAGGCCATAAAGCTTAAAGAAGCAGGTAAAAGTACCTTAACTGGGCGTAAATTATGGTTTGACGATAAGTTTGGCCGTTTAAATACAGAGGAGAAAGGCATTTATTTGGGTACCTTTGAAGATGAGAAGTTATTAGTCATTACCAAGGATGGTAATTATGAAGTAACAGATACAGAACAAAGTCAAAGATTTGATCCAGAGAAAGTAATTTTTATGGAGAAGTTTAATCCTGAAAAAATAGTCACCGCAGTGTATTTAGATAAAGAAAAGTTACAGTTTAATATTAAACGCTTCCTTATTGAAACAACTACTTTAAAAACACCTTTCAGTTTTATTAAAGAAGGGAATGGTAATTATGTGGAGGCTGTTTCTACTTTTGCAGAACCTATATTAGCAGTTAGTACGGGTAGAGGCGCACAGGTAAGAAAGACGAAGTTTAAAGTGAGTAAGATAGTGGATCTGATGGGTTGGAAAGCCATCGGTACTAAATTAGTCGACTTCTCTAAAACCGTGGAAATGGCTTGGGAAAATAAAGTAGTCATAAAGGATCCTAACGATACACAACCTGAATTGTTTTAATTTAAAATAGAAATCATGTCAACCATAAATGTAGGTCAGTTTAATTTGATGCGTGTAGACCGAAAAGTTGATTTTGGTTTTTATATGGATGATGGTGGGGAAGGTATTTTACTTCCAAAAAGGTTTGTGCCTTCAGGTTTGCAAATTGGAGATACGATTAGTGTATTTGTTTACCACGACTCTGATAATAGGCTAATTGCCACTACCCAAGAACCCTTTGCAGTAGTAGGAGATATTGCTGCTTTAAAAGTAGTAGAAGTTACTTCACAAGGTGCTTTTTTAGATTGGGGATTAATGAAAGATGTATTTGTGCCTGTATCACAACAGTTATCTACCATGCGTTTAGGTGGTAAGTATTTAGTGAAATTATATATTGATGCACAAACTGGAAGAGTAGCTGCTACAGAAAAAATTGACAAACAAATTAGCAACGATATTTTAACGGTTAAAGAAGGGGAGAAAGTTAAAATACAAGTGTATAGAGAATCGGAAATTGGTTACGTAGTGATTGTAAATCAAGTACACCAAGGACTTGTTTATAAAAATGAAGTATTTACGCATTTACATATTGGTCAATTTATTGACGAAGCCTTTGTTAAGAAAATTAGAGAGGATAATAAATTAGATATTGGATTGGGTAAACAAGGAGGCGAAAAATTAGCAGATGACAATCAAAAAATTATGAGTTTGCTAAAATCGCATAAAGGATTTTTACCTTACCACGATAAATCGGCTCCGGATGAAATTTATGCATTTTTTGGTATGAGTAAAAAGGCTTTTAAGATGAATGTAGGTATGCTCTATAAATTAAAATTAATAAGCATTGAGGAAGATGGTATTCATTTAATACCAGAAACTAAACTAGATACGCCAGTGGAAGTATTGCCAACTACATAAATATTTTAATAAGCATGTATTAGTAAACATGTTTTTTATAGGATACATTAGATAATAGAATTAAACTTTTAAGTATGAATAAGGAAGTCTATATAGTTGCCGCAGTAAGAACGCCCATTGGTTCTTTTGGAGGAACCTTAAGTTCATTATCAGCTACAGCCTTAGGGGGGATTGCCATTAAAGGAGCATTAGAGAAAGCGGGACTTTCCAAAGATTTAATTGATGAGGTTATTATGGGTTCTGTGATTCAAGCAGGACTAGGTCAGGCCCCTGCAAGACAGGCGGCAAAAGCAGCGGGTCTTCCCGATAAAGTTATTTGCACCACTATTAATAAAGTTTGTGCTAGTGGTATGAAATCAATTGCCATTGCTGCTCAAAATATAATATTAGGCGACGCAGATATAATTATTGCAGGTGGAATGGAAAGTATGAGTAATGTTCCTTTTTATAATACCACCCAAAGATGGGGTAATAAATATGGAGATGTTCTAATGCAAGATGGATTAGCTAAAGATGGCTTAGTAGATGTATACGATAAAGTAGCCATGGGTAATTTTGCTGATACTTGTGCCACAAAATACAATGTAAGTAGAGAAGCACAAGATGCTTTTGCGGTAGATAGTTACAAAAAAGCACAAGCTGCTATTGAAAATGGTTGGTTTAAAGATGAAATTGTACCTGTTGAAATTCCACAGAAAAAAGGAGCAGCCATTATTATAGATAAAGATGAAGAGCCTTCTAAAGTAAATTTTGATAAACTTCCTCAATTAAACCCTGCCTTTAGTAAGGAAGGAACCGTTACTGCAGCCAATGCAAGTACTATGAATGATGGAGCAGCCGCAGTGGTTTTAATGAGCGCTGAAAAAGCAAAAGAATTAGGTATTAAACCTATTGCCATTATAAAAAGTTTTGCCGATGCAGAACAGGATCCAAAATGGTTTACTACTTCACCTTCATTAGCCTTGCCTAAAGCTTTACAAAAAGCAAATTTAACTGTAAACGATATTCATTTTTTTGAGTTCAACGAGGCTTTTTCTGTGGTAGGGATAGTAAATACAGAAATTTTAAAAATAGACGCTGCCAAAGTAAATGTACATGGAGGAGCTGTGGCTTTGGGACATCCATTAGGATGTAGTGGCGCCAGAATTATTGTAAGTTTAATTCATATTCTTTCTAAGCATAAAGCTAAATATGGCGCTGCTGCTATTTGTAATGGAGGAGGAGGCGCTTCTGCAATGGTTATAGAGCTTGTATAAAATTATTAAGCTTGTAAAGCCTGTTCTTCTATTTCTTCCATTTGAATACCACCATGACTTTCTTCGTAAATACAATTGCCATTTTTAATTAACAGAACCTGAGGTGATTCATGTGATACATCAAAACTTTCGGCAATTTCTTTTGAAATATTTCTATAGTTCAACAAATCTAAATAGTGAAAATCAATTTGAGTAGGTGTTTCAGCTCTTTCTAATCTAGCCAAGGCCATTTTACTAATACTACAAGTTGTACTATGTTTTAAAATCAATTGAGCTTTGGTAAAAGAAGCTGCTTTTATGGCTTCAATTTGCTTGCTATCTATAATAGGATTCCATTGCATAAGGTCTAAGTTTGGAAGCAAATTTAAGTAATAAAATGGAACTAAATAAATATTGAATCATGATTTTAGTTAGTAAGATTAACTAACTTTACCCTTATAATAAATTATATGCGTTTACAACTAAATAGGGCTATTTGTTTTATTGATCTAGAAACTACAGGTATTAATGTAAGTACCGATAGAATTGTAGAAATTGCTATTGTAAAAATTATGCCTGATGGGACTAAGCAAGTTAAAAGAAAATTAGTAAACCCAGAAATGCCTATTCCAACGGCTGCATCTGATGTGCATGGTATTTCAGATGAAATGTTGAAAGACGCACCCACATTTAAGCAAATAGCCAACGAAGTAAAACAATTTATTGAAGCTTCAGATTTAGCAGGTTATAATAGCAATAGATTTGATATCCCCATGTTGAATGAAGAGTTTTTAAGAGCGGGAATTAACGCCGATATTGAAACCAGAAAATTATTAGATGTACAGAAAGTGTTTCATATGATGGAGCAAAGAACACTTACAGCTGCCTATAAATTTTATTGCAATAAGAGTTTAGAAGATGCCCATAGCGCAGAAGTGGATGCTACTGCTACCTGGGAAATTTTGGAAGCGCAATTAGAGAAATACCCACAAATTGGGAATTCTGTAGAATCTATTGTCAAATTTACAGGAGAAGATGAAATCATTGATTTTGCACGCCGTTTTGTATTTGAAAATGGGGTAGAAGTTTTTAATTTCGGTAAACATAAAGGGAAGCCTGTTACTCAAGTACTTAAGGAGGAGCCACAATACTATGATTGGATGATGAAAGGCGATTTTGCCCTTCATACCAAGCAAAAATTGACAGAAATCATGAATAAATCTATTCTGCATAAGTAGGCTATCCAATTTTGCCTTTTTTTCGTATTTTTATACGAATAGCCCCCAGATATTGTGAAAAAAATTGTTTTAATACCTACCTACAATGAAAAAGAGAATGTCTCTGCCATTTTACATGCAGTGCTTGGTCTCTCTTCGGATTATCATGTCCTAATCATTGATGACAATTCACCAGATGGAACAGCGGCTATTGTAGAAGCCTTATTCGGCAAATTCTTAGACCGATTATTCATTTTAAAGCGACCAGGCAAACAAGGATTAGGAACTGCCTATATTCAAGGTTTTAAATGGGCTTTAGATAATAACTACGAATATATATTTGAGATGGACGCCGACTTTTCTCATAATCCCAATGATTTAGATAGATTATTAGCAGCTTGTGAAGAGAAAGGTGCAGATGTTTCTATTGGAAGTCGATATGTAAGAGGGGGTGAAACAGAAAACTGGCCCATAGATAGAAAAATTTATTCACTAGGTGGTTCTGCTTATACTAGATTAATAACAGGAATGCCTATTAAGGATCCTACAGCGGGTTTTATTTGTTATAAAAACAAAGTGCTAGCCGATATTAATTTAGACTCCATCCAATTTATTGGATACGCTTTCCAAATTGAAATGAAATTTGCTGCTTGGAAATTAGGCTATAAGATTAAAGAAGTGCCAATTACTTTTGTTGATAGAAAAATAGGAGTGAGTAAAATGTCCAAGGGTATAATTAAAGAAGCCATGTTAGGCGTATTAAATATGCAATGGCAGTCTGCTACCGGAAGCTTTGTTAAAATGATAAAACGTATTCGTGTCAACTTTTAAGAAAGCCTTATTTCAATTACATGTTTTTGTTTTCTTAGCAGGACTTACTGGATCTTTAGGTTTTTTAATTAAGCTCAATGGCTTGGTTTTGGTATTTTATCGAATACTTATTACTGTTATTGTTTTATGGGTATTGGCTTTATTTAGAAAGAATATACATTCATACAATCTTAAAACAAAGCTTTCATTACTTGGAACAGGGGCAATCATTGCAATGCATTGGGTTTGTTTTTACCAAAGCATTAAATTAGCCAATGTATCTATTGCCTTAGTTTGCTTTTCTAGTACTAGTTTGTTTAGTTCATTAATAGAGCCACTTTGGAAACATGCAAAAATTCAATGGAGTGAAATATTTATTGGAGCATTAAGTTTATTGGGCATACTTCTTATTTTCCATTTTGACACTCAATTTAGAATGGGTATTATAGTAGGTTTATTTTCAGCCTTATTTGCAGCTATCTTTTCTATCATAAACAAACAATTTACCAATCATATCGATGTACAAACCATCCAATCCTATGAAATGACAGGGGGTTTATTATTTTTATTCCCTTTTGTAGTATTACTAGCATTCAATACAGGCTTCAATCCTATAGGTTTACTACCTACTTCAATGGACTGGTTTTGGTTATCTATATTAGCCATAGCCTGTACTGTATGGTCAACGCATCTTATGCTATCTTCTTTAAAACATATTAGCGCCTTCACATTAAATGTAACATTGAATTTAGAACCTGTCTATGGAATAATTTTAGCCTTTATTCTTTTTAAAGAACAAAAACAGCTTGGCCTTAGTTTTTATGCAGGCATCATATGTATTATCATCTCTGTTTTAATACAAATGAGAAGGGTAGTGAAGCAGCACCGCATGCAGCAAATAAAAATGAATTAGAATTCAAAGATAAAGCCCACTGTAGGTGTTATAAAGATGGTATTGTTCTCGTATAAAGAAGGTTCACCATTAGATCCATCTTTTTTAAGTGGTAAGCCATCGGTTGTTTTAAAGCTTCCATTAGCCTCATAGGAGAAAATATAAAAAGGAGGTGATACAGACTTAGCACCATACCAGTTTGTGATATCTATATAAAAATCAAATGTCGATTTTTTGTAATTATATTTTTTATCTAATCTAAAATCACTTGAATGAAAGGCTCTATTGCGTAAAGTATTCAATTTAGAATAGTCAAATAAACCTGTACCTAAAGTGGCAAAATTTAATTTACTTGAATTCATATCATAAGGGGTATAAGGGGCACCACCTTGGTATCTGAATTTAATACCCAATTCCCAGTTTTTATTAAACTTATAGCCACCCGTTAAACTAATTAAATGAATATTTTCCCAAGAGCTAGGACTGTATTTACCTTGAATATCGGTATAAGAACTTCTAAAAAAACTATAACTAGCTACGCCAAAAAATCGTTTCGTTAATTTTTGTTGCGCAAATAATTCATAACCATAGCTTCTGCCTAAACCAACAGTGGAAATATCTTCATTGCCTAATATGTTAAAGTCGGCTCCTAAATTAGATAAGCTAATTCCTTTTTCATTACTAATGGGTACGCCCGTATATCTTTTATAAAAAACTTCTGCAGTGAAGCGGGTAGACTCTGATTGTAGAAATTCAATACCTGTTACATAGTGAAAGCTACCTATATAATTGGCATCTTTATTTAAATAATTACCCGATGCATCTTTAAAACCTAAAGCTGTATTCGGCGCTAATTTAAAGTACTTTCCTACAGAGGCATTCCAAGTTAGTTGATCGGTTAAAACCAAGCTAAGGCTAATTCTAGGGGAAATTTGACGCATTATTTGATTGCCTGTATTAGTAAAAGTATTTCCATCTTTTCTAATACCTGCACTAATGCCTAATCTGTTGTTAAAGGCTCTTTTGCCCATCTGGAAAAATGCACCATATTTTTTATAATTAAAACTAGAATTATAATTAATAAAATTTTTGGCTCCCAAAGTAGGGGTAGCATTATTAGGGAATAGATTATTGTATTTCAACACTTGATAAGTACTATTGTCATAGTTAATGTCTGCAATATTAAAGCCTGTGGTGAATTTAATACCCAATAAACTTTTAGAAATATCCCATCTTAAATTATTGACAATATCATTAGAATTGTAATCAAATGTTTTCTCTCCTTTATCAGGATTTAAATTATCCTCAAATTTTTCATTTACATTATATAAATTACTCTTACTAATGGCTAAATTCCAATACCCTTTTTTTATTAAACGTTTTAAAGTAACACCCATGGTATAACTCCATTGATTAATGGAGGGGCTTGCGTTTAATGCATAAATTTTTTGAGGAGTTGAATTCCTAGGAGCTGCAAATTTAAATTCGTCAATAGCGCCCACTCCTAAAAAGGTTAAAGTAGTTTTAGGGTCAATAATATGTGTTACTTTAAACTGATAGTCCCAGAAATTAGGTCGTATAGGTAAGTCTAATACTTTAAATAAAAATTGTAAATAACTTCGTCTTGCCGAAACTAAAAAAGTAGTTTTCCCATTTTTTGATAAAGGGCCTTCAAATGTACTGGCAACTTCAGTGGCACCCATTCTTATATTTCCTTGGACTTTATCTGTATTGCCTCTTTTTTGTTTAAACTCAAATACGGAAGAAAGGGCATTATCAAATTTCGCATCAAATGCAGATGAGGATAATTTAACCTCATCAATAAAAGATACATTCAATATGCCTTGTGGGCCACCCGCACTGCCTTGGGTACTAAAATGGTTAATTACGGGAATTTCTATGCCATCTAAATAAAAGACGTTTTCATTGGGGGCGCCACCTCTAACTATAATATCGTTTCTAAAACCTGCACCTGTAGATGCAGAGCCGGTAACCCCTGGTAAAGACTGCACCACCTTAGATATATCAAAATTACTCCCTGGGCTAGATTTAATCTCTTCTGAGGTTAGCCTTTGAACGCTTAACGGGGTTTCTAAAGTAGCTGCTCTAACCGTTTTTCTATTACCACCCACTCTTACTTCTGCCAATTGAAATGACTCCGGTATTAATTCTATAGTATTACTGACTTCATTACCTGAACTAACAATTACATTAAATAAGGTAAGGGGATATGAACCTATTGAAATAAATTTTAATTGGTATTGACCTGTAGGAATGGATTTTATAACATATTTACCGTTACTATCTGTTACAGCTGAATAGGGTGTATTTAAGACCTTAACGGATACCCCAGCTATGGGGAACTGGGTATTTTTATCAACCACCCAGCCTGATAAATTACCCTTGTTTTGACCAAAGAGTAGCGAAGCGGAAATAAGGAGGCATCCGGCAAGAAAAATACCTTTCATATAATAATTTAATAATGCAAATCTAAGACAAAAAAAGATGTCAAAACTATTAGTATATTACAATTATTAAATACCTACAAATGAATAAAATTCTATTGTTTTTTCTTGTTTTCCTTTGTTTGAAAACAAGTGCTCAGAAAAAGGAATTAGACCATACAGTCTATGATAGTTGGCAATCCATTAGAGAAACCTCCTTTCATCCCCAAGGCAAATTTATTGCCTATACCATTAACCCTCAAGAAGGGGATGGGAATTTAATTATTAGAAACGTACAATCTGGCAATGAATTAAGTATTGCTAGAGCAACGCAAGCCGTTTTTACTGAAAATGGTGCGTATCTAGTAGCAAAAATAAAACCCAGTTTTGCAGAAACAAGAAAGGCTAAAATTGATAAAAAGAAAGCAGATGAAATGCCTAAAGATAGTCTAGTCATTGTTGAATTAGCCACTAGTTCGATTCAAAAAATACCTTCTGTTAAAAGTTTTCAGGTAGCAGAACATGGCAATGATATTATTATTTATTTAAAAGATAAAAAAGGGGATATTAATAAAGAAGGTTCAGAATTAGTAATGAGAGATTTAGTATCCGCTAAAGAAAAAACTTTCTCGAATATTTCTCAATATTTAATACATCCAAAAGCATTGGGTGTAGTTATGTATCAGGTGAAAACCAAACAAAAAGAAGCGCAAGTGGCTTTAGCCACAATTGCAGACACGACTATTAAAGTATTAACCAACAAAGTATATACTGCTACCAATATGACTTGGGATGAAGACGGCAAACAATTAGCCTATTTGATAGAAAAAGATAGTGCAGATAAGGCCCTACAAAAAAATTATTACCTAGCTTATTATACTCCTTCTTTAGATGCAGCGGTTTCAATATTTGATAAAACAAGTACTGTCATTCCTACTAATTATACCATTGGAGGAGATAGAAAAATAAAATTTAGTAAAACAGGTAATAAACTAGAGCTAGGTGTGCAACCCATATTACCTATTAAAGACACTAGTTTACCTGAGTTTGAAAGAGTAAGCCTAGATATCTGGCATTATAATGATCCTATCATTCAACCCGCTCAACAAAAAGCTTTAGAAAACACTTTGAAAAGTACAGAACTAGTTATTATAAACACTCAAAATAAAAATGCAACTTACTTAGGTAAAATAAAAGACAGAGATATAATGACTACGGAAGAAGGAGATGGCGCATTTGCTTATGCCACCATTGACTCTACTTACTTATTAGCCTCTCAATGGCAAGGATTTTCCTTAAAAGATATTTATGCTATTCAAACAAGTAATGGCCAAAGAAAATTAATTCAAAAAGAGTGGAAGGGAAATTTAATGAGTCCTTCTTATGATGGTAAAGCCTTGGTGTATTATGATGAACCAAATAAAAAATATTTTGCTTATAATACCTTGACAGGAAAGACCACTCAAATTGCAAAGGATATTAAAACATCTTTATTTGATGAAGAGAACGATTTACCTGATGATCCCAATGCCTACGGAATAGCAAAATGGATGGAAAATAACCAACAGTTAATTATCTATGATAGATATGATCTTTGGTTGGTAGATATAAATGGAATAGCGGCATCTGTTAAATTAACTAATGGTCGAAATAATAAAATTATTTCAAGATTTGTAGAAACCGATAAAGACCGTAATACTTTAGCTAAAAATGCCTCTATCTTAATTAAAGGATTTAGTGAAGTAGATAAGTCTGAATCAGTTTCTCTATTAAATCTAGGCAGCCTTTCAATGACCTTGATAAATCAATTGCCGATGCATTTTACCACTATTGTTGGTGCTGCTAATACTAATGATATAGCAGTGATGCAAGAGGATGAAATAAAGTCACCTACCTTATATTTATATACTTTAGAGGCTAAAAAGCAAAACCCAACCAGTATTGCTACTATTAATACACAACAAGCTTCTTACAATTGGATGAGTTCTCAAATAGTTAAATGGAAAGCCTATACAGGTAAAATGGCAGAGGGAGTTTTATACTTACCTGAGAACTTTGATGCTAAGAAAAAATATCCTATGATTGTGTATTTCTATGAAAGAAGCAATCAAACGCTTCATAACTATTTAGCGCCAGCACCTACACCTTCAAGATTAAATATTCCATTTTTTGCTAGTAGAGGCTACATTGTATTTGTACCTGATATCTGGTACAAAACAGGTTATCCTGGACAATCTGCTTATGACTATATCTTAAGTGGTACTAAAGCTATGATTCAAAAAGGTTTTGTGGATAGTACCAAGGTAGGATTACAAGGACAGAGTTGGGGAGGTTATCAAATTGCGTATTTGATTACTAAAACCAATTTATATGCTGCAGCATGGGCAGGAGCGCCTGTAGTGAATATGACTAGCGCTTATTCTGGTATACGTTGGGGGCCTGGTATTAGCCGTCAATTCCAATATGAGAAATCTCAAACAAGATTAGGTGCAAGCTTATGGGAAAGACCCGATTTATATATTAAGAACTCTCCATTATTCTCATTGCCTAATATTAAAACACCATTAGTGATAATGAGTAATGATGCTGACGATGCGGTGCCTTGGTATCAGGGTATTGAAATGTACAGTGATATGAAACGTTTGAACAAGAAGGTTTGGTTATTGGTGTATAATAATGAAGCGCATAATTTAGTAGAACGTAGAAATAGAAAAGATATTCAAATAAGAGAACAACAATTCTTTGATAGTTATTTAAAAGGGGCGCCCATGCCAGAATGGTTATCTAAGGGTGTACCTGCAGTAATGAAAGGAAGAACCTGGGGTTTGAATTATTAAATTAATGCTAATTAAAATTGAAAAATTAAACTTAAAATTTCTAGCACTCATTGACATTAAAAAGCCCCGATAAATCGGGGCTTTTTTTATACTTAGTTTATACTTAGTTTACACATATTGAAACCACTGTCTATTAGGATCCCAATTTTCAATTTCTTTACCTACAGCGGATAAGAATTTTGAACCCATGGCTCCATCTACAATACGGTGATCATAGCTCATGCTAATAAACATCATATGACGAACAAGTATAGCATCGCCAGAAGGTGTTTCAACTACCACGGCTCTTTTTTTAATAGCGCCTAATGCTAGAATAGCTACCTGTGGTTGATTAATTATAGGCGTTCCCATAATACTTCCAAATGAACCTACATTGGTAACAGTGAAGGTTCCACCTTGGGTATCGGTTGGTTTTAATTGACCATTTCTTGCAGCTTGTGCTAAATTATTGACAGCCTTTGTTATACCTACAATACTTAATTGATTCGCTCCTTTAATAACCGGTACAATTAAATTGCCAGAAGGTAGGGCAGTAGCCATTCCTATATTAATATCTTTTTTAAGAATAATTTTATCGTCTTCTAAGCTGCAATTAATCATAGGAAATTGCTCAAGCACCGTAGCAATCGATTCTAAGAACATTGGAGTATAAGTAATCTTGCTGCCTTCTCTTCTTTCAAATAATTCTTTTACTTTATCTCTCCATACAACCATATTGGTTACATCCACTTCCACAAAGGATGTTACATGTGGGCTAGTTTGAACACTATCCACCATATGCTTCGCAATTAACTTACGCATACGATCCATCTCAATTATTTCGGTAGCGCCTGAAACAATCACTTCATTGGGGTTTGCCAATTTAGTAGACTTTGATGCTGAGAAATTAGAGGTTGTATTTTCATAAACGTCTAATGGCTTATTGAGAATGGCTCTTGGAGCTGCTTCGTTTACTATTTGCTCTTGTGAACTTTGCGTTGGCATAGTTTGCTCACTAACAACTGGATTCGGTAAATGAATGGCCATTTTTTTACGCGCAATAAAATCTAAAATATCTTTTTTGGTAATTCTACCATTAGTTCCAGTACCATTAATATGCTGTAATTCATTCATAGCTACCCCTTCATTCTGTGCAATATTTAAAACCAAGGGAGAATAAAATTTAGCTTCTTGTGATGAACTATTAGTATCCACCTGTAAAGTATTTTCTCTAACAGGGGTAAACTCTTTTTGAATGGGAGTTGAAGGGACAAATGGAACTACTTCAATAGCAGTTGGCTCATTTGTTTCTATATTTTCAATAATGGTTGCAATTTTCTTTTCTACAATGGGACTAGGTATAGTAGGAGTAGCCGCATTTGCTGTGGTGCTAATTCTTGCTATAACTGTTCCAATAGGAACAACGCTATTTACTTCAAATAAAATTTCTGTAATAGTACCTTCGGTAGTGGAAGGAATTTCGCTATCTACCTTATCGGTAGCAATATCCAAAAGTGTTTCATCCAGTTGAATAGTATCACCCACTTTCTTATGCCATTTTAAAATGGTCGCCTCCATGATACTTTCACCCAACTTAGGTAAAACTAGATCCACAATTGGCATATGAGTTAATTTTAGCAAAAATAAGACTAAATCTTATTGATTATTAATAACCTAAGTAAATTTATAGCCTGATTAGCTGTTACTTCTATATTCCTTAACCTGTCAAACCTTAGATAAAATACCTTGGAAACCACTTTTTCTCTATTGGCAACACCCACCCAAACCATTCCTAATGGCTTTTCATCGGTTTGGCCACTTGGCCCCATGATGCCACTCACCGAAATAGCATAATCGGTATTCATCTTCTCCCTAACTGCTAAGGCCATTTGTTCAACGGCTTCCTTACTCACAGCTCCCACGGTTTGTAAGATTTCAGTAGGAACGTCTAAAAATTCGGTTTTAATACGATTATCATAACTAATAATGCCTCCAGTGTAAAACTGAGAAGAGCCCGCATTTTTGGATAATAAATGACCTATATAACCACCTGTGCAACTTTCGGCAGTGGACACTGTTTGTTTTCTTTGTTTTAATAAATTAGCCACGACCATTTCCATGGTTTCGTCAGCGTCTGTCACCAAATATTCTTTTACGGCTTCCTTCAATGCCTCAAATTGAGCATTCACTTCTTTTGCTAATGCTTTTTCATCTTGACCTGACCCAGTTAATCGAAGTCGAACCATTCCAATATTTGGCAAGTAGGCAAGTTTAATAAATGTAGGTAAAGCGTTTTCAAATTGGGCAATATGTTCTGCTAAAAAAGATTCTCCAATGCCTGCCGTTAATAGCGTTTTATGCGCTATAAAAGGCGTGGTAAATGATTTTTGTATAACCGGTATCACTTGATTTTCTATTAACCATCTCATTTCATGTGGCACACCTGGTAAAGAAAAATAATAAACACCTTCTTTTTTAAATAACATTCCAGGGGCAGTTCCTTTTTCATTAAATAATACTTCACAAACATCTGGAACCTCAGCTTGCTTTGCGTTTCGATCAATCATGGGCCTTTTATGGATCGTCTCAAAAATATGTGTGATATGATCAAGACTTGGCTGATGAATAATCATTTTGCCGCCAAAATATTCATTGAGTAGGGGTTTGGTAATATCATCTGCTGTAGGCCCTAGTCCTCCGGTTAATATAATGATCTTACTTTTTTGGGAGGCTGTATCTAAGGCATTAATAATATCCGCTTTCTTGTCGCCCACCGCTATTCTACTAGTAACAGGTATACCCATTTTTAATAAGGCTTGTGCAATAAAGGCACTATTGGTATCAATAACTTGCCCAATTAATAACTCGTCACCGATGGTAATAATGGTAGCTTGAATAGGGTTCATTGAATCAGGGTTATAGGGTGCAAAGTAAACTAAAAAACAGCGTTTTTTATCTAAAATAGGTGCTTAGTTTTTCAAGCATGGAGGCCGGCATACTAGTTCTTTTACCCAGTTTACTATCCATAAAATAAAGTTTCACTTTTCCAATGGTTAATAGTTTTCCTTCCTCATTGTAAATCTCCTGATCAAATATAATTTTATGCTCTGTAGGCAGTTCTTTGATTTGGGATTTGATCGTTAGCAAATCGTCGTATTTAGCAGGCCTTAAATACTTAATATTTAATTCCACTACGGGTAACATAATGCCCATATCCTCAATGCCTTTATAGCTTATACCTAAATTTCTTAAGCTTTCCACTCTGCCCACTTCGAAATACTGAGCATAATTACCATAATAAACCACATTCATGGGATCTGCTTCTGCATACCTAACTCTTACCTGTGTGTTGAATTCGTACATGTTTTATTGTTATTGTTGACAAATTTACGAATGAATTCTGTTTTTCCACAATAAGCACTAAATAAGCTTCGTTTTATGAGTAGAACGTATTTTTAGGTAATTAATAAACAAGCAGCATGTTATCATTGAGAAATAGAATAGTGAATTTGGTATTGTTATGGATGGTTGTTTTTACTTCCTATGGACAATATAGCCAAAACACAAGCCCCTTAGACCCCGTTTTCCAAAAAGGGGTTAATGCACTTCATCAAGGCGATACCCTGGCTGCTTTTCAATATATCCAAACGGCTTATTATTTAAAGCCGAAGCAAGAAGATATTACTTACTACTATACCTACTTATCTCTTCTATTAGAAAAACCAGCAGCTGAAAATTTAGCCATCAATTATATAAAGTCTTCCAACAATAAAATTTTCAATGCTAGAATTAACTACTTTTTAGGAGACTATTATGTAAAAAAACAAAATACCCAGGAGGCCTTGAATGCCTTTGATAAAGTAAGTATTGCCGATTTGAATAATGAGGAGCTTATTACCATGAAGTATCTTCAAGGCTATTTATATTTCAAATTAGGTAACTGGGATAAGGCCACCAATTTATTAAGTAGTATCAGACAGTTAAAGCAATCGCAGTATTATACCGATGCCAATTATTATGCTGGCTTCATTGCACTTCAAAAAAAGGATTTTACTTTGGCTTTAACTTGTTTTGAAATTGCCAGTAATAATGATGCATACGCTAGGTTAACGCCGTTTTATATTAGCCAGATATACTATTTCAATGGAGATATAGATGCAGCCATGGTTAATTGCGAAAAAGCTTTGCAATTAGAAGGGCAGTACTATAACTTACAATTACAGCAGTTAATGGGGCATTTATTGTTTGAGAAAAAACAATATCAAAAAGCGGTTCCTTACTTAGCAAAATATGTGGCTGCGCAAGACAATGTGGAAGTACAAGATTTATACCAACTTTCTTTTTGTTATTTCCAAGATCAACAATGGGAAAAATCTATTGAAGGGTTTAAAAAGTTGGCCAATGTAGATGATTCTTTGGGTCAAAATAGTATGTACTTATTGGGAACGGCTTACTTGAAAGTAAATGATAAAAATGGAGCTAAGAATGCTTTTATGCTCTGCGCTTCTAAAAGTATCAATTTAGAACAAAAAGAAATTTCATTATTTAACTATGGAAAACTACTTGTAGAACTTAAAGAGTATAGTCTTGCTGTGACTGTATTAGATAAATTTATAGAGAACTATCCTCAGTCAACTTACTTCCCAGAATCAAAATCTTTGTGGATTACTGCATTAGCCTATAATAATAATTATAAACAAGCATTAGAAGCATATCAATTAATTGAAAACCCATCGCTTGAATTACTAAAAATATATCCGGCCATTTTATATGGACTATCCTGCAACCAAATTAACGACGGAGAAGTGGAAAAGGCCTATACTTTATTGAATCAACTAAGAAACGCTCCTTATAATGGCAATTTCTTATCTGCTACTCATTTTTGGCTAGGTGAAATAAGTTATAAGATGGGCCTTATTAGCGATGCTATTGGCTATTTACAAAAATACATGTTGGATCCTGTAAATACTGGAGAAGTAAATGCGACTAATGCCAGGTATATATTAGGCTACTGCTTTTTGAAAAATGGAGCTTATCAAAAAGCATTATTACAATTTAAAGAGATATCAATTGTAAATCCAGGCACAGCATTAGATCATTTTCAACAAGATGCCTTTGTTAGAGTAGCAGATTGTCAAATGATGTTAAAGAAAATGAATGATGCCTTAGCTACTTATCAGCGCGTCATAGATTTATCTTGGTCTTATGCCGACTATGCCTTTTTACAAAAAGCAACTTTATTAGGAGGTATAGGGAAGGTGACTGAGAAAATTAAGATGCTCACTAATTACGAATCTGTTTATCCAAGCTCTACATATATTAATGATGCTAGAATGGAATTGGCAGATACTTATGTAAGTCAAGAAAAATTTCAAGATGCTATTGCGCCTTTAACTAAAATAAGCTTAGACAAATCAGCCACCCAATTTTACCCTCAGGCTTATTATAAATTAGGTATAGTATATTTTAATTTGGATAAAAATCAAATAGCCCTTACCACTTTCAAAGATTTATATGCCACATATCCTAATTCTACTGAAAGTGAAAATGCGATTGAATATATCCGTAATATATTTATAGAGGATCAAACGCCAGAATTATATGTTCAGTTTATGAACGACTATGGACATCCTTTAACGGTGAATGAACAAGATTCTTTAATATTCAGGGCATCTGTTATAAAGTATGAGCAAAAAAGATATACAGAATCGGCTATTGGCTTCAGTGCTTATTTACAGAAGTTTCCTAATGGAAGATATAGCCTAGAAGCCACCAATTTAATGGCTGAAATAGCATACTCTAAACAAGCCTATGATACCGCCTTGGTTTATTTTTCTAAACTAGCTAATATCGCTCCTAATGCCTACGCAGAAAGAGCAGCGCTTATTGCCGCTAGATTAAATTATTTTAATTATCAAAACTACGATTTAGCTGAAAAATATTTCTCTATTCTATTACAAATAGCCACACAGAAGGAAAACATATCAGAAGCAAATAAGGGTTTATTAAGATGTCAATATAAAGCTGGGAAATGGATAGATGCTAATAAAATAGCCCAACAAATTATTGAGGATAAAAATAGTGCTATTGATGATATTGAAATGGCTAATATGACCATTTATCATCAGAAATTAATAGCGGGCGATACCAGTGCTGCTTTACAAATAATTAATAAAGTCATTAAAACTGGTTCTAGTATTATTACAGCGGAAGCGCATTACCAATTAGCCAATTTATATTTAAGACAAAATAAATTAAGCTTAGCGGAGAAAACGGCTTTTGACATTATAAAAAAACAAGCTTCTTATGAATACTGGGTCACTAGTACCTATATCTTATTAGGAGATATTTATGTTGCACAGAAGGATAGCTTTAATGCTATCGCTACCTATAAAAGTGTAGCCGATAATGCCACTATTGAACCACTTAAAATTGTTGCTGCTCAAAAGTTAAAAGAACTTACAGAAACACCAACAATTAAATAACACATTATGAAGTATTTTTTAAAATATAGTTTTTTATTCATTTGTATTTTCTGTTTTTTAACAGTAGGAAATACCCAGCAAAAAAATAAGAAAAAGGCTAAAATTGCTGCAAGTAAAAAAGTAGTTACTAGCAAAAAGAAGAAAATAGTTAAATCGAGTAAAGGAAAAAAGAAGGCTAAAAAATCGAATTCGAAAAAAAATAATAGGGTAGTACAAAAAAAGAATACAGCCAAACTTAATATTGAAACAGCCGATTTATCAAAACTTATAATCAATAATAATATAGCTACACCCAAACTTGATACTATACCTGAAAAAGAAGTGAGTATTATTTCAGCCTTTAAACCTCAGCTTAAAAATATAGCGAAATTAAATTTTACAAAAGCGACTAATAAAATTGATACTAGTACAAATGTGCTCAACTATCAAGTGCCCACTCAAAATTTAAGTTTTCAATACAGGCCTATTTCTTTAATTCCAAGATCATATAAAGAAAAAGAGACCCCTTTCCCTTTAAACAACGCCAAATTGAAAGTAGGATTTGGTAATTATAATAATCAGTTTTTTGAAGCTACTTACAATGCAGTGGATGGCAATAACCATTCGCATGCCTTTGAAGCTAGTTTAGAGACCTCCAATGGTATGCAATACCTGCAGCAGTTTAACCATAAAAATTTTGCATATATTGGCAACCTTCAACTAAATCAAAATTACGCTATTCAAACGGAAGCTTTCTTTCAAAATACACAGCGTTACAGGTTTGGATTAGTGCCAGACAATAGTAGTTTATCTTTAGGAGATTATGCCCAACCTTTTACGCTGTTTGGGACTTCTATTAAATGGGTGAATGAAAATTCAAATAATAGTATAATGAATAAACTATTTAATCCCACTGTTAAATTTGAAAACTTTAAAGGGATTACCTCAACTAATAATTTATGGGTAGAAATATACAACCCAATGAGCTTTAAATTAAAAGGTACGGGTAAATTAAATTTAGATTTTAGTTATAATTACAATAAGTATACGCATACCAACTATGCGAATCAGACCAATTCTATATTTATCATTCAACCCTCCATTGAATTGAATAAGTGGAATTCAAGCATTAAAGTAGGCGTTAACCCTAGTTTTACCACCAAAGAATTTTCTTTATTTCCACTTATTCAGTTTAGTAAAAAACTAAATGATACCAACTATTTATTAGTAGCTAATTGGCAAACTATTTTAACCAATAACAATTATGCTAGTCTTTCAATGATAAATCCTTGGATAGCAGCACCCATTAATTTAAAAATTACCACTCAAGAAAAAAAGGAATTATCACTTTTTATCAATGCATCTAAAAAATTACAATATAATTTTGGATTGTCTTTAAATGATTATCGTAATATTCCGTTCTTCAATAGAATAAACAATGTAGCTCCATCTCAATTTTTTGGTTTACAATTTCAACCCATTTTTGAAAATAGAGCTATAACTTTAGAATTTGTTACAGCAATGCATTATCAGTTAAGCGATCAACTTATTGTAAAAGCGAATGCTAAGTATATACAGTTCAACTCCATCAGAGAAAATACAAATGCTTGGGGTATTTTACCTTTGAATTTTAATGGAGAGCTTAATTGGTATCCAAGTAAAAAATGGTCAATTAATGGAGCTATGCAATATTGGTCTGGTGCTTCCTTTCTTAATGAAGCCAGCAATGCCTATGATTTAAATAAGGCACTGGTTTTAAACGCTTCCTTTAACTATCAATTAACTCCACACTTAAAAGCCTGGGCTAAAGGGGAGAACTTATTAAACAAAAAGTATCAACGTTGGGCAGAATATCCTTCTTTAGGAGTACAATTAATTGCTGGTATCGTATATTCGTTTCATAAATAACTATGGAAAAAATACTTGAACAATATTTTGTACAACATAATGAGTTAGTGCTTACTAATATTGGCACTATTCATTTGTCTAAAAAACCAGCTACCTGGATAGGGGATACCTTACATGCACCTGAACTCAATATTTTATTTACCACTGCTAAAAAGAAACCTAGCTCAGCATTTTACACTTATTTAGCAGAAGCTTTGTCTATTTCTAACGAACAGGCCAATATTCAATTTGAACAGTTTTTACAAAATAGTTTTGAAACTCAAGATGGAAGTTTAGCAATTGGAAATTTAGGAAGTATTGAAAAAAAAGGAGTCGAGTATAATTGGGTTAGTAATTTTACGTCAAAGCATTATTATAAAGACATTACCATTAGTCCCATTAATGCAAATGAAGAGGTGGAAAAACAAAAAACTATTCAATGGCCTTGGATAGCATTCATTTTATTTATTATAGCCATTGCAGCAATTGTATTTAAATCTTTTTAAATATGCTTGAAACTCATAAACAATTTACTCCTTGTCCCATTTGTAACAAAGAAGACATAGCTAGTTTACTCCATACCAAGGATTACTCACTTACAGGAGAAGATTTTCAAATTATCCAATGTGCTAATTGTACCTTAGAATATACCGATCCAGCACCAAGTAAAGAAGCCATTGCACCTTATTATAATTTCCCTTCT
>Ga0209191_1000915_pt1 | contig 20567 bp, 52 predicted proteins | sample S_130626_EF_Meta_FD_187320 | JGI IMG/M metagenome (GOLD analysis project Ga0209191, IMG submission 187320) | Freshwater microbial communities from Lake Simoncouche, Canada to study carbon cycling - S_130626_EF_MetaG (SPAdes) (version 2) | ecosystem: Environmental > Aquatic > Freshwater > Lake ...
CTATATTACCCTGTATATTGTGTCAAGATGGACATATTGGCAAGAAGGTGAGCCTTTTAGTCCCGCCAAATTTAATATTTTGTTTTCCATAGGCTTATTTTTGTACGGCATCACCAATTTGATCGTATAAATGTGATTTTGGTCACATATAAAATCAGTTTTGGCAAAATGTTAATATATTTTTTGTATGTATCATACATACCCCAAATAGTAATCGCAAAAAAGGATAGAGTGCCCATACGGACACACTAAAATTATTTGTGGGGTATCACCAATCTTGAATTGTTTTGATACCCTCACGAGGTAGCCAACCACCTCTATGCCCTTTCAATAGTACCCACTTAGGCGTTACCTTAGCAATCTCGCCTACTTTCCAACGTGGTGCACCTGCACCATTGAATGGTTGTGTGTATGTGATATGGACTTTTCGCCCTAGTGTTAGTTCATTCATTTTCATTACCTCTTATTCACTCATTGCTTCACAGATACAGCATAGGGTAGTTTCCCACCCTGTAAGTTTGTCACCACATTCAACACACTTAGTGTTAGTGATAACCTCTACGCCATTTTCGTATTCATAATCATTCATAGTTTCACCTTATCCTATTGGTCTGACAATTCTTGATGTGTTTCGCAAGTCCAAGTTGTTGTTGTTTCCAATACCCAAACCTTGCGTGACTTAGAATAGCGTGGGCGTGAGTATTCGTTACGCATAACGCTATCCTCGCCACAATCGCAACAACCACATTCGGTGTTGTCGGTGCAATAACCTGATGTATCTGCAACCGATACATCTAAACGCCATTCATAAACGCTAAAGTGTGCGAAAACGGTTAGTTCGTATCCGCTTAGTTCTAGGTCTGTCATAGTAGCCATTTTGGAAGCCCTTTCATTTGCTTATGTTCTAACTATGGCATACACCACCGACAAATAACGACACAAACACGCATAAAATAAAAATAAATAAATTAATTTTATCGGCGTGTCGCCTTGACATTTGTCGGAGCTGCGGGGCTATAGCCCCGATCTACCCTATTTGTCAAGTACGGACACGCCCAAAAAAACTCTGGAATGTCGGCGTGTCATGCACAAATATGTCAGACCCCTATGCTACGATGTTTACATCGGCACAAACAAAGGACAGAAAATGACTAACCCAACTGCTACCGAAATGTACGCTATGACTAATCAAGAAATGTGGGATTGGATGCTAACCCAGCCTAACTATTTCATAGATAGCGAAGGATTTATGGATTGTGACGAAAATTGCGAGCACCTAGAAATGTGCATGATGTGTGGCTAATTGTCAGACCCCTATGCTAGTATTTCACTATCAACCTAATGGAAGGCTAGATATGTTTATCTACGCACTAATGACTTTTATCGCAACACTATTTGGAAAGAGGTAAACACTTGACACCCCGCCCCAGGGCGGGACAGTCCCGATCCTACCCTATTTGTCAAGTACGACACGCCCAAAAAAACTCTGGGATTATTTCCAAAATGGGCAGTATTTGTCAGTCACCTATGCAATACTAAGACTATCAACGAAAGGACAGAAAATGAAAATTTACCTAGTCGGAACTGCATACGAGGGCAACGCAGATGTTGCTTTTTCATCACAAGAATTAGCCGAACAATACCTAATCGCTAACGGTGGCGATAGTGTAATCGCAATTGACTTAGACGGCAACGGCGGTTACACAATGACTACCCCTAGCCCAATGCTTGAGGCACACTATGCAAAAGAAAAAGCAGATAGCGAAAAAATGTGGGCAGAAATTCGCCAATGGCGAGATGCGGAAATTCACAACGGTTGTGGGCTAACTAATGGTGAGTGCCAATGTTTCGCCGAAACTACTTGCGGTGAATTTGGCGGTGTTACCAAAAAGGGTACTAAGTGCCTAAACCCCGTACTAATCAGCAACGGCAACCCTTGCCACCTACACCAATAAGGATACAAAATGAAACCATACCTAAACCCCGCCCAAACGTGGCTATTGTTTATCTCTATGGGCTACTGCATTTGGGCAGTAGTAACGGGCAACCATAAATAAATAAAAATAATCGGCGTGTCAACTTGACACCCCGCCCCAGGGCGGGACTACCCCGCAGTCGGGCGTGTCGCCCTTACGGGCAGGTGCGAGTAAGTGCTGGCTTACTCGCAACCTATAGGGTGACAATCATCACACACATCATAGTTACAGTCGCAAGAAATATATGAGTAGTTCATCTTGACACCCCTTATTCCGATAGCGTTTCGCAGATGAAACACATACCACTAGTAGTTAGTTCCCACGCCTCAAGGCTATCGCCACAATCAACGCAAGGAACGGATACGGACACTTCGTCTAATTCATAATCACTCATAGTAATACTATGGCAGATAGGACTGACAAATAACGACAATTCCCGCCCAAAAATAAAAAAAGATTTATTTATTTTGTCGGCGTGTCGTGTTGACATTTGTCAGACCTGCGGGATACCCCCGCACTCGGGCGTGTCGATGTTACGGCAGATCCAAAAAAAGTCTGGAAATTACGGCGTGTCGACTTGACAACGAAATCCGTAGCAAAAGTGCAAAAACTCAACGAAAAACTTTTTTAGAAAAATGCTCAAAATGTATCAAAAATGTCAGACCTAACCATTATGCTTACATAGTAAGCACAAACGAAAGGGACAAAATGTTCACTCAAATCAAAGACTCAGGCGTAAAGTGTGACTCTCACGACTGCAAGACACCTGCCGAATTTATCGTGTCAGGTGCTAAGGGCATTGTGTATCTAGGATACTGCCCAACGCATAACCCATTCTGCATTGACTGCGGAAACATTGACTGTGACTGCACCTGTTAGCCATAAAATGTCAGACCCCTATGCTAGACTCTAACTATCAACAAACAAACAAAGGAACAGAAAATGGACTTCGAAACACTTCGCTCTATTCTAATCGGTGGCTCTATCGTGACCCTAAAGTCAGATGTGCTTATTAGCAACATTCACACCGTAGAGGAAAAGTGGAACGGTATCCTAGTGGGTGGCGAGGTGCTAACCGTAAATTGGAACAATTCGGTAACCGCTACCCCCCGTTGGACAACAATTACATACTAACCCAAACCGTTAGCGGTGAGCCTAGCAAATAAGCAACGCAAGTTGATGAGCCTAGCAAATAAACGCTAACCCAATGAAAGGGCATAAAGTGTCATCAACATTTTATCTAACAATTGCACTACTACTAACAATGATTTTTAGTGTTGCACTTGTGCGACACCTAGACACCCGCCAACGCATCACGGGTAAGGCATACGACAGTTATGATGTTGTCGTGCAACTTGTAGCAATGTTTGCACCATTCATAACGCTAATCACGTTTTGCGTTATTATGTCATAAAAAACTTTGCAGTTGTCGGCGTGTCGTGTTGACATTTGTCGGAGCTGCGGGGCAGCCCCGATCTTGGTGTGTTTGTCAAGTTACGGCACACCACAAAAAAGTCTGGAATATCTATAGAAATGTGCCAAAAATGTCAGACCCTAATGCTATGATGTTCACATCAGCCAAACGAAAGGACAAAAAATGTCACTTCAGGAAATCATCACCGCCCGCTACGCACACGCTCGCAACACTGCCCAAGAATTTGACCGTCTAGGAATGGAAGATAGTGCCGAAATGTGGTGGCTAGTCGTGGGTGTGCTAGATGGCATAATGCTAGATGCAGGGGAATCCCACTTGATACACCCACAGATTGACTTGTGTAACTAAAATGTCAGACCCCTGTGCTATGTTAGTATTATTAAAGAAAGAGGCTAAAATGAATAAGTATCAAATCCACGAAATCGGAACATCATCATTCTACTGCAATAATTGCGGTGAAATTGACTATGGGCAGTTTGTAGAAATCATAGACGGTTTCGAAAATGTACCAGACAGCATTGACACAATTTGTGTTCATTGCTTAGAGCAAAATAAATAATCGGCGTGTCGACTTGACACCCCGCCCCAGGGCGGGTTAGCCCCGATCTTGGTGTATTTGTCAAGTTACGACACATCATAAAAAAGTCTGGAATATTTCTAGAAATATGCCAAAAATGTCAGACCCCCGTGCTAGAGTGTAACTATTAGATGAAAGGAAGTTTCCAAATGGATAACTCAACTACCTGCACCGAATGTGCTACTACCCCCGTACCCCACAACAATTGCCTCTATGCTGGCAACGCTATCGGGCATAGCGATACCCACTGCACCGCCAACGCTTGTTGGTAAAAATGTCAGACCCTTATGCTAGTATCTAACTATTCAATCAAACAAAGGACACAGAAATGATGACACGCAAAGACTATGTAAAGACCGCCGAAATTCTCAACGGATACGCAAAGACAATTTACCCTAGCGTTTGGGTAGACCTTGTAGAAGATTTCGTAGAGATGTTTCAAAATGACAACCCAAATTTTGACGCAGACCGATTTGTTCAGGCGGTGACTGCCAAGTGATGCAACTCATAGGGCTAGTCATAATCCTAGCAATAATCTCAAAAAATCTTTCATAAACCCAGCGTGTCGACTTGACACCCCGCCCCAGTGCGGGGCTATCCCGCAAGATCTGGATTTGTCAAGTTACGGTAGCACTAAAAAAACTCCTGAAAATGTCAGACCCCCCTGCTATGATGTTCACATCAGCCAAACGAAAGGACAAAAATGTCACTCTCACAAAAAATGATTGAAATCATCGAAAAGAAAATCTCACACGCTCGTAGCGTTGCGGAAGAGTTTGAACGAATGGGAATGTCGGATAGTGCCGAAACTTGGCGAACAGTTCAAGGTGTCCTAGAGGGTATCTTCTATGAGATGGGGGAGTAACAACTTGACACCCCGCCCCAGGGCGGGGCTATCCCGCAGATCCAGATTTGTCAAGTTACGGCACACCCCTAAAAACTCCGAGAAATGTCAGACCCACCTGCTATGATGTTCACATCACCTACTGAAAGGCACAAAATGTCAAACTTTGACACCACCGCCCCATTCGCCGTCAAGACCTCTACCCCAGATTGGCTAATCTTGGACATAGATGATGTTGAGGCAGCCTTGCCAGACCCACACGACACCTATGTTGATTGGGCAGACATTTTTGAGAACGACACGCCGTTCTAGGGGCTTGACACCCCGCCCCAGGGCGGGGCTATCCCGCAAACTCGCCAAATGTCAAGTTACGGCACACCCCTAAAAACTCCGAGAAATGTCAGACCCGTCTGCTATGATGTTCACATCAGCCAAACGAAAGGGCAACTTATGAACAAGCCACTTGACATTCAGGAATACGTCCAAGCGCACTACGCACTTGACAAGGTAAAATATCCAATAAGTGCAGACTTGGGCAGGGCTTACGCAGACCTCGCTTGTCGCTTATCTGTTTGGGTAGGCTTTGGCTTCACAAAGGATGAAATGCAAAAAATGCTTGACGAACAAACCGCAAGCAACGTGCAAGAATTGTCAGACCTATCTGCTAAGGTAGGTGCATAACCGAATGGAGAACACTATGAACCCCGATACCCTAATCTGTATCTTCTGCTCATCAACCGTTTCTGAAGAAATGGGTTACTGCTCAGCGTGTGACGAATACAAGGGCATAATGACTATCTGGCAGTACGCTCACCACTACCCAGAAATGTTTGCTGATGACTTTGGGGACTTAGAAATCCCCTTTGTCTAAGCGACACAGCGTGTCGACTTGACACCCCGCCCCAGGGCGGGGCTATCCCGCAGATCCAGATTTGTCAAGTTACGGCGTGTCGTAAAAAACTACGGGATTTGTCAGACCTATCTGCTATGGTGTAACTATTCATCCAACGAAAGGGTTCTCCATGAACAACTTACTTGCCCGCCACACGCCCGTCCTAGTTGATTGCGTGGGCGATACCCGATACGGTATCTGTGCAACCTGCGACCAAAACGTAGAGTCTTGGTGGATGGATGCAGACGAGGACCGTCTTGCAGATTGGACCGCTTGGGGCGTTCGTGTAGAACGTGGCAATGGCTACCTGACCACACTAGAAAAATACTGTACCTGCTAGGCGTGTCGGCTTGACAAGCCCCGCTTAGGCGGGGCGATCCCGCAAATTGACAAATGTCAAGTTACGGAAGCTTCCAAAAAACTCCCGAAAATGTCAGTCCCTTGTGCTAGGATGTTCACATCATCAACCGTTAGGACAGAAAATGACTTACTTCAACCGCTACCTCGCAATCGCTTCAACCGCTACCGTTGCCCAAATTGAATTGGCGGTTCAATGGTACGCAGACGCAGAAATGGTTGCAATGGATGTTGCCCGTATCCTAAATGCTCGTGGCGTAAATGCAACGCTTGAAGTGGGTGCTAGTGTTGTTTCATCATTCTCACCTCGTCAGCGTTGGAATCGTAATGTAGTGCAAGCATTAGAGTTTGCCCATACAGGTAACGCAAATGGTTTGGGCAACAATCTCAAAATGGCTAACAATAGTTTGGTGCTAGGGTTTGAAGCCCTCAAGGGTTTGAAAACAAATGCGTTTGCTCGTGCTATTGCAGGTGACGAAAATGCCGTAACCATAGATGTGTGGATGTGTTATGCAGGTGGGCTAGATACTAACAGCCCGAACAAAACACAATACCGAGAAATGTCGCAAGCCGTTGTGGATGTGGCACAAGAAATTGGGCTAACACCTCGTGCAACGCAAGCCCTAATCTGGATAATTTATCGGGGAAGTGCCGAGTAATCGGCGTGTCGACTTGACACCCCGCCCCAGGGCGGGGCTGTCCCGCAAATTAACAAATGTCAAGTTACGGGAAGGATCAGAAAACTACGGAAAATGTCAGTCGCTTATGCTATGCTGAAAGCATACCACCTACCACGAGGAGTCCCTATGGACGAGTTCTACACCGCCGAGACCATGATGGAAATCTGGAACAACGAATTTGAGGCTGAACGATTGACTGATGCATACCTTGAGGCGTATGACCCATACGGCGATTATGATGAAAATGGCTGTGACGATTGCTATTTCGTGAACTGTATCTGTGATGATGCTGAACAAAACTCATACGAGGGTCGTGAGGACCTGGGAATGGAAGAGGGTTTGTTTGGTTGGGAGTAATCCCACCCCCTGCGGGGGCGGGGCACCCCGCTCCTTGCCATTTGTCAAGTTACGGGACACATAAAAAAACTCCGAGAAATGCTAGAAAATGTCAGACCTATGTGCTAAACTGATTCCATCAGTCAAACAAAGGACATAAAAATGACCAAGCAAGTAGCCCTAATCCTAACCGCAACCGATGAACTTTTTGCAAAGTCTTTTGAGATTGGCGAGTCATACGAAATGCTCAGAAATGGTGTTGGTGGTTGGATTGAACTTGTACGCCTGAACAATGGCGTAGATATGTGGGTAAATGAAGATGGTATTGCACAAAACCTGCCATACAACCCAACCGCAACCGCAATCTATTGGTCAAACTTTGGCTTTATGTCAGGCACAATCTTTGGTGATGTTGTGTTTACCAACTCAAATGATGAGGGTGACACAACGGGCTTGACCATTCCACAGTTTGAGTATCTAAGCGAAATTGCTTTTGACATTCTGGGTCTAAAGATAAAGACTCTAGCATAATCTAACCCCGCCCCCACTTTTGTCAAGTGGGGGCGGGGCAGCCCCGCATCGGGGCAAAAGTCAATTACGGAAAGATCCAAAAAACTCTGGAAAATGTCAGACCTATCTGCTAGAGTGGTACTACCACGCCAACGAAAGGTACAAAATGTTCACTCTCATCAACCCTACCAAGACCGCCGACCTATCTGCTTATGTTGTCACTTCACTACCTTGTCCTACCTGCAAGGAAACCACATCTATCGCAATCGCACCAGAAAAGTTGTTCCTCTACAATCAGGGTGCAAGGGTTCAGGACGTTCTGACAGGTTTTGATGTTGATGTGCGTGAGCGTTTCATCTCAGGTATCTGTGGTGAATGTTGGAACGCTATGTTCGACTTTGATGTGTAAAAGTGTCAGACCCTTATGCTAAGATGAAATCATAATCGAATGGAGAACAAAATGGAATCAGTCACAATGGAATCAGTAGTCCTTGACCGTTATCGTGAAGCACTACGTTTAGCCCAAGTCTTTCATAGCGAGGGTATGCACGACTCTGCCGAAAGATACGAATTTTTGGCAGGTGCTTTAGACGGTATCCTGAGTGTGTATGAAAGCACCAATAATGTCAGTCCTCTATGCTAAGGTGTACCTATGAATTACAAACCACAACCTGCAAGCCCTGAACAACTTCAGGCACGACTTGAGTTACGCCGTTCATCGGCTGCAACGCCTCACCGCAACAAGAAAACCTACACACGCAAAGTAAAGCACAAAGGAATGGGATACTAATGGGATACAACACAGCACTTGGAATTGCAGAAAACGGAGCAATCACTATGGAACAGCAACTTGCTTGGCACTTGCAAGGCAATCACTATCCACCAGTACCGCTGTCTATGATACAGCCCTGTATTGACGCTATTGACGCTTATTGGGAAGATGACTTTGACCGAGAAATCTTTATGCCAGAGGGTGTGTTCTACAAGGGCTTTGATGTCGCACCTGCTTGGGCAATCATTGAACAGCACCACCTAAATGCTTGGTGCGAGTCTGATGCGTGTGACGGTTATGATGAACACTACATTGATGATGCTTGGCTTGACCAAGAGTCATAACCCAAGCTCCGCCTACTTGACAAATGTCGGGTAGGCGGGGGACCCCGCAACTTGCAAAATGTCAAGTTACGGGTGATCTCAAAAAATCCTGGAAAATAAATTGCAACACACCTCAAAATGTCCCAAAAATGTCAGTCCCAACTGCTAAGATGTTCACATCACGCTAACGAAAGGCAAACTATGACCAACGCAGAACTCGCTCAACTTATTCGTGACCAGTTCACCCCATTTGCAATGTCGTGCCCTTGCAAGGGCGAACATTCAGATTGCAATGAAGCAATGCAAAATGAATACCTTTGGGCACAATACGATACGGTTGTTCGTATCGCTAACTACATACAAAAGTTGTAGAAATGTCAGACCTCTATGCTAAGATAATTCTATCAACCTACCGAAAGGCAAGTTATGTTTCAGGATAACGCCAACTGCTTAGAAGCAGACCCACTAATTTTCTTTAGTGCTAAAATCAAGGAACGTGCAGAAGCGATTGCACTTTGCAACGCTTGCACAGTAAAGTCAGAGTGTTTGGACTTTGCACTCAAAATGGAAAGCGTAGACGGTATTTTTGGCGGTCTACTTGGTGACGAGCGAAAGGAACTTCTAAAAAATGTTTCAAACTAATCTTTATGTTACATACAAGCAACACCCATACGACTTCGCAAACCCTTATGTGTTTGAAGATGTTCACCCTGATAACAGATACAAAATTGAAAACGGTATGTTGTCATTTGAAACGGTAGACGGTGAAGCAATAATTTACATTCCTGCCGACACCATTCTATTCTTTCACACCACCTGCGAGCGAGTGTCATAACTTGACACCCGCCCCAGGGCGGGGGACCCCCGCAATTGATCCATTTGTCAATTACGGACACGCTCAAAAAAGTCCTGAATTTTCCTTGAAAATGTCAGTACTATGGTGTAGATTAGTTCTTATGAGTTACATGAAACGCCTACTTGAAGAAACCGAATACGTCAGCAAGGACTCCCTAATGGGACAACTTCTCTACCACGCTTGCCCACACAACATCTATGACTCACACGTCTGGGGCAAAGATGTAAAAGTTTTCCATATCTCTTTACACTGCTTTGAGTTTGTGGTAGAATGTGTAGACTACAACAACGGCTGGCTAATCATCAAAACAGAAAAGGAATACACCTAATGACATACCACCCACACCTACTAACCGCCCACATTGAATACACCTATGATGTGAAGCAAATAATTTCAGAAATGCTTGACACATACGAGTATGGTCTTGGTCAGCACGACATTACCAGCGAAGCAATCGTAGACTTTCTTGGTCGCAAAATCTTTGGTTCTGATGTGATGTACAATAACAACACAGACCGAGATACAGCAGACTGCGTTACCTATCGTATCTCTGATGAAGATGGGGATTACCTCGTTCGTGAGTTTAATGGTCTATCTGAAAAGATTAGAGATGCCGTACAGGGTACTGACCCAGAAGTCCTAGCCACACTAATTTTTGGAGCGTAACATGAGAGCAACAATCAGTCGTCAATACCGTGAGGGTAACTGGTCAGTTTATTCAGAGGACATAGGACACCTATGGGAAGACTTTCTTCACAACTGCCCATTTGAGTTTGAAGAAAGCAACGAGAGTCACCGCAATTTTGCTAATGGTTACATTCAGGCTAAGTTTGGCAATTCCGCCAAAGTTTCCATAGAGTTTAGTTGACAAAGCTCCCCCTAGCGGGGGACCCCGCAACTTGTGATCTGTCAAGTTACGGGTGCATTTAAAAAAGTCTGGGATTTTCCTTGAATAATGTCATTCCTATCTGCTAGGATACTTGTATCAACCTAACCGAAAGAGAGAAACCTAATGGGTGCAAGAGTAAACTTTATTTTTAATGACGGAACACCACACGCAGTTGGTTTGTATTCACATTGGGGTGCAGATAGTTGGGAACACGATTTGGCACAGGCTATCAAACACGCAGAACCACGACTAGGTGATACATCTTATTGGACACGAATGGTTATCTCACACCTTATTCAGAATGAACTACTTGATGAAACAGGTTATGGCATTTTTGCTTGTGACCCTAATGATTTTGTAGAGGCATTTGATGAATGTGTAGAGATTGACCTAATCAACAATAGGGTAAATGGTTATTCATTTGAGGCTATGTTAGTTTGGCAGAATGTTTAGATTTTCCTTGATTACCGCCCCCGAAACTGATAGGATTTCAGTATGACAATGCATTATTTCGCAATAGACGGTAACTATGGTGACGCAACAAGTATTCAAGTTGTAGACACAGGCAAATGGGATAGAGAGATGTGGGACTACATTGACGCTTATGATAACGACAGGGCTTGGATTGCCCACGCCTTTGCCACAGGCTTAGGTATTGACTATGTAAAACAACAGTTGGGAGAATAAAGTGGGTAGCACAGCAGTTTGGAAACTATTAGCCGAATGGGGAATTGAAAACCCCACCGAGGATGATGTTTGGGATGCGATTGCAGAACTAGACGGACACTCACAGGACTACTACGCAGATGGGGATTTGACAGAATGGCTGTAATAGATTGGGAAGCAGTAATAGATTGGCAAGCGGTAGATAATCTGTCGCCCGAACAACTAGATAATCTATCTAAGATTTTGGAAAAGGTGAAATAATGCCTAAGTATTTATTTGTAGCAAAAAGGGTTACAGAGTATGAGGATTACATTCTTGCAGATACACAAGAGGATGCAGAGGAAATCTATGATGAACTTATCGCTGATGATTTGACAACAGTAAATCAGTATTTTGATTATGATGTTTATGGGACAGAGGTGTCAGAGTAATGCAGTATCACTATGTTGTTATTTGGGATTCAGTAGAGGAAACATTCTTACTTGATTGGGATACTACCGTCACCCATTTTGAGGATAAAGAAGTGTGGGATGGTGAATGGTGGACAGATAAAAACGAGTTCCCCGCCATTGCTTTAGACTATGAACTCGTGTCTGATAAACTTGCTGCATTGGTTGGTGGTTCAATTTGACAAACCCCGCCCTGGGGCGGGGGTCCCCCGCAATTGATCCCATGTCAATTACGGGACACCTTAAATTTCTCTGGACTTTTAGAATGTTCTATGGTATGGTTTTACAAATGAAAGGAGATGAAATGTCCAACTACGAAGAAGGATTCCAAGATGGTATCCGCTTTTTCAAAGACCAACTTTTGGAATGGGCTGACACCTATGAAGATGCAGAAGACTATGTTGTCTTCTATGAAAAAATAATTGAAAAATTAGAGCAATAATCCTTGAAAAATGTCACACCCCTGTGGTAAGATTGTTTCAACAACCTAGAGAAAAGGAAATAAAATGGCAAAGAAATCCTCTGCTACTACCACCCCAGTATTCAACTACCTTGAAACTTGGAATACTCGCTTCGGAAAGTCCGAGCGTGTGGTTACTCGCCAGAATGGTAAGTTTGTTACCAATGTTTCACTCACAGCATTGAAACAGGCTAAGTAATCTTAGTGGGGGCAAGTCCCCCACTATTTCCCTTGATAAATCCACATAGTCTATGGTAGGCTATGTTTACAAACAACAGTTAGGAAGCAAAATGGTATCTCTAAACAAGACCCCAGAAATCGGCAAGTCTTTCACTTCGGCTAAGTCAAATGTGACTGGCGAGGTAAAGGAAATCGTCAAGAACGCAAATGGCTCTTTGCGTGTACGCCTTGATGTAAACGGTTCAGACCGTTGGACTACTGTAAAGTAGTTTTAGTTGTGGGGTCTGGCGTTTTTGTCAGACCCCTATGCTAAGATTATTTTATCAACCTACCAAAAGAAAAGGAGTCCAGAATGGGCTTAGATATGTACCTACGAGCAACCGAGTATGTTTCACGTTATGACTATGACGGAAATAATGCTGACGACAACAACCCACTATTCAACGAACTTGTTGAAAAGTTTGGCGTTGCTGATGCAATCGGTGACACCCCATTTGGCGGTATTAGCATTGACTTCCCTATGGGTTACTGGCGAAAAGTAAATAGTGTTCATAATTGGTTTGTTGAAATCTGTGGCGGTGGTGTTGATGAGTGCCAGCCTATGTATGTCAATACACAACACCTTGAGGAATTGCGTGAATTGTGTTTGCAGGTACTTAGAGATAATTCATTGGCAGAGGAATTACTTCCAACAAGTGCAGGGTTTTTCTTTGGCTCTACTGACTTTGATGAATACTACTTCAAAGACTTGGCATACACCGTCACAGTTATTGACCGTTGCCTAAAGTCCAAGTTTGATTACTTTGAGTATCAGGCTTCTTGGTAATCCAAGAATAAAGTAGCCATACACTTTGTGTGTTTAGGTATGGTGAGTGAACATAGAAACATAAAGATGGTGGGCGGGAGTTGCAAATCCCGCCCACACACCATTGGTTCCATAGCATAATTGGTTAATGCACCGCCCTGTCACGGCGGAGAGTGCGGGTTCGAATCCCGTTGGGATCGCTTCTAGCCCCCATCGTCTATTGGTTAGGATTTCACGCTTTCATCGTGAGGGACAGGGTTCAATTCCCTGTGGGGGTACTTGACAAAGCTACCCCTGCGGGGGACCCCGCAAGATCCTAAATGTCAAGTTACGGGGTACATAAAATAATCCTGAGTTTTCCTTGAATAATGTCTGACCCTTATGTTATGATTAGATTATCAAATCAACGAATGGAGAACGAAATGGCGATTGACCAAATTGAAATCGTGAACGGTAAGGCTTCTTACGCTTCTTTGCGTACACCAGCATACCACCAATTGGGTACAGTTTTCAATGATGAAGTAACAACTTCTGAAATGCTGTCCCTTGCAAATCTAGACTCTTGGAATGTCCGACTTGAGGACATCAACCTACCTGACGAATACACAATGGACAAGCCAGCCTTTATGGTTGTGCGTGACCACCCAGCAGACAATCACCCAGATGTGTTGTCAGTTGTTGGACAGCGTTACAAGACCTTACAGAACGAGGAATTGTTTGCTTTCGGTGACAACCTACTTGACGGTGGGCGTTGGGAAGTCGCTGGTTCTCTAAAGAACGGGCGTGTTGTGTTCGGTGCATTGGCACTTGAGCGTGAAACAATCCTTGACCCAAATGGTGTTCGTGACGTTGTAAAGAATTATCTTGCAATTTCTACTAGCCACGACGGTTCTAGTGCTGTTCAGGCAACCGTTACCCCAATCCGCCTAACCTGTATGAATACGCACACCGCTGTATTCCGCAAGGGTGCAAAGCAGTCATTCAAGTTGCGACACACACAGTCTATTGACGGTAGAGTTGCACAGGCTCGTGAGGCTCTTGGACTTGCCAACACATACCTTGACGAGTTTGACCGTATGGCACAGGAAATGATTGAAACAGAACTAACTAAGGTTCAGTTCAATCAGATTGTGGACTTGGCTTACCCTAAGCCAGAGTCTGATAAAAAGGGTGCATTGACCAAGTGGGAAAACAAGATTGAACTGCTTGACGAAATCTACGGTGGTGACACCAACGGTATGATTGCTGGCAACGCTTGGGGTGCATACAACGCACTTACCGAACGACTTGACTGGTATCGTACAGCACGAGGAAATGGCGAGGGTGTCCTAATGGGTGCTTCTGGTTTTGACCCCGTTGTAAATGCGGAAAAGAACCGATTGCTTTCAATCGTGAACGAGGTGGCAGGGGTGTAACCCCCTGCCCTTCGGCAAGCCTCCATAGTTCAGTTGGTAGAACAACAGACTTTTAATCTGTGGGTCGTAGGTTCAAGTCCTACTGGGGGTACAAATAACTTGACAAGAGCTAACCCTGCGGGGGACCCCGCAAGATCCCAAAAACCAATTTACGGGGGCAAGCAAAAAACTCCGAGATTTTCCTTGAGATGTGTCATACCCCTGTGCTAAGATGTATTCATACAACCTACCGAAAAGGAAACAAAATGCCACAGTACGAAGTAATGTTCACCGCATCCGTATCAGACTCTATCGTCATTGACTTTGATGGTGAACCAGAGGACATTGACGAAATGGTGGTTCGCCAGCATTGGGATGGACTTCCCCTTATGCACAATGTAACTTATGATTGGGATGGTTTTGACATTCACGTTGAATCCCTAGACGAAAATGATTCTGAATAATCCTTGACTTTCCCCCCACTTATCCACTAAGATAGTCTTATCAACCTACCGTAAGGAAAACAAATGCCAAACTGGACTAACAACTCTGTAATTGTAAGTGCTAAAACTGAAGCAGAACTAACAGAGTTTCTAGATTTCTGTGACCAACCACATACCTCACATTGGAAAGATTTCCGTTCCGAGGACATAATCACAGATGAAAACACTAAGGGTGTGTTCTGGAACTTTGTAGCACCCACCGACCTTGACCCATACTTTGCAGGTGAAACTCGCAAGCCAGCCCCAGAGGGTACTGACATAATGGCAGAAATTGCCGAGGGCTTTGCAAAGGGTATGGACTGGTACAACTGGAATGTTCGCAACTGGGGAACTAAGTGGGACATTATCCTAGAGCGTGATTTCCTTGGTGACATTGAACAGAACAATGACGGTGATTACTATTTCTGTTGGGGTTTTAGTACCGCTTGGTCACCAGCAGAGCCAGCCTATCACGCTATGGCAAAGCGTTTCCCAAATCTATCTTTCAACTACGAAATGACAGAGGAAGCCAATTTCTTTGCAGGTATCATGGTGTTTGAGAATGGTGAACTTGTAAGCGAGGTTTGGGTAGATAGCCCGACACACGCAGACTTTGAAGCCCTAGACATTCCTTGTGCAGAATGTAATTGGACGGAATCTGGAAATTGTCTTGACATTGAAGATGAAGATACGCTAGAATTAGAACCATCAACCACTACCCAATCAGGAGAATAAAATGACCGAAGTAACACCAACCCCAGAAGTATCCTACGACCCATACGCCAAGATTGTTATCAACAAGAAGCCTGATTACTACTCAACAGGTGACTTTGTGGAAATGACTGGCTACGAACTTTCTAGCATTGTTCGTAACGAAACAATCTACCGCACAGAAAATGTAAAGCGGTCAAATGCAATCAGCGAGGTTCAGGAATACCTCGTGGACAACTATGATGACCTTGAGTCACACGCAGATGCTATTGCAGAATTGCTTGGTCTATCACTTACTAAGACTGTCGAAGTCGAAGTAAATGTTACATTCACAATCACCGCCGAACTAAAGGCTGGCGAGGATGTAGATAGCATTGACGGCTACAACCTAGAGTTCACGGTAGACTCAACTACTGATGATTTTGAGATTGCCGATTATTCCTCTGATGTGATTTACAGCAGAGAACGATAAACTACGGGTAGGTAGATAGATGTGGCAGGGGATAACCACGATAAAAACCCCACACTTTATTTAACTTAGGAGAAAAAATGATTGCAACTATTCAAACCGCTTCCACATCTATGCAGGGCGTAGGTATCTTTGAGGCTATGAAATTTGGATTAGAAACAGAACGCTATGCAGACAACACGTTTGATTTGGTAGCCCACGACATGGACAAGGTAATGGCTATTGCTACAAAATGCAACGGCAAGATTTTATCCATCAACGATGGCTATGTCTACCCAACCTACGAATCGTAGGTTGGGCGGGGGACCCCGACAAAAACAGCTATCCTAATTACGAAACCCCCAAAAAAACGCTGGACTTTTCGGGATCGCCCGACAAATTTGACCCTACTAATTACGAAAACCCTAAAATTTTGCTGGACTTTTGTCAGTCCTTTCTGATAGGATATCCATATCAATCAAACGAAGGATAAAAAATGGCAGAATACCAAGTAATTGTATATGGGTACATCACAGCAGATACCCTACAAGAAGCAGAACAAATGTATTGTGATAACCAATGGGACGTAGACTATCATGTCCTTGAAGATGAAAATGGAAAGCAATATGATTCAAACGATATAGAGGAGTTATCAAATGTCAATTCAATTAACTAAAACATATGAGGTTCTATCAGAGCATACCTTTACTATTACTCTAAGTCAGGAAGAATATGACCTATTTATCCTTGACAATCCCGCCGATGAAGCGGTAGACTATGAGGATATGTACGACTACTTTGAGGCTAAAGGTCACACAGTAGATATGGAAGATGAAAACCTAGATTATCAATCACAAGGAGTAAAAGTTGAGTTCCTATAGAGTAACATTTGTAGCAGATTATTTTGTATTGTCCACCGTCATTGACCGTGAACCAGATAGCCTACTTGCAGATGAAATTATTGCACATAAGGCTAATAAACTAATCAAAGATATGTATGAGTTTGAGCCACTAGATGTGTGCTATGACGTAGAAGTTGAGGAAGTGTAATGTCTGATTATCGTACAGAACAATTAAAACTAATTGCAGAAAAGTTGGCAGCAGACCTAGTACAAATGCATAGGGATACTGCTATTGAATTACAGTATTGGGAAAATGGTCTACGTCTTGTAGATTACTTTTATAATACCCGCTCAGCAGTAGAGATTGGAAATAAGAAATGAATCTAGAAGAACTTAGAGAACAACTACAAGAGAATCTAATTAGTTATATGGATACTGTTCAGTCACAGTTCCTAGATATAGATAGACAATGGGTATATGATGATATGTGTCAGGTTGTTGTAGATACCTTTAATGATGCTTTCTATGCACCCGCCCCAATTTCCCTTGACTCTACCCCCCAAAACTGATAGGATACCTCTTATGATGTACTGGAATGAAGATACAGTCGTGGATTGCGACTATTGCGAAAAGACAATGTTCCCAAATATTTCTACTTGGGACGATGAAGACGGTGGCGGTTGTGGTTGGAATTGTATGACCTATGGCTGCCCTGAATTTACTGGCGGTGAAATCGAAGCAGAAGACCTAGAAGCCCTAGGTGTTCCCACTTGGATTGCCGAACGTATCGAAGCACTATCAAATGCCGTATTAGAACTGGAGGGATAATGGAACACAACGACACCGATCTATTTGTATTTGAAGCGTTTGTAACAACGCAGGAAGTACAGGAGTGGACAGGCTGGGACTCTCAAAAATCCCGTGAATGGCTACGAAATAACTGGGAGGGAATTACAGAAGCTCTTGATAATACCCTTGATAATGAACTACAATCTATGGTAGGATATGCAAATGACAATAACTAGAGTAAACGATTTAAGCGAAGTAACTGGCGACCATTTGGGTTGCTGGATTGACGGTGGGCATATCAATGCCACAGCCTTTGATATTCAATTAGTTGAAACTGCCATTCATTTTGGGTGGGATATCAATATTGAAGATTGGAAAGAACTTAAGAATCAAGTTGGTGAAACTGAAGAAGCAGTCGAAGATATATTCGGTGTTGCTGAAATTGCCTACCATTGGTTCAATGAACTACTACCCCAAGGATATTACTTCCACATCGAAGATAATAGCCTTTTCCTAAACCACGAAGATATGGAGTTAATCGATGATTAATTTATTAAATAAAGAAACAAATGAAGGTGTTGTTATTACCTATCACCACTATGTACCTGAAGATAAACAAATGGCTGAATGGTATGTAGACGGTACTGTATCAACAGATGTGGCTACATTGGAATATAAGGGACGTACACTACACCTAGCCCGTAATGGAGAGATGTACATTTCTATTCCCGCCGAAGATATGGAAACTGGCGAGTGGGTAGAACACGATATCAACATTAACCGCTACACAGATGAACTGGAGCGGTTTGCAGATAATGATGAAGAACTTGTAGCCCTCACGCACCTATGGTGCGTAGAACGTGAATACGAGATTTATCATAACAATCCTTGGTGGGAACTTTACAATGATGACCTATACCCTGACGGTATGGTATGTGAGAGTGACTTCTATGGAGCAATCGATGAAGCAATCGATTTTATTAAAGATGATAGGAATTGGACAAATGACTAAACGAGAATATCTTAGGTCCCTGGGATTCAGGGTAGGTGAGCGTGGCAGGTTCACAGATGAACAAAAGACTGCTATTGCTGCATTTGACGGAATCTTTGAAGATGACATTAAGCCACTTAAGTTAGATAAACTTAAAGAAGATAAACCAGTAAAGCCTACTGCAAGCCTTCCAAAGCAATTTAGGCAGCGAGAAGCCAGGCAGCTGTCTGGATATACCAAAGAAGGATTTAAAGTCGGATTCGTGATGTGTGCAGCCTGTAACCAGCATATGATTTGGTGCGGGTGTGAAAAGGTTACAGCACCTAGCATTGTAGTTCGATCAGATGATAGTATGGTAAAAGTCTTGACAACCAGTTATCAGGTATGATACAATGGTTGTCCATAATAGAATAGAGGTAAAGTATGCCTAGAGAAACAACTACCAGAGCGGTAGATAAATTGGTTGAGGCTATGAATGACAATCGCTTTAGACCCAATACATTTGGTTCTATGATTGCTGACGAGTCACCTGATGTTTCATACGTCTTTTACCAAATTGTTCTTGCTTTTATTCAGGCAAAGAGCAGACAGTATGACATAGGTTCATCAGAAATTGTTGCTTCACAATGTTCACGATTGGCTAAAGACATTATCTAATTATACATACATAGGGCGTTCAGGTTATCACCAAGTCCACTCTATAGCCCCCAGGGATTCATTTCCTTGGGGGTTTTTATTATGCCTGGAATAAATAACATAAAATAGTTATATATTTTTCTATCCCGCCCGAATGCCCTATATAAATAGATTACGGAGAGCTTAAAAAAACGCTGGGCTTTTTGCGGGGCACCGACAAAATATTAAATATATAAACATTACGGGGCATATAAAAAAAAGCTGGAGCTTTTCCTGCAATTTGTAGGTTTCCTACATAAATCAGGCATATTTGCTCCATTTTGTATGGTTTTCTGCCTATTTTGTTGTATTTTTCATATAAATTTGACATTACGGGGTCAATATGGGGTGTTCTATTACACCTATATCAATCTATCTAAATAATAATATTGTTTAATTGATTTAGTAGTGTATTTATGTGGATAACTCTGTGGATAAACCTGTGGATAATTGCAGTGTAATGCAATATTTTATTCTTCTTTATTGCACTCTAATGCACAATATGTGTATAACCTGTGGATAACTTTAGTTATCGGCTAATAAACTTGTTTATCAGTTAGTAACTCTTGATATCTCTTCTCTATCTGATCAATAATGTTCTATGTATATATATGTATTATGTATATAGGTGATAATGTATCTTTTCAAATTCCCGCCATTTTAAAATAGAATATAACAGGGGGTATAAGAATATACCCCCTGTGTCCTTTTTATTCTCTAAGCCTTGTCTATGCCCCGTTTTGAGCCATTAGATCATCTACCTGTGAATAAAGATGTTCAATTGTGTCATTATTAAAGATTACGGTATCAAATGGATAATCATCAAGAGCTGAATCTGATACATGGCTATTGATAGCACCTACTCCATTTCTTTCAACCCGCCATAATTGTCCACCCATCTTTAATATAGCATCTGCTTCATTAGGGAATCTTACATCAGGGATAACTACCTTTGATCCATCTGGCATATTATCAATTAGATAATCAACCCAGAAGTTTTCTCCAAACATATCCCGCCCAACTTCAGTACCTATTCTCTGCAATTGACCACGAACTTCTGGATAGGCTTTTGTATTATCCCAGCCCAATTCATCGACCATATCTGCCAAAGGCTTACCTGTTTCTGAAATAACTGGGTTTAATCTATACAGGGCTTCTCTCAAAGCATCTGCAAAAGATCCACGAACGTAGCCTTGCCCCTTAAGTTTTTCAGCAATTGTATCTTTAC
>Ga0209191_1000916_pt1 | contig 20566 bp, 39 predicted proteins | sample S_130626_EF_Meta_FD_187320 | JGI IMG/M metagenome (GOLD analysis project Ga0209191, IMG submission 187320) | Freshwater microbial communities from Lake Simoncouche, Canada to study carbon cycling - S_130626_EF_MetaG (SPAdes) (version 2) | ecosystem: Environmental > Aquatic > Freshwater > Lake ...
ATGGAACTAGTGCGGCTAGTAATAGAGAATCAAGTGGATCAAGAACTTATGGAACAATTGCTTGGAACTCAGCGCAAAATACAACACTGGGTACATCTATGAGTACTGCACACTTTATGAATTATGCAAATACCACAACTAATAAAACCGTTTTAAGCAGGTCAAGCAATACGTCTAATGCTGCTGAAACTATGGTCAGTCTTTATGCTTCAACTTCGGCAATGAGTTCGCTTGTATTGTATTCTGCCACAAGTGCTAGATCTTTTGCAGCAGGCTCAACCTTCACACTCTACGGAATTAAGGCGGCTTAGACTATGCCAAATACATTTACTAAGATTGCCTCTGTAAGCGTTGGGGTATTGGGCAGCTCTAGCCTTTCCTTCACATCTATCCCATCAACTTACACAGATCTTTGCATCAAGTTATCTGGTCGCTCTGCCAATGTCAGCAACTTTGACAATCCTAGACTCACCATCAATAGCAGCACATCAACCTTTACGCGTAGAGAGATTTATGCAGAAAATGGATCAGCAGGGTCAGAGGTGGCGTCAGATCGCCTTATTGGTGTAGTTCCTGCTTTTAATGCTACATCAAATACATTTGGCTCACTTGATTTTTATCTTCCAAATTATACAAGTGCAAATTACAAATCTTACAGCGTGGATAGCGTTACAGAAAATAACAGTTCAACACAGGCAATGTGGCTTCTTGCAGGTCTATGGAGTACAACTTCTGCAATTACAGACATAGCCATTTCTTTGCAATCAGCAGGAAACTTTGTCCAATACTCAACCGCAACACTTTACGGCATCAAAAACTCATAAGGAGAAACAATGACAACAGCAATTGAAGTTAACTGCGCTACAGGCGAGGTAACAGAGCGTCCATTAACAACAGAAGAACTTGCCCAGCGTGAGGCTGATGCCCAAGCACACGCTGCAGCAGAGCACGAGAAGGAAGTTGCAGCAACAGCTGCAGCAGAGGCTAAGGCAGCATTGCTTGTTAAGTTAGGCATTACCGCAGACGAGGCTAAGTTACTTCTAGCGTAATCCAATAGCGTTGTTTAAGTGCGCTATTAGAAGCTGTACTGCATACGCTGTTATTAAAGGAATGTGTGCTAAGCACGACAAACAATACCGACAATCAAGGAGTAAGTAATGGCCTATGGCTCAGATATTACGGACGCAATTCCGTATCCGTTATCCAATCCACTTGGTAGTCAGACTTACGCAGCAACTGGTATTGCCTACGATGTAGCCTTTGCTGGCTACCCGTTCTTGCTATCTACTAGTGATGAGACACCTTATCGTCGCGTCACTGCTCAGTACCGTAAAAACCAAGTTGATATGACACGCGAGCCTGGTGAGCAAACGCTTACCGGTTGGTGGCTACGATCACAGTCCAGCTTTCACCTTGGTCAAGGTATCAAGTTCTTTGAGCCACAACAGGATGAATCCCTTCGCTTTCAATTTACTTACAGCAAGGGTTTAGATGTATGGACCAAGGGACAAGCAACACTACTCAAAGATGTCAGTTCATACTCATCAGTAACTAATGGCTTGCAAACAAACAAGCGCCCATACCAATCTGCTAGATCTATTCGCTACAGCAGCAAGGACGCAGTCCTTGTTTGGGATGGCTACAAGATTGACAAGGTAGAGGCAGATGGAACCGTTGTTTCATTTGTCAGCTATACACCTGGTACTGACTACCCAATTCTTTCTGTCTGTGATGATGGAACTTTTGCCTACTGGGTAACCAACAAGGTTGGAACTAACAGGCTACAAGTCAACAAGCGACCACTAGACTCAAGCTCAGCAGCAACTGAGATGTTTACCAGTGCAACCATCACAGCAACTAATGCTGTCATTGAGTTCACTAAAGAGCGTCTTGTTATGGCTGTCAACAACAGTGTCTATGAGTTTGCTATCTCAGCAGTGGCGCTACCTACTGCAGTCTATAGCCACCCGAACGCATCATTTACTTATACAAGCATTACATCATCCGGTGCTGCTATCTACCTATCAGGCTACAACGGCATCCAGTCAACTATCCAGAAGTTTACTTTAACTACAACTGGTGCTATGCCAACACTGACTAGTGCTATCACAGCAGCTGAACTTCCAGTAGGTGAAGTTGTATTTAAGGTCTATTACTACCTTGGCTATATGGCTATTGGTACAAACCTTGGTCTTCGTGTTGCAGATGTATCTGTATCAGATGGATCTATTGCCTACGGCCCACTGATCTTTGAATCAGAGCAACCAGTCTATGACGTTGCAGGTTATGACAAGTACCTATGGTGTACTACAAATGTAGACGGTAGACCTGGCGTTAGCCGCGTTGACTTAGGTCAACAGGTAGGCACACAGTTAGTCTTTGCCTACGCTTGGGATCTGTATGACCCAACCCTTACAGGGTTCTACACAACAGCCTGTGCTTTTGTTGGCAACACTGATCGTCTAGCATTTGTTACATCTAACAACGGCACAACAAATGGCAAGGTCTACATCCAAGAGTTAACAAGACTTACACCAACTGGCACTATGCGTATTGGTTATATCCGTTACAACACACTTGAGAACAAAATCTTTAAGTTACTACAGCCACGCTATGACACAACAAATGGCGCTCTTAACGTTTACTCAATTGACTCAACTGATACTGAATATCTTATTGGTACCTTTGAACAGGGCGCAGTAATTACAGAGGTTGGTATTCCTTACCCAAATACTCCTCAGCAATATCTTGGCTTTAAGTTTGAGATGGCTCGTTCAACTAGTAATACATCTGCCGGGCCACTCTTTACTGGCTACCAAGTACAGGTTCTGCCATCTATCAAGCGTCAGCGTTTGATTCAGTACCCAGTAGAACTATACGACTTTGAGATGGATAAGTTTAATAACCCATCAGGTTATGAAGGCAATGCCTATGACCGCTTGCAGGTTATGCAAAGCGTTGAAGATATTGGAGATTTAATTAAGATAGAAGACTTCCGTACTGGTGAGTCATACCTTGGTCTAATCGAAGAGATGGACTTTATTAACAAAACCCCTACCGATAAGCGATACTCCGGCTATGGAGGCTTGCTACTACTCACAATCAGAACGGCGTGATATGAGTTCTATGCTCATCAACAATGGCAGCTTATTGTTCTCAGGTATCTGGGCATTATGCGAAACAGTAGTTATCTTTACTGCAGCCTATAAGTTCTTTAGCAAGATGAATCGCAGACTAGACCGCATTGAATACCAGTTGTATGAAAACGGTGGCGGTTCTATGAAGGATCAGATCAATGAACTGTGTATAGAGATCACTGAACTGCGTATCAACCAAGCAATTATCAAGACAAAGCTGGAGGCATAATGATCCCATTAGTTAAGAAGGCAACCCCTGCTGCTATCGCAGTGCTACGCCAGGCTACAGCCCAGTGCCCACATCGCAAGAAGGCAAGTGATGGACTACTTCCATCTGCTGCCCACGTTAAACAAAACCCAAACTCTGACCATAACTCAGGCTTTGCTGTAGATCTAACACACGACAAGCTCGGTGGTATTGATTGCTTTGATCTGTTCCAAAAGTTACGCAAAGATCCACGCGTTAAGTACTTGATTTTCTCTGGTCGCATTTGGTCAGAGGAAAAAGGTGAGCACGAATACACCGGTCCCAACAAACATCCGCACCACATTCACATCTCCATCAAGGAGAACTGTGGAAATGACACCTCGCCTTGGTTCCCTTGGCTTGGTCCCATCAAGGCAGTAGCAAAGATGAAGGCAGCAGTTAAGCCTTTACCTAAGAAGGAGAACAAATGAAGATCAATGCAAAAGTATTTGAAGTATGGGGAAAGTATTTTGTTTATAGCGCAGTAATGGCTATCGGCATTATTGGTAAGTCACCACTAGAATTTAACGGCCACGATTGGAAGCAGTGCGTTAACGCAATCTGGATTTCATTAGTACCAGTTATCATCAAGTGGGCAAACCCTAAAGATGAAATGACTTTCTTAAAGAAGTAAAGTTTGACTGCAAGGCATACAGAAGGTCGGTCCCTACGGGGACCGGCCTTCTTTTTTTGTGCCTAAATTTTGTCTACTGAACAGGGAACAACTACTAGATTGCCACAGGAAACACAGGTAGCATCAAGGAAATACCAGACTAGCTCGTAGTCTTCAAAGGAGCACATAACATTAAATACTTGTGAGCCACACGTGCACACGTGAATGGGTCCTAAACCCCGCAGATCGGCTCCGTAAGGCTCAGGAACGCCATCTAGTGGCTTACGCCTGCGGTTCATTCTTGGCAGGGTGAGTAGACGGAACGACATTGTCCGGCACGGCTCCTTCCTGTAGGTCAGTCGCCTCTCGGCTAAAGCCTCGGCCCTGTAAAGGGCCGGTTGTATTATTCGCTATCGCTCATATTGTACACACAGCGTGCCTAGTATGTGTCTTGCGACACGCAGTGATAGAATCTAGTAATGACAACACTGGTAGGTATACAAGGCTCAGACTTTACGGTCTTCGCAGCTGATTCGCAGATCACCGATGGTGACCAGCGCATCATCTCAATGGAAACTCCCAAGATAATCTCGGTGGGTAGATACCTATTAGGCATCACTGGTGACTCACGTCCTGGTGACATCCTTGCTTACGCGTGGAAGCCACCGTTATATCGTGGTGAAGATCCCGTGCGATTTATGGGTGGCAAGTTATTACCTAGTATGTCTGTTGCGTTCAAAGAAAATAACTATGAACCAGACCAAAAGGAAATGAACTTTGCTTTCCTAATATCTTTCGATGCAAACTTGTTCTCGGTAGGCGGGGACTTGTCTTTCAATACCAGTGAGCGTGGTCTGTTTGCAGCAGGCTCAGGTGCTAACTACGCACTGGGCTTCTTGTACGGTTTGGATAAGAAAATGTACAGAACGCCAGAGATGGCAAAGATAGCGGCAGAAAAGGCAGTAAAGATCGCGTCGGTTCTTGACATCAATACTAGCCCACCCATACAGTTAGAGATCCAGGAGAGGATATAGCTATGTTATTAGTTGGAGTAATACTAGGTTTTATTATTGGCTTTGTATCTGCCTATGGTTTTGATACCTGGTTGCAATGGAAGGATGACCAGCAATGGAAATAAAGGGTATCAATATGACTGATGAATACTCTGCCAATTATTTTCTACAGCAAGGTTACCTAGCAGGACGTATTGAGTTACTAGAATTACGTGAACAGATTGCACAAAAGATTGAAGCTATTGAGGTTCATACATCTATTGATAATGCAGTAGGTATGCAGATACAAGCAACAAAAATTGCAAGGGGTAATGATGGCAATTGAAGATCCAAAGGAATTACTGCTGCACGTACTGCATAACAAAGATGCAAGTCGTGACCGTAGTATGCAGACAGAGGTAGGTCCGTCAGAGATTGGTAGTTGCAAGCGCAAGGTCTGGTACAGATTAAACGCACAGCCACATACCAATGAGAACCAATCAAAGCTGGCTGCCATTATGGGTACTGCCATACACGCTGCAATTGAAGAGGCTATCGGCCACATAGATCCAGAAGGCAAAGAGTATCTAGTTGAAACTTCTGTTGCCTATGGTGATATGAAAGCACACGTAGATTTATTTATACCTAGTACTGGCGCAGTCATTGACTGGAAGACCAGCAAGATAAAGAACCTGAGCTACTTTCCATCTAAGCAACAGCGTTGGCAGGTACAGGTTTATGGATACTTACTATCCAAGAATGGACACAATGTTAAAACGGTTAATCTTGTTGCTATTGCTCGTGATGGTGCTGAGAAAGATGTCAAAGTACATACAGAACCTTATGACGAAAGCATTGCTTTAGAAGCCTTTGAGTGGTTAGCAAATGTAAAGGCAAGTCCAACCTTGCCAGAGCCTGAGAAGGACCAATCATTTTGTAAAGACTATTGCCAATACTATGATGAGTCTGAGACTATGGGATGTGGTGGCTTAAAAAAAGAACGTATCGTCCTTAGTGAAATAGTTATTGAGGACGAAGCAGTTGACAAGAACGCACTGCTGTATCTACAGTTAGATAGCAAGATCAAAGAGTTAGAAAAAGAAAAAGATTCCTTGAAGGCATCCTTTGAGGGAACTACTGGAGTAACACCTAGTGGTGTAGAAATCAGCTGGTCTATTGTTAAAGGTAGAGAATCAGTTGATGCAAAGGAAGTTGAGAAACTTCTAGGGTTTGTACCGAAGGTTGTCGGTAATGAATCTGTACGACTTAACATCAAAACTATCGGAGGAAAGTAAATGGCTGCAAACGAAAACACAAAGTTCCAAGTGAACTTTAAGACAGGCGATGGTTCACTCATCAACTTGTACGCAACAGATATCAAAGACTTGGAAACAGGTCTAACAGATCTATCAATGGTTGCATCACTTATTAAATCAACATCAGCTGAACTAGGTTCAGTACCTGCAGCACCAGCACGTGCTGTTGCAGATATTGCAGCACAGTTCAACGCACCTGCAGCACCAGCCGCAGAGGCACCAGGGTCTAAGTCCTGTAAGCACGGACCGATGGCTTTCAAATCAGGAACATCACCGAAGGGTCCTTGGCAGGGTTATATGTGTAACACGCCGAAGGGTTCACCAGATAAATGCGAGACTATCTGGGTCCGTTAACCGGTGCGAGGGCCTTGGAACTTTGAAGACCCACGCTGTAGGGGAATAGACACAGAATTATTTTACCCACCAGAAGCAGAATACCCACCAGAGATGCCTATGATTTTATCTCTGTGTGGTAAATGTGTACACAAATCCGAGTGTGCTGAGTGGGGAATTAAGAACGAACGCTTTGGTGTCTGGGGTGGATTAACCCACGGCAAGAGAACAAGGATTCGTAAAGAACGAGGTATCGTTATTCCATTTGGGGAGTTTAATGCTTAGCTTACAGCGTGCGTGGGGAACAGTCCTCACTAAAGCAACACCTCTACCTGATGTGTGGAAAGATCTTGTACCTAAACAGATCAAGTTCCGACGAGGGCAAGTGTGTATGGTAGCTGCTGCGCCCAATGTAGGTAAGTCGATGTTTGCTTTGGTGTACAGCATCAGAGCAAAAGTACCTACGTTGTTCTTCTCAGCAGATACCGACACAGCAACAGTAATGTTGCGCTCTGCTGCACATACATCTGGTCACAACCAGGTAACAGTTGAACAGAACCTATCTAACAACTCCCATTACTATGACAAACACTTTGAGAAGTTAACTCATATCAAGTGGGTCTTTGACTCTAGTCCGTCACTCGATGATATCGAGTTAGAAATCAAGGCATACGTTGAACTCTATGGCATTGCTCCAGAACTAATTGTCATAGATAACTTAATGAACGTAGCAGCAGAAACAGATAATGAATGGGCAGGCTTGCGTGCAATTATGATGGAGCTTCACGATATGGCACGCAAGACCGAAGCCTGTGTACTGGTACTGCATCACGTCTCTGAACAGTCTGAGTATGGTTCACCTACTAGACCACCAGCCAGACGTGCTATCCACGGTAAGGTCAGTCAGTTGCCAGCGTTAATCCTAACGCTAGGTTTTGACCCAGCCAGTGGTGATCTCAATATCGCAGCGGTGAAGAACCGCTTTGGTAAGCACACAGCAGATGCTTCTGATTATGTAACTTTGGTTGCCAACTATGCTGCCTGTCAGATCTCTGACAAAGATGCGTATGGCACAATGTTAGGTAAAGATGTACGCAATGGATATGATGGTAGTTATACGCCAATTGATGAGTGGCAGAAAGCGATAGGTCAATGAGTAACACAGAGATCCAGTATGTTAAGAAGCGCATCAAACAATTAGAAGCTGATATGGCTAACCTAGTAATGGCGTTGATTGAACTGAAAGTATTTAAGATTAAGATTGATAAAGACGGTAACGCCATCTATGACACGGGCAAAGATGAGCAGTCCGAAGTACAATAAAGCCAAAGGCGCAGCCTTTGAGATTGATGTAATGAAATGGTTTCGTGGTCTTGGTGTGCTAGCTGAACGCTTACGCTTGGCTGGCAAAGATGACGAAGGTGATTTAGTATGTGTTGTCTCGGGACAGACCTACATACTAGAACTCAAGAACACGGCAAGGCTAGACCTACCGGAGTTCTGGAGGCAAGCAGAAGTTGAGGCGCTTAACTACGCGAAGGCAAGAGGTATCGGGGAAGTACCACTGCATTACGTTGTAGTTAAGCGTCGCAATGCTGGCATAGACAAGGCTTGGGTCATTGAATCACTTGACCAATGGTTGAAAGGTAAACAATGACTACGCTAGGAAAGAAAAAAACCGAAGCTGAAAAGGTAGATATCTTTTGGTCTAAAGTTGATAAGCAAAATGATTGCTGGCTTTGGACTGGCGGTGTATCTAAATCAGGCTACGGTAACTATAGAAACACTGGGGCGCATCGGTATTCCTATCAGATTACTTTTGGTGAAATACCACAAGGGATGGTAGTTATGCACAAGTGCGACGTAAAAGTGTGCGTAAACCCAAACCATTTATCTGTTGGAACTCATAAAGATAATTCAAAAGATATGGTTGCTAAGAATAGGCACAAGGATTGGCGTGGCGAAAGACACGGTAATTGCAAGTTGAAAGAACAGGATGTCCTTTATATCAGGGAGCACTACAAACCAGGTATTAACGGAGCACGTCCAAGTAATGTTCCAGAACTTGCACAACAATTTAATATATCAGCAGGATCAATAAGACAAATCGTTCGCTTTGAACGATGGAAATGGCTAAAGGAAAAGCAATGACACCAGTACCAGAAGGAATTATTAGTACATCAACAGGTCCAGCAGAAGCGGTACAAGAAGTTGTACTAGAAGAAGCAATATTAGAAGCTGATGCAGAAGAAGCGGTAGAAGAATATGATTTGCCAGAACTGTCATAAGGGCGGAGAAGAGAACGGCCTTACCCACTACAAGCGTTCAGCTCAGTGGCACGATAAGTGCGATGATAAGGGGTGTGTATGCCAGCACAAGACTGGGCCAGGGTACGTAAAACGGGCAGATACAAAGGTGCCGTTGATGCAAACTCAATCCCCATAGGACCAATCGTTGCCAACTATGGCGGTGAAGTAAGAGAAGGTAAGTCCTGTTCAGTGCGATGTGTGCTGCATAGCGACTCCCGCAGGAGTGCGGTAATAAATACTGTAGACAATTTATACTTCTGTCACACCTGCGGTAAAGGCGGTAACGCTGCTAACTTGGTGTGCATACTAGAGAATATGGAGTTCAACGATGGCCTCAAGCGTGCAGTCGAAATCGCTACTGGAAGCGGCGCAACGATACGCTCAGGAAATAACTCCAGAGGTTCTAGTCGCACTCGACGAACGTGGGATCTCTGAAAAGGTAGCTGCACGCTACCAGTTAGGGGCAGTCGTTGATCCTGCCAATGGTCACGAGATGCACGAAGGTTGGATCTCTATTCCCTACATTACTGCCAGTGGTAGTTGCGTAGGCTTTAAGTTTAGACGAACAGATGATGCTAAGCCTAAGTATGGTTCACCTACCGGGCAGAAGGCACACCTGTATAACGTCACTGATGTAACTGTTATGTCACCATACATTGTGGTGTGCGAAGGTGAGTTAGACACAGTCATAACTAGTGGAGTGCTCGGTATCCCAGCTGTTGGTGTACCTGGAGTGCAGGCTTGGAAGCCACACTTTGCCAAACTCTTTGGCGGTTATGAAACTATATATGTAGTAGGAGATAACGACATTAAAGAAGACGGGTCTAACCCTGGAGCTGAGTTCAGCAAGCGCGTGGCGAATGAGATATTGAACTCACAAATTGTTACACTACCACCAGGTATGGACATCAACGACTACTACCTAGCACACGGGGCAGATGCCACACGTGCTTTGCTAGTAGGTGAGAAGATAGGTGAGTAGAGACGAATGGCTACAAATGGTACAGACTTTGCAGCATATGGGCTTCCAGATCCTGGAGATCAATATGGAAACAGAGACCTTGTTAATACGGCCTACACCGACAAGATAGATGCAGCTTTCATAACAGATGTGTGGCGCATAATGGACCAAGCAGGTAACCTGTTGGTGCGTAAGCATCACGACTACGGCCCAAAGAACATTGCTCACTCACCAGGTGGACCGCTTAATGGTTTGCGTGTGCGTATGTGGGACAAGATTGCACGCATCAATAACTTACTTGACTCAGGTGTTAAGCCTAGTAACGAGTCCTTGCGTGATAGCTTCATAGACTTACTTAACTACTCAGCAATAGCAATGATGGTACTTGACGGGGTTTGGCCGGAAGTTCCAGAGGCAAACTGTGACTAATCAAAAGATTATTAACAACATTACTAATAATAATTACAGTGACGAATGGTATACAGACCAGCCTACTGTTGATAAATGTCTTGAGTTGCTATCGCCTGCACCTGGGTCAACAGTTATGTGTCCATTTGATTCAGAAGATAGTTTGTTTGTTAAGACTTTGTTGAGGAAAGGCTATCAAGTTATACATAGCATTACTGATTATCTTACCAATGATTATGAGTACGACTATCTAGTAACTAATCCTCCTTTCAGCATTAAAGATTCTGTTATTGAAAAAGTATTTCAATCAGGCAAACGTGCTGTTCTAATCCTGCCATTAGATTCTCTTGGTGGGGTTAAACGCCATTCCTTATACCAGCAGTATCAATATCCTCATATCTACATTCCAACTAGACGTGTAAGTTACTACGATCAAAACTGGAAAAAAAGAGAAGGCTCTAATTTTCATAGCGTCATTATGACTTTCAACCACAATGAAGAATCAAAAGTTTTGTGGGAAACCAGTGACTGAACTGAACCCTTCTGTCTATGAGATAGCACCGAGTGTTGCTTACACAGTAGCTCAGCGTTATCCAAAGTTTGTTGAACGTGATGATGTAAAGCAAGAGTGTCTGCAATGGGCATTGACTCGTGCTAACTACATCAACGAGCAGTTGGGTGAGCCTGATACTGACAAGCGTAGGCACAACGAGCAGAAGATTGCTTGGCAGATGCTACGCGTAGCAGAACGCTACGCACGCAAGGAGAAGGCTAGTAGATCTGGCTATCAAACAAATGATGAAGTTTATTATGAGCGTGCAACGCTGGCTCAGTTACTACCCTTTGTTATTGCATCAGTCATTGACGGAACAGTATTAGAACAAGCACAAGAGATGGTCAAGGATGGTCAGCCACGTGGCTCATCAAGCCCAGCCGAAGGCGGCAACCTGCTTGCTATCTTGTTAGACATTAAGAAGGGTTATGTCAAGTTAGATACAGAGGAGCAACAGCTTCTTACTTGGCGTCACCACGAAAGCCTTACCCTTGCACAGATTGCAGGGTTACTAGAGTGTGCAGTATCTACCGCTGATCGCAGGTGCATCAATGCACTGCGTGCTTTGCAGAAGCAATTAGGTGGGGAGACACCCTGGAAATGAAAGAACAAGAACTTTTTGACTATCTTAAAGCAGACCTGTACTCAGACCTAGTAAAGAGTCCAGGTATCTTTGACTCCTTTGACTGTATCTCGCAAGCGGCAGGTCATTACATTGAACTCAAGTGCAGACACACTCACTATCCCACGTTACTGATTGAAGAGATGAAGTATCGCAAGCTCATAACGCAGGCAGCTGAGCGTGATCTTATCCCGTTCTACATTAACTCGACACCGTTAGGTGTCTTTTCTTTTGACCTAATGGATGTACCAGAACCTGAATGGGTAAGTCACTGGATGCCAGCGACTACAGAGTTTGCACGATCTAATAAAGTAAATAAGTTGGTAGGCTATCTACCTATTGAGGAGGCAGTACGCTTATGATGTATGACTATCGTTGTCCTGATTGCAACACCGACGTAACAGTTGAACGCAAGATCACTGATGAGGTGCTTACACCTTCCTGCTTTGACTGTCACATACCTATGATACGCAAGTGGGATTCACCTAGTATCCAATTCAAGGGTAAGGGGTTCTACTCCAATGGTGGATAAGTTTCCAGACTGGTTCAGCGCATACGCTAAGCCTAACTTTGAGAAGTATCTTCTGTCAGAGGCAAGCAAACCACACCTAAAGTTCTTGCAGATCGGTGCGTATACCGGTGATGCCAGCTTATGGCTAGCACAGAACATTTTAACTGGTGAGTTTTGTGAACTCATAGACATAGATACGTGGCTTGGTAGTGATGAAGAAGTGCACGAGACTATTAACTTTGTTGATGTATACAAGACATACAAGGAAAGAATGAAGCCTTACCCGCAGGTAACTTCAATTATTAACAGTTCGTTTAACACTCTTCAATTCTTGCAGAAGTCTTTTGATTTTGTATACGTTGATGGTGACCACACCGCAGCTGGTGTACTACTAGATGCTGAGTTATCCTGGTATCGGTTGAAATCTGGTGGATTACTAGCCTTTGATGACTACCAGTGGGGTCCACACCTTCACGCTTTCAAGTCTCCCAAGCTAGGCATTGACCTCTTCTTGGAGCGACACGCTGGTGAGTATGAGCTACTGGAAAGTGGTTTACAAGTCTGGATACGCAAGCTATAATTTAGTCAGGTAGCCAGATGCTACCGAGTGCTAGCAAGAAGCCCCCGCCGGTTACCCGACAGGGGCTTTTTGTTTGGCTAAGGAAAGGGTTAGGAAACCTTAGCTACATCTACTATGTTTTGTATGATCCATTCTACCACGGGTACAGCAACAGCATTACCCATTTGCTTGTAGCGATTAGAGTCTGATTGTCCAGCAGTCCAATCATCAGGGAAACCCTGCAATCTTTCGCACTCTATTGGAGTTAAGCGGCGTACATTAGTTTCTTTAGCAACCATAGGCATATTGTTTCCTCCTGTTCCCATTCTAGCTTGAAGTGTATTGATTACAGCGCCTTGTAAACGCACATCATCTACTCTGTTACCATAAAAAATAATAACAGTAGCTCTCACATCACCATTATCAAATGCGTTCAATGTTGGTACTACCCCCCCCGTTATCCACGTTTCGTAATCATCCACATTCTGTGCTCGTCTACTCTTGGTGAACCACAAGGTTCTCACTTCCTCCGCCTAGATCACCACCATTGGCACGCAATGTGCCAACTCCTTCTGTGTATCCACCAAAGGATGATGAAGTCACAACTACATTATCTTCGGGTCTTTTGTAACCAGTAGCAGTAAGTGTTGTTACTCCTGGTGTGTACTTGGCAAAGCCTGTCTGACCAAAGCTGCTTGGAGTTTCTCGGGTAGAGTCTTGCCCCTCTTGTTTGCTCTGCGAAGTATTCCCTCGCAAGCCTTCTGACTTAAAGAGTATTTCGGCAATGCCTCCGCTAGTAGAACGTCGCCCAACGATGAAGACGCGACGCCTGCGCTGGGGTACTCCGAAGTGTTGAGCATCAAGCACACGCCATCCGACAGAATACCCGAGGTCGGCCATCGTCCCGATGACGACTCCAAAATCTGCTCCTTTGTTACTGGATAACAAACCAGGTACGTTTTCGAGGATGAAGTATTCGCTTTGCGCTTCCTCCACAATTCTTGCAGCCTCCCAGAATAACCCGCTTCTTGCGCCAGCAAGACCAGCGCGTTTGCCAGCGACGCTGAGGTCTTGGCAGGGAAATCCTCCTGCAATAATTCCTGTGCTTGGTGTAAATCCTGCATTGATTAAGTCCTCTCCCTTTACTGTGGATACATCTGTAAATTGTGTAGCGTCAGGAAAATGCTGCGCCAATACCTCGTTACACTTCTTGTCTATCTCAACCGAGGCTACTACCTTTACTCCTTGTCGTTGCATAGCTAAGTCAAAACCACCAACGCCTGCAAATAAACTAACTCCCGTTAACATTAGTACCAGCCTCGTCTATTACTGTGGTTGAGAGCGCGACACGCACTCCCTGAGTAGCGATGAGCAAGGTATCTAATGCCGTGGAGGATTTGTAGTTCAGGTTGGCTACTACGCTCTCCAAGGAGTTGAGCAACTCCGTAAGCTGACGTAGTTGGTTTACCCTCAGAGTTTCTTGGGCGAGCAAGGTGGTCGAAGCGGGATTCACGGGTCCAAAGGCTGACAAGGCAGGTAATCTCTCGCCTGTTGTAACCGAGTGCTCTTGCGTAACTAATTGTAAGTGCCTTGTTTTCACGCTTCTCCTCCATTGTTGCCTTGGTCCTGGCTTTGATTACTGGGTTGTGCAAGATCGTTGGCACCGATGGCTCGTGTGTGAACGCCCACAGAAAGAGCAGTAGTACCGTCAATGTTAATCCAAGTTTTGCCTTGCTTTTCATCTTCTATCTTCTCCATTTCAAGCAACTGCTTATAGGTATCAGGGTATAGATGAGCAAGGCGAACTAACGCCCTGTCTCTTGCACGTCTGTAGTTACGATCTCTTATTGCTTTGCGTCCAGCTGTAGCCAGCCTTCTCTTAGCTTCGTCGTCCATTGTTTAGGTTATCCTCCAAAACTATAAGCCCACAGGCTACCATCATTACTATTGCCAGTCCTAATACAAGCATCATAGGCTTGCAGCCTTTACTATCTCTGTTATGTCTAAGGTTTGACCCACAAGGTGGGCATCTTCCTCGTCTGAATCCCAAGCAGATACCAGTATGCGGGAGCCTACCGGTGCGTGGGATAGCCATTGAATGGCTTGTCCTGCATCAGCACCGCCCCAGGTATTCTCTCCGTCTGGCGTTAGCACCTCATAGAATAGGATTAGATCGCTTTTTGGTGGGTGTATGGTATAAATATTACTCATTCACTTTCCCCTTCCTCTAAGTTAAAGATACGAGATAGGGCACTGTTTGCCCGTTGTAGGTTCTTGATAGCTCGCGCTATCTCCTCCTGTTGTAAGTCCTTCTCAGCCTGATTAAGGCATAGATTAAACTTAGCCTGTAGGTACTCCTCATTCATTGCTATCTCCTTCTAGGTGGCAAGGACACGAACAAGCGTAGCTATCTCGCACATTATCCTCACATAGTTGGTGCCTATCTTGTACGCAGGTGCTATTCATTACTCTCTCCCTCTTGCTCTTGTAGCGTGTCGAACTCTGGTGACAGTTCTTCCTGATCTTCCTCGTAAAACTCTGGTTCATTCCAATCTGGTTCGTAACTCATTAGACTCCTCGCTTGTAGCACTCAGTCATAGACCCCCAGCAATAACCGAAAATCTGTCCACCGTCTCCCACATACCACAGATGCCCAGCAACCTCCCAGGCAGCCCATAGCGCGATTAGCGCGGGGATAATCACCAACACGATCCAACCTCTAGCCGTTAGGTTTCTCATTCTTGCCCCTCCTTGTCAATATCTGAGCCGTAAAGCTCGACGTTATATTCAACATCTTCACCGTCTAGGGTTACGGGTTCTTCAATCTGTGCGATCACCTGTAATTGCAAGGCCCCCGCTTCTTCTTCGGTAAGTTCGCGGTCTGTATAGAATGACACCGCTAGCGTGTATTTTGTTCTCATTTGTTCGCCTCCATTTCCATTGTTTCTGCCTCCATAAGTAAATCAATCCAATTTTCCACCGCTTGAGGATTGTTCGCGTATTCTTTTAGTGCATCGCCTAAGTAATCTAATTCCATAAATCCGAGCACATTGCGAGGGTTGCCCTTGTATAAGTTGTTCCCAAAATGCTCGTCGGAATAGCCGATAAGGTCAAGGAACAGGTGGTAAGGCGTACCCTGTCGCCCGTCGTAATTCATAGACCAATGAATGAGATTAGTTACCTCGCACACATTATCGGCGGGGGTTTCGATTAAATCCCAAAAGCCTTTTTGGTTGATTGTTTCCATTTATTTTGCCCCCTGTAATTGCTTGATGTAAACCTTGTATTGTCCTAGTTGAAACTGTAAACCCTTAACGGTTGCATTTGATTGGCGCCCAATTTTGATTGGGCTAAAAGACGCCCAACTAAAAACATCTGTAAGGTGTAAACCTTTCTCATCTTGCATCACCGCAAAACGATTGTCTAGCATTAGGAAATTGTTATCGAAATACTTTTGATCTATGTTTAACTCTTGTGCTAATTCTTGCAATGTCTTCTTCATTTCTAACCCTTTCGTTTTCAGCTCGTGATTGAGTTGATAGGTAAATCATAGGGTAGCCTCCCCCATTTGGCAACAATACAACACCCGAAACGGTAACGATTTGGTAACGCTTTCGCCTTGCAACCGGTAGACAATCGGGGCGCATATGTCAAGGCACGAGCTAGATGTTACCAGGCAATGAGTTTCGGTAACTTGTGAGATTGCTGAGAATGTTGGCGGTGTTGTGGCTTCTGTCTGCTTGTCTGCAAATGGTAGACAGATCGCGGGGGAATGTTAAGGGGTGCCGAGGGTACTGCACCTCCTGTAATCTCAGCCAACTCACAGCATTGTTATCCACAGGGCTTCAACAGTTATCCACAGGGCAGGCAGGGGGGCTACTGGGCAGAATAAAGCCCCAAAGCCTGCAAGGACGCACCCCACATAGTAAACAAATACACGCCTACTACCTATACTCCCATAACAAATATATTTCCTAAAGTGAGATGATACAGCTTCTGACCTGCGGTTATATATACTATAGTAATATGAGACGTAGATCACATAGGCAAAAGCGGGAAATGCTTAAAATTTCCTGCCTTATATATAGTAGGGGAGTAAAGCGGGGAAGAGTACGGTTTACGACCCTACGCTTCGGGGTTAAACCCTCCGCGTAGCCCCCTAGGGCGAAGCGGCTTTTACCCCTCGCTACGCTGTAGCTTGCTCGGGAGTTTACTCCCGCTGCGGTGCTTTTAGATGGTATAGTTCTATCTAGTATTAGATCTCATATAGTGAGACAATGCCCAGTATAATCAACTTCCCTAGTATAAATGAAATCTATTCCGGCCCGTCCGGTACTAGGAGATCTAAGTGGCTGAGAACTCAGCAGATATTGCCAAGCGCATCATCTTAGGATGCGTGGCAGAAGGTATGACCATTGACGCCGCTTGCGGCTCAGCTGGTAAGTCTATGAAGACTTATGAGTACTACCGTCGTACCGACAAAGTTTTTGCAGACAAGATTGACCGAACCCGTTTAGGTTTGAAGGACAAGCAATTCCAAGGCGGGGATGTCCACGACATCTCATTCCAAGAATTTCGTCAACGGTTTCTCCACAGCCGGACCTTTCCACACCAGATGAACATTGTAGATGTCATCGAAGGTCGTGAGCCAAGCTGGTTACATCCCAGTATGAAGTTTGAAAAGGGTGTGGCTAATAACCGCATCCTTGTAAACATTCCGCCTAACCACGCCAAGTCAATGACCATTACAGTTGACTACGTCACCTGGCAGGTAGCACGCAATCCCAACTTCCGTGTTTTGATTGTGTCCCAGACCCAGCGACTAGCTGCTGACTTTCTCTACGCCATCAAGCAAAGACTAACGCATCCTATGTATGCAGACCTCCAAAGTGCTTATGCTGCTGGCGTAGGGTTTAACTCTAAGACCGCTTCTTGGCAAGCAACCCGTGTCACCTTTGGTGATGAACTCAGAGAATCTTCTGAAAAAGATCCAAACATTGAAGCTGTCGGTATTGGCGGTCAGATCTACGGCAAGCGTGCCGATATGATTATTGTAGATGACGCCGTCACAATGTCTAACGCTAATGACTTTGAACGACAGATCAAGTGGTTGACCCAGGATGTTAGATCCCGCCTTAACCCTACTGGTAAGTTAATTATTATTGGAACCCGCGTTGCATCAGTAGATCTGTACCGCGAGCTTAGACAAGAAGACCGCTATCCGGGCGGTCTGGTTCCGTGGACCTATCTGGCTATGCCAGCATTACTTGAACCAGATGAGGACCCCGACAAGTGGGTTACCTTGTGGCCAAAATCAGATGCTCCCTTTGATGGACAAGAAGTAAACGAACAAGACGAGGACGGGTTATATCCCCGTTGGTCTGGTCGTAACTTGTACAACGAACGCCAAGCTATGGATACTAGTACCTGGGCTTTGATTTATCAACAGCAGGACGTATCTGAAAACGCAGCCTTTGATCCCGTGTGTGTTCGTGGATCTATTGACGGTATGCGTAAGTCTGGTCGCCTAGAGATGGGCCATCCCGGTCATCCAAAAGATTTGAATGGCTTTACTTATATCTGCGGTATGGACCCAGCAATTGTCGGCGATACCGCCGCTGTTTGCTACGCCATTGATCGCGCTACTAGTAAACGTTACATCGTGGACGTTATGAAAATTACGCGTCCCAGCCCCCAGCAGATCCGCGACATTATTATTAACTGGACTTCCCTTTACGGTCCGTCCGAATGGATTATTGAGAAGAACGCTTTCCAGGCTTTCTTAACGCAGGACGAAGGTATCCGTCAGCACCTAGCAACACGTGGTGTAATCCTTCGTGAGCACCATACCGGTTCCAACAAGTGGGATACCGGTTTCGGTGTGGCATCTATGGCAACTCTGTTTGGTACTAAACAACCAGATGGTAAGCACCATAGAGATAACTTAATCCACCTACCTAGCGATCAAACAGAAAACGTTAAGTCTCTGATTGAGCAGTTAGTAACGTGGACGCCAACTACTAAAGGTAAGACCGATATGGTGATGGCGCTGTGGTTCTGTGAGATCAGAGCACGTGAGATGCTCAACTACGGTCAGTACGCAACGCACCACTTAAAGAATCCTTTCTTATCCCGTCACGAACAAGGGAAAAGAATTGTTGTTAACATCGATGAGATGTTGGCAGAACAAAACAAAACATTCATCTAAGGAGATAGCAATGGCAACAAAGAAGCCAATGGCAATTAAAAAGCCTATGAAGTGTCGTAAGTGCGGTAAGTCAGACAAAGCGTGTAAGTGCTAATGGCTATCACACCTGGATTTAAGACAAACGCCGAAGGCGAAGAAGAATACATTGACAAGGGTGCTGTAAAGACACCACAGCAAAACCCATCAGTTGACGCTAAGTACTCAGCTGGTAAGGCACAGGCTCTAGCAACTGACAAGGTTGAATGGCCTACTAAAGTCGAAGGACTAATGTACTAATGGCTATGGCACCTAAGAAGCCAGCAATGAAGCCAACTGCAAAGCCAAAGGCTCCTGCAAAAACAACTCCTATGCCTAAGTCACCTGCAATGCCAACACGTCGTCCAGCAGTTGGAGCAGACAAGGCAGCTAAAAAGAAGTATGGCCCAAGCTCGCACAATAACGGCTACACAAACTAATTTAAGGAATACAATTGCTAACAATCAAAGAGGTCACCGCTAAGGTATCTCGTTTACAGACCAAATACGCAGCGCGTGATGGTCGTATGCGTGACGTCCTTTCAGTGCGTCAGGGAGACATCAGCAAGGTTTACCCTGCTATGTTCTCAGAGGAATATCCAAAGCCTCTCGTCGCAAATATCATCGACGTCTCTGCTCGTGATCTTGCTGAATCAATGGCACCACTTCCATCTTTTAACTGTACTGCTTCTAATATGGTGTCTGATTCTGCTCGCAAAGCAGCAGATACTCGTACACGTATTGCAAACTATTATGTAGATCGTTCTGAACTAGGTACACAGATGTACGTAGGTGCGGATTGGTACAACACTTACGGTATGTTGATTGGTCGCGTTGAACTCGATTACGAGAACAACAACCCAATTATGAAGATGCTTAACCCATTTGGTTCATACCCAGAGATTGACCGCTTTGGTCGTTGCTTATCTCTAACACAGATTGTTGGTATGGATGCACAGACATTGGCATCTATGTACCCAGAGTTCTATGAAGATATCGTAGGTAGAAACCAATACACACCAGGTTCTCCATATCTATCTTTAGTTCGTTACCACGACAAAGACCAAGATATGATCTACTTACCAGAGCGTAAAGATCTAGTTCTATCTAATACACCAAACCCAATCGGTGAATGTATGGTTCGCGTTTCAATGCGCCCATCTATTGATGGTGAAGCACGTGGTCAGTATGATGACGTGCTCGGTGTACAACTTGCTCGTGCACGCTTTGCAGTGCTACAAGTTCAAGCTGCTGAGAAATCTATTCAAGCACCTATTGCTATTCCACAGGATGTACAAGAACTGGCCCTTGGACCAGATTCTATTATGCGTTCATCCCAACCACAGAACATCCGTCGTGTTCCACTAGATCTACCACCTGGCATCTTTGCTGAATCTGGTGTGTTAGAGCGTGAACTACGTACCGGTGCTCGCTACCCTGAGACTCGCGGCGGTAACACAGACGCTTCTATCGTTACAGGTCGTGGTGTACAAGCACTACAGGCTGGTTTTGATACACAGATCAAGGCAGCACAAGCACAGTTTGCACATATGTTTGTTGAACTCATTGCACTTTGCTTTAAGACTGACGAAAAAATCTTTGGTAACAAGCTCAAGGAAATCCGTGGCGTCGATGACGGTACTCCTTACACAATGAAGTATGTACCAGCCAAGGCAATCAACGGTGATTACACTGTAGATGTTCGCTACGGAATTATGTCTGGTATGAATCCAAACAATGCAACAGTAGCTTTGCTACAGATGCGCTCAGATAAACTTATTTC